>Ga0310691_10006302_pt1 | contig 12684 bp, 13 predicted proteins | sample 176DNAGHGlowgp2_FD_203887 | JGI IMG/M metagenome (GOLD analysis project Ga0310691, IMG submission 203887) | Sheep rumen microbial communities from Palmerston North, Manawatu-Wanganui, New Zealand - 1766 DNA GHGlow gp2 (v2) (version 2) | ecosystem: Host-associated > Mammals > Digestive system >... | reverse complement strand
TGGAAGCCAATGCCAAACGCAACGAATTCCAAAACGCCAAAGGCATTGCCGACCAATATAATGGCATCATTGCTGCTGCCGACCAACTCTATGAAAACAAGGCCTATAAGGAGGCCAAAGCCCAATACCAAAACGCATTGGCCGTTGTGGCAGGCGATGCTTACGCCACCGACATGATTGCCCGACTCGACCCGCTTATTGCCGAGCAAGACGCCGAAGAGGCTGCTCGCATCGCTGCCGAGCAGGAAGCCGCACGTCTCGCTGCAGAGGCCGAAGCCGCTCGTTTGGCCGCCGAAGCAGAAGCAGCAAGAATCGCTGCCGAGCAAGAGGCTGCAAGAATCGCAGCCGAACAAGAGGCCGCCAGATTGGCCGCTGAAGAAGCCGCTCGCATTGCTGCAGAACAAGAAGCCGCTCGTCTCGCTGCAGAGGCCGAGGCCGCTCGTCTGGCCGCAGAAGCCGAGGCTGCACGACAGGCCACCATCAAGGACATGTTGGATGCCGCTGATGAATTGTTCAACCAACAAGATTACGCCAACGCGAAATTGAAATACCAAGAAGTCGTGGCTTTCGACGAAGGCAATGCTACTGCCACGGCAAAGATCCAACAAATTGATGGCATCTTTGCACAAATGGCGGCTGAAATCGAAGAACACTACAACCATGCCATGGGTGCTGGCAATAGCGCCATGAGTGCCGAAAAGTTTGCCGAAGCCATCACCCACTATCAATCCGCTCTGATCTACAAACCCGAAGACCCGACCGCGACAGCGCAGCTGGCTGCAGCCGAGAAGGCTGAAAACGATCGTCTTGCCGTTTTGAGAGCACAATACAACAAGTTCATCGCGGAAGGCGACGCCAACTTCAAGACAAACACCTTCGACAAGGCCATCGAAGCCTACACCAAGGCTGAGGAATTAGGCTTGGAGACCTATCCCACCGAGATGATTGCCCGCATCGGCGAAATCATCGAGCAGAACAAATTGTATGAGTTGAACAGCGAGCCCATTCTGTTGGCAGCTGGCGAAGCCAAACGTTTCGAGTTCAACAAGATTGAAGTGGCAGTGCGTCGCTCCAACTACATCATCATCAAGGTGCGCAACCCGCATCCCGAAAAGACCTTCCCCATGATTGTCTCCTTCGGTGGCAATGGCGGCAAGAACGGCGGCTTTGTGTTGCCTATCGCAGCCACAGCCGACGAGAAGACCTTCATCTTCCGCATCGGCTCGCAATACAAGTGGTTCAGCGAAGACAACACCTGGATCGAAATCATCTCCGAGAACAACGAGGTGGAAATCGGCAAACTCGAAGTCTCGAGGAGCAATTAAAGGATTTCGGTAGGCACCGTCACCGGTGTGGACTCAGGTTCATTAATACTCGTGACGGAGAGCACGCTGTCGACCACATATTTTTGCATACCACGCCAAGGCAAGGCACCCTTGTATTCCTTGTAGTGCACTTGCACAAACTTTCCAGCACTGGCCTCCAGTTCTTTGGCTACATTTTTGTCGGCCACCGAGAAGTCAAAGGTGTTGGACTGAACACCTGATGTATGGGACTGGTTGTTGTAACCTGCCTGGATGAGCAGTCCCTCGTAGGTCTTGAACACATAGCCTTTGTATACAATGCGGTTGAGTTCACCCGCCTTCACACCTTCACCGAAGACGAAATAAAACTTGAAATAAAAGAATCCGGCCGCAGCCAGAAGGATGAGAAAGCATAATGTCGCAAAAATCTTTCTTCCCGTTCTTCTTTTTCTCTTAGGTTGTTCTGAGTATTCGTAGTCGTCCATAATGATTGTTTATTTGATTTTCAATTTCTTCTGGTAATAATCGCATATGTCAGTAATACCGCAGCCGTCACATTTGGGCTTGCGAGCAAGACACACGTATCGTCCATGCAAGATGAGCCAATGGTGCGCCTTCGAGACGACCTCCTTGGGCAAATGCGCCACCAAGGTTTTTTCGGTCTCCAACACGGTCTTGGAGTTTTTAGTCAGCCCGATACGGTTCGACACCCTGAAAACATGCGTGTCCACCGGCATGGCCGACTGATGGAAAGCCACAGCGAGCATCACGTTGGCGGTCTTGCGGCCAACGCCAGGCAACTTTTGCAAATCTTCCAAAGTGTCGGGCACGATGCCGTTGAAGTCGCGGACCAAGGTCTGCGCCATACCCAACAGGTTTTTGGCCTTGTTATTGGGATAGGAGATGCTTTTGATGTAGGTATAAATCTCGTCCACTGTGGCATTGGCCATGTCTTGTGCCGTTGGGAAACGTCCAAACAGCGCTGGAGTGGTCATGTTGACACGCTTGTCGGTGCATTGCGCCGAGAGGATGACCGCCACCAAAAGCTGATACGGATCCTGATAGTGCAGCTCCGATTCTGCGACAGGCATGTGCTCCGAGAAGTAAGACACAAAAGCGTCGTATTTCTGTTGGATTTTTGTGGGTTTCATCAAATGATTTCTCCTTGTTCGTCGATGAGTACGCCCCAACTCACGGCGGTCATCTTTTCGCCAGCATAGAAGAAATCGACCATGGCGTCCTCAAATGAAACGCGCAGTTCGCCGTCCTCTTCTTCCTCACTCAATTCGTTGAATCCATTGGCTTTCATCAACTTGACAACATCTTCTTTCTTGAGGTCAAACACTTTTTTGCCATAAAGCGTAGCCGCTTCATTCTCGGTCTCGAAACAAGCCACCACCGATTTTGTGATGCCTTCAAAGTAGATATTGGTCTGGAGCGCATCATACTCGTAATAGATCGAGCGATTGCCCGTTTCCTCCATGTCGTTTAACTCCTCATAGAAGTCGGGCATGTTCAACAACTTGACGGTCTCGTCAAGGGTCATTCCGAAAGGTATTTCGCCGTAGCCTTTCAGCGGCTCAATGGTAAAGTCTTTCATCACACTTAATATATTGGGCGGCTAAGATAGGCATTTTCCCAATGTATACGGCATTTCCCGTAAAATTTTCTTCATTCAAACCGAATCGACTTGACAGGGCTGATGCGGTTGATGACCGACGTCGGGATGAGCAACATCAAGACCCACAACAAGAACGTGCCGATATTGATGAGGGCTACCGTGCTGAAATGCAATTCGATAGGTACGGCTGAGAGATAATAGGTTGCTGGATCGAGCTTGATGAATCCCGTGTATTGTTGCAGGAAACAGAAGCCCAACCCGATGACATTGCCAATCACCATCCCGATGAGCAAAATACGCAATGATCGGCGCAAAAACACCTCGCGGACGAATTTGTTGCTGGCCCCCATGGCCTTCAATAAACCGATGGTAGAAGTACGTTCAATAATGATAATCAGCAACATACTAATAACCGTAATGCCTGCCACCAACAGCATCAAAGCCATGATGAGCCACACATTGGTATCAAGCAAATCGAGCCAGTCGAAGATTTGGGGATTGCTTTCGCGCGCCGTATAGCATGCCAATTCGGAAGGTAGTGCATAGTATAGTTTTTCATTCACTTGGTTCACATCGGCTTTGTCATCCAAAGCAATCTCCAGCCGTCCCGCTTCGTTGTCTTCCCAACCATTCAGCTTTCGGATCTGGTTGAGGTCGGCGAAGACGAAACGTTCGTCAAATTCATAGAGCCCTGTCTCGAAAACACCTGAGACTGTGAACTTCCGGCCCCTCGCCTGCTGGTCTTTGTCGATAAACCACACGCGCACGTCGTCGCCCACTTGGAGCATCATCTTATTGGCAATGACCTTCGAGACCAGCACTTCAGTGGAGCGCTCATCGGCAACATACTTTGGCGTTTGTCCGTCAACGAGGCAGTTGGCAAAATAACGCCAATCGTAGTTTTCGTCCACACCCTTGAGGATGACCCCTTGTATTTCATCGTCGGTCTTGATCATGCCCGCCTTGTTGGCCACCATCTGGTAATGGATAATGCCTTCGACGGAATTCAACCTGCTGATTAACAGCGAATCCAACTGGAATGGTGTCTCCTCCACCGATTCATTCTTGTCCAACGACTGCACATGGATGGGCGCCACAAAACCGATGACCTTGTCACGAACTTGGTTCTTGAAGCCCACCACGACCGCCCAAGCGATGAGCATCACGATGATGGCCAACGCCACGCTCGTGACGGCCAATCGCATCACTGTCGAAGACAAATTTTCCTTCGAAAGCGAAAAAATTCGGTCTGCTATGAATTTTGGGCCCGACATTTGCAGTATTTTCAATAATTTTGCAAAGGTAAAAATAAAACCCGAATGAAACGACAAATCTTTAAAATCGCCTTCTTCTTGCTGGCTTTCATGCCACTCGCTAAGGCACAAGTATTCAAGATGGACAGCGACCACAAACTGACATTCGTCGACAAGGCGCATTATATCTCCGCCGCCATGCAAACCGATGATTATCTGCCACTGCTGCAAGGCAAACGCATCGGCATCGTGGGCAACCAAACGAGCATCGTGGGCGAGACACATTTGGTCGACACCCTGCTTTCGTTGGATATCGACGTGCGGAAAATCTACACGCCCGAACATGGGTTCCGTGGCACCGCCGACGCAGGCGCCAAGGTCAACAGCGGCAAAGACGTAAAAACGGGTTTGCCTATCGTGTCGCTCTACGGCAAAAACAAGAAACCTACGCCTGAAATGCTGCAAGGCATCGACCTCATCCTCTTTGACTTGCAAGATGTCGGGGTGCGGTTCTACACCTACATCTCCACGATGAGCTATGTGATGGAGGCCGCCGCCGAAAACGACATTCCCGTCGTCGTCCTCGACCGACCGAATCCCAACGGCTTTTATGTGGACGGTCCTGTGCTGAAAACTGAGAACCAGTCGTTTGTGGGGATGCACCAAGTACCCGTGGTCTACGGCATGACCATCGGCGAGTATGCCAAGATGGTGAACGGCGAAGGCTGGCTCAAAAACGGTGTCCGTTGCGACCTCACCGTTATCCCCATCAGGAAATACCGCCGCAACGCCATTTATGAACTGCCCGTGAAGCCCTCGCCCAATCTGCCCAACTGGGAATCGGTATACCTCTACCCCACCCTCTGCTTCTTCGAGGGCAGCATCGTCAGCGTGGGACGAGGCACAGAGACACCATTCCAAATCTACGGCCACCCCGACATGAGAGGAAGCTATACTTTCACGCCCAAAAGCACAAGTGGCGCTTCAAAACTTTTGCTCGAAGGCCAACGCTGCCGTGGCGAGAACTTGGTCGAGTATGCACACGCTTATGCCCTCAACACCAACCAACTCCAATTGGAATGGATTATCGAGGCCTACCAACAACTGAAAGACAAAGGCTTCTTTACCAACTACTTCCGCTTGCTTTCTGGTGACAAACAGTTGCAACGTGACATTGAAAAAGGGAAAAATGCTGATGAAATCCGTGCCTCGTGGAAAGAAGATTTGGATACATTCAAGGCCATCCGAGAAAAGTATCTGATGTATTGAGCGTTTATCCGAAAGTCAGCTCCAGAAGCCATACGAACTCCTTGTAAGCCAACGTCTCCGAAAGGTCACGCAAGGCTTCGCCCATGGAGCGGTAGTACCATTCGATGTCGGCTTTTCCATTGGGCGCATGAAACAGTTTCCAGGTTGCATCGCCATACAGACGACAATCGCGCGTAATGCCCCGCAAGTTGGAGAGCTTGTCGCCAATGGCCACCACCTTGCAGTCGTATGACGCCGATGCCAGTTGCTCCACCTGGATGGTTCGCTTCTCCCTCCAGGTAAGATGATCTGACGCAGGTGCCGTCTCATGCTCGACGAGCGTCGCCACCCTGTCGCCAAACACTTCGCGAATCTGGTCGAGGGTAATGTCGGTGTCCTCAACGGTGTCGTGCAAGATGGCCGCGGCCAACATCTCAGGGTCGTTGGTGACGCTGGCCACAATGCTGGCGGCTTCCATGGGATGGATGATATAAGGATAGCCCTTGCCACGACGTTCGGTGTTATGATGGGCGTCAATGGCAAACTTGGCGGCCTTGTCGAAAAGGCTGGTTTCAGAAGGGTTGTTCATTTTGGAAGTGTTTGATTATGTATTATTTGACTGCGGGACGCGAAACTGCGAGACTCGGGACAAAATCACACCAAATTAATCTTCTTGGCTTGTTCGATGAGGCGTTGGGCGCGTTGGATGTTATAGTCGTTTTCGCCATAAAGGGCGGCAAAGAGGCGTATCAGTCCACCTTCGCCAAAGCCTTGTTTGAGGATGGCGACGATGCAGATGTTTTGCAGCGCCACCGACGAAGCTACGATGTCTAAGCCCGTACCCGCCAATTGGATGAGTGCCAACTGATAAGCACCATCGGTATATTTCTTTCGTAGCCGTTCGACATCACCAATGGTCCGCATGCCCATACGAAGCAACACCTGGTAATAAGGGTCTAAGCTGTCTTCATAGATTTCGGCCTGGTTGATACCTGCAATCTTCTCTGTCAAACGATTGAAAGGTTGCAGTTCAAGATAGCTGCGGAAGGTGTCGCCATTGAGCGGCACATCGTCGAAATCGCCACTTGCCACCAGCGACTGCACATTGCGCCGGTAATTGTTGATTTCCTTCCGGATGCGGCTGAATTGCTCGTCGGCAAGTTCGAGCATACCTGCCAAACGGTTCATATTGCGTTGGTACTCTTTAGGGATTTCGACATCACTCTTGTAGCCCATATCGTGGTACATGTTGGCCCACATGTGTTGGAGCATACTGCGCATCTGTAACTCAAAACGAATTTGGTTCAGTTGGGGCATGTCCGGGTCGTGATACATCGTCTCGGGAACACGGCAGATATAATGCAGCGACATGTAGCCAAAACGGTCGATTTCGAGCATCTTACGCTTGTCGACGGAGTTATCCCAGTCGATTTCGAACATTTTTTCCACCAAAGCCGAAATGACATCCACTTCATCGCTAAAGAATGTGACGACACGCAAGCCGACAATATCCGTTATATCACTGATTGTCTTGTATTTATACCCTTTCAGCTCCAATTTGTTCGTCAGGCTGTCTTCAGCTTTTATGCGCGACTCAAGGCCAGCAATATGAAGATGGTTATCGTTCAAGCATTGGCGCATCCGCTCAAGCACGATGGACAACAGTTTCTCATATATCGGAAGACTAGTCCGATACACCTCCAAAATCATTTCGCTATGCAGATCGAGTTTCATGACTGTCAGAGTATGGTGATGATGTTCGAAAAACCGGTAATGTCAAAGACTTCCTTCACGCGCGAGTCCATGTTGCGCATCACCATCGTGCCTTGATGTGCCATGACGCTTTTTTGCAACAGCAGGAACACGCGTAAGCCTTGTGATGAGGTGTAAGTCATGCCCGTGCAGTCGATGTCGATGTCGGAGCCATCCCCTTCCATCAGTGGGGCGATGTCTTGCTGGAATTGCTCGGCGTTGGTGCTGTCGACGCGGCCTTCAAGGGTCACGAGCGTCTTTTCGTTTTGCTTGTTTATTGTGACTTTCATTTTTTATATGCAGGGACTCACGTCGCCTGCTTACAGATATGCCGTCTCTACGGGACTGGGTTATACAATCAGTTTTTTACTATTTTTCTCATTATCAGCACATTGTTACCATCCTCATAACGGTATTCTATGCTATCCATCATCTTTTTGCAGAGGTAGATGCCGAGACCACCCACTTCGCGCTGGTCGGCGGAGAGGTTTACGTCGGGGTCGGCTTTTTCCAACGGGTTGAAGGGCACACCAGCATCGCGCAACTCGATGGTTAGCACCAACGACTCATTGTCGAGACTCGTGCCGGCCTCAAGCCATCCGATGCCGCCTTCGTAGGCATAATGTACCACGTTCTCGACGGCCTCCTCGACAGAAAGCTCAATCTTGAAACGCAGGTCGGGGTCGTTGGGCATGTCGGGCGACGCCATCAGAAAGGCAATGATCTCGCTCGACTTGTCGGTGATGGGATTAAATCTCTTTTTTATCATGTCAAATACTAATGCTCATTATGGTTATGTCGTCATTTTGCGGGTTGCCGTCGGCAAAATCGCGGACGGAATGGTAGAGGCTTTCGACAATGGTTTGCTCTGATAAAGAGGTGCCATGGCGCGTCTCTACCACGTTTTGTGCCCAAGCCAACAGCCGTTCATTTCCGTATTGGCTCAGGTCTTCCCTTTCGGCTTCAGTAACGCCATCGGTATAGGCAACGATACGTGTACCAGGCTTGAAATCAATCATTTCAGCCTCATAGGTAAAACTCTCGCACATGCCGAGAACGATGTTGGGCTTGCTTTTCAAGAGAAATGGCGTACCATCGGGCGGCATGACGAGGATGGGGGCGTGACCGGCATTGCAATACTCCATGTGGCCGGTCTTGAGGTCGAGGCGTGCCACAAACATCGTCACGAACATGCCCGCCTTGTTGGAGTTGCTGAAGGTGTCGTTGATACGACCCATCGTAACGTCCAAAGGCTGGCCTTCGTTCACCACAAAGCGCAGCAAAACCCTCGTGATGGCCATCATCAACGAGGCCGCCACGCCTTTGCCCGACACGTCACCGATAGCGAAATAGAAATAGTCGCCTTGCTGCTCAAAGTCGTAGAAGTCGCCCCCGACGGCCTTGGCTGGATTGACGAAGGCATGGAAGAACGGCGGAAAATCGGTGCGCAGCATCCCTCGCTGGATGTCGCGTGCCATGGTCAGGTCCGACTCCATACGTTCCTTAGCTTCAGTGGTCTTTCTCAGCTCCTCACCGTAACGAATCGTACGACGGATGACTCCGCGACTGACGAAATACAGCACAAGGAGACTGATTAATCCGATGACATTCAAATAAATCAACAATTCAGGTGCCTCTCGCCACCAATCCATTGGATGGAAGGAACCATCAGCGATGATAAGGGCAGCTACAATCTGAGCCAAAAGCGAAACGACCACCACGATGCCCATAATCCGCCAACTCAACCGATCAGAGAATGATTTACCGTTCATTGTTGCATTGAATTGAATTGCAAATTTACAACAATTTGCGAAAAACACGCAATTTTGTACTTTTTTCTAACTTTGCACTGGAAAAAACCGACAACTATGGACGCTATCAAAATCTCTTTGGACGACTTCATACGCACAGGCGGCGGTTTCAACGGCGAGAGCTACGACCACAAGACCGACCCCACAACAATGCTCAAACTCTATCATCCAGGGAAAATCCAGCAACCTTTGGACGAAATGCTGCTCGCGCAAAAGGTCTACGCCATGGGCATACCCACGCCCGAGCCTGGACAATATGTGGTTACTGACGACGGGCGCTACGGCATCCTCTTCAAGCGCATACCCGACAAAGTGTCGTATTGCCGTGCCGTCGGCGACCATCCCGAAATGGTGCAACACTATGCCATGGAGTTTGCAGAAATGTGTCTCCAGCTACATTCCACCCACGTCGACACCACGCAGTTTGCGAGCGTCAAGGAGCGATATTACCGCCTGTTGGCCGAAAACCCATTTTTCACTACAGCAGAGAAAGACAAAATCGCCAATTTCATCGCCGACGTGCCCGACACCGACACGGCCATCCATGGCGACCTGCAATTCGGCAACGCCATCTTCGCTGGCAACAAGCGCTATTTCATCGACTTGGGCGATTTTTGCTACGGCCATCCCTACTTCGACATCGCGATGCTCTATCTCTGCTGTATCCTAGATGACGAGCCATATATCCATGAATACTTTCACATGCACAAGCCAACGGCAATTGCATTTTGGGAGCATTTTTCCAACGCCTATTTTTGCAACGACCGATCACTCAAGGACATAGAAGAGGAAATCCGTCCTTTTGCCGGCCTAAAGACACTCATCATCGAACGCGACACAAAGTGCCCAATGCCAGCGTTCAGGGTGGCGCTGGAGAGGATACTATAAAAACTGCCGCCAAGAATCCCTCGGCGGCAGTTTCCCATTCTATATCGAATATCTTTTTATCTGTTGATTCTTCCCGGATACACCCTCAAGGCCTCTTCGAGGCACTTCATGGCGGCTTTCAGGTCGTCGATGCAGATGCAGTAGGTGATGCGGGCTTGGTGGCGGCCCTTCTCGGGGTCGGCATAGAAGCCCGTGGCAGGAGCCAACATGACGGTGGCGCCGTTGTAGGAGAAATCGGTGAGCAGCCACTGGCAGAACTTGTCGCTGTCGTCGATAGGCAGGTCGATGACGGTATAGAAAGCGCCCTTCGGCATTGGGCAGAAGCAGCCCGGAATCTTGTTGACGCCTTCAACAATGACGTTGCGGCGGGCCACATACTCCTTTTGCACGGCATCAAAATACTCTTGCGGCGTGTCGACAGCGGCCTCAGCAAAGATCTGACCGAAGCTCGGCGGTGACAGACGGGCCTGAGCCAGACGCATAGCGATGGCATAAACCTCACTGTTGCGCGTGACGAGGCAACCCACACGAGCACCGCAGGCACTGTAACGCTTTGAGACAGAGTCGAACAGGATCACGTTACGCTCCATGCCTTCAAGCTGCATCACACTGAAGTGCTTGTGACCATCGTAGCAGAACTCACGGTACACCTCATCGGCGAAGAGGTACAAGTCATACTTCTTGACCAGACCTGCCACCTTCAGCAGTTCCTCGTGGGTGTAAAGATAACCCGTCGGGTTGTTGGGGTTGCAAATCATGATGGCTTTGGTGTGGGGCGTGATGGCCTTCTCGAAATCTTCAATCGGAGGCAGGGCAAATCCCGTCCTGATGTCGCTCGGGATGGTGACGATCTTGGCGCCGACCAGTTTGGCGAACGTGTTGTAGTTGGTATAGTACGGCTCCGGGATGATGATTTCGTCGCCAGGGTTAAGGCAAACGGTGAAAGCCATTTGCAGGGCTTCGCTACCACCCGTGGTGACCAGCACCTGGTTGGGCGTCACGTCGATGCCATGACGGTGGTAATAATTACACAAGGCACGGCGATACGAAGGGATACCAGCCGAATGGCTGTATTCCAACACGCCATGGCTCATCGGAAGATCAAGGGCGATCTCCGACAACGCCTTCAAAGCACCTTTAGGTGTCTCGATGTCGGGCTGGCCGATGTTGAGGTGATATACATGGATGCCGCGTTCCTTGGCAGCATCGGCAAACGGAACGAGTTTACGGATTGCCGACTGCGGCAACTCCATACCTTTTTGTGAAATTTGTGGCATAAGAGATATAATTTTGTATAAAAAGCCATCTAACACGAAGATTAGACGGCTTTATTGAACATTAATGATTTCATTGTTTAGCGGTTGTTGACAGGCGATCCGCTTCCGAAGTCGTTTCTTTTCTCAGGCATGGCCTCGGTGGGTTGGTCGAGCACACGGCCCTTGATGCGCAACACTACAGTGGAGTTCTTGGTGGCGTTGGAGGTCACCGTGACAGTCTTGTTGATGTTGCCCGCACGGTTAGTACGATAAGTCACCTTGATGACATCCGATTCTCCAGGGAGAATGGGTTCGTTGGGCCATGAAGGGATGGTGCATCCGCAGCTCGATTTGGGCTTTTGCACAATCAGAGGCTCGGTGCCTGTGTTGGTGAAACGAAACTCGCATTCACCATTGCCATTGAACGGGACATCGCCGTAATCGTGAACGACCTTCTCAAATTCAATCTCTGGTCCCATCGGAACCTTCTTGTCTTGAGCCTTGACCGCTCCAGCCATAAGGAGCATGATGCCAAGCAGATAAATCACTTTCTTCATTTCGTTATGATTTTAAAATTGTCGCAAAATTAGTAATAATTGTTATTCGTTGTTCAAATATGCCAAAATTTCAACAATTTTTCTGATATTCAAAAAATGTGCCAAAAAAAGTCTTCCGAGATTTCGGAAGACTTTTTTTTCGATTAAAGAGTCGCTTTTTACAGCAAGTGGCAAGTGACCGTCAAGCCGGCCATCACGATGCTCACCATGCTCATCAGCTTGATAAGGATGTTGAGCGAAGGACCGCTCGTGTCTTTGAACGGGTCACCAACGGTGTCGCCCACGACGGTGGCTTTGTGGTTCTCAGAGCCTTTGCCTCCGAAATGACCTTCTTCGACGTATTTCTTGGCATTATCCCAAGCGCCGCCCGAATTGGCCATGAAGACAGCCAGGACGAAGCCCGTGCTCAAACCTCCGATCAGCAGGCCAAGCACACCAGGCACACCCAAGATAACACCCGTCAGGATCGGGACGAGGATGGCGAGGATGGAAGGCACCAGCATCTCATGTTGTGCACCCTTCGTAGAAATGGCAACGCAACGTTCGTAGTCGGGTTCGGCTTCACCTTGCAGGATACCCTTGATGGTACTAAACTGACGACGCACTTCTTCCACCATCTTTTGGGCAGCACGTCCCACGGCGTTCATCGTCATGCCGCAGAACACGAAGGCCATCATGGCACCGATGAAGATACCAACGAGCACGATGGGGTTCATCAGGTTGACGTTGTAATAGTTCATGAAATCGACCAACGAAGCCTTGGCGGTCTCAATGGCATCGCCACCTACCTCGATAGTGGTTTGGCCCACGCGGACCAAAGCCAACTTGATTTCCTCGACGTAGGAGGCCAATAGCGCCAAGGCCGTGAGAGCGGCAGAACCGATGGCGAAGCCTTTACCTGTGGCAGCGGTAGTGTTGCCGAGTGCATCGAGTGCATCGGTGCGTTGACGCACTTCCGGGTCGAGGCCGCTCATTTCGGCGTTACCACCGGCAT
>Ga0310691_10006301_pt1 | contig 12688 bp, 8 predicted proteins | sample 176DNAGHGlowgp2_FD_203887 | JGI IMG/M metagenome (GOLD analysis project Ga0310691, IMG submission 203887) | Sheep rumen microbial communities from Palmerston North, Manawatu-Wanganui, New Zealand - 1766 DNA GHGlow gp2 (v2) (version 2) | ecosystem: Host-associated > Mammals > Digestive system >... | reverse complement strand
TTGCATACAAACGGCGGCAGAAGAGAAAATACTAAGCAGACAGGACTTTCAAAATAAAACTTGGAGGGTTTGATGCCCTCCAAGAACTATCTTCTCAATCAAAGAAACATAGAGATGACTTGAGCTATAAAGCTCAAAATAGTGATGCCTAAGCTCCGCATTTCACCTCTCGTCATCTTGTTAGATTGAGGTTTCTAGTTTATAACCTCAATCTAACAGTTCTTGAATACGCAGTTGTTGAAACTGCAATTGTTTAGTACAATATTATTCATTTTGCGTTAGAATTAAAATTACGTAGGTAGATTATGGTCGTGCCTACTTCCAGACCAGTATGAGCTGCAAAAGCTATGCAAAGATACGAATTCTAACTCAAATGTGGAAACGAAATATTAAAAATGATTATTAGCAAGCCTTTTTATTTGGGATTTCAATTATTTATTTATAAATAATGTGTATCTTTGCGCATTATATTTAATAGATCTATCTGGTATGAATGAGATAAACAATTACATAACCGAGTTGTATGGTCAACTGGCAGAAGGGGGAAGTATGCCCATCAGCGAGGACGCTGTTAACGATTCTATTCGTTGCATTGACAATTTTCAACTAAACGATTCGAAGTCTTTGTTTACTATCGTAGCTGCTCTGAATTTGCTTAATGCTGCCATTAAGAAAGAGGGCCAGAAGATATCTTTAGACTATGGGTACATAAAAACTAATGTAAGTAAAGTTGCTGATTTCTATCTTTCAAACAAAGAGAGTTTTAAAGATTCAAGTGCCTATTATGAACTATCAAATAATTGTTTTTTATTTAATATTTTTGGTGTAATTTTTAGCTTTCATCAGATTAAAGAAACAAGTAGGATTCTTAATGAAGCCGCAAGTTCAGAACCTATTATATGGCCTGGTATACGTCTACAGCGTATAGCACAGCCTATTTTTGAGTACGGCAAACGGATATGTAACGGTGAAGCCAATGACGAAATAAAGAAAGAAATTCATTCAATAGAAAAAGCTGTTATATCCTTAATTCCATGTCCTGATTGCGGAAAGATGTTTTCCAAATCTGCTAGATTTTGTCCTAATTGTGGATACAATAGTTGTAATGATGCTGAAATCTTTCAGGATGTCTCATTAGGCGATTCTGTTCGCGTGTTGTTTAGTGGCAACGAAATGTCTGGAATTGTTAATCATATAGGTGGCATTTATTTTGAGCTAACTAATGAGAATGGAGTAAAATCTAGGATAAAATACAGTTCCATTGATAGTATTGACCTGCTAAAAACAACATTCACTTCTCAAATTCAACAAGCAGATTCTTTTATTCAGCAAATTAATAATAATATAAAACGTATTTTTGATATTGAAGGAATAAAGGGAAATGAATTAATCTCTACGAATTCTACTATCATAGAAGGAGGTCCGAAACCATTACTTACTGTAAAAAGGGATAATGGGCAAACTATTTCCTGTACAAAACAAGGTTGTGTTAAAATTGGAAATAAAAAATTCTTTCTCGATGATAGAATCGTCGGAAAACGTATTTTCTGCGGTAGTATATCTTCTGACGGAATCTGTAGATGCTCTATTGTGGAAATGTCATATAATAATCTCTTGAAATTATTAGAAAAAGGCGTCACTAAGAAGGGAACGAAAGCAAGGGTCGTTTTGTTTGCTGTAATAACTTATTTGAATAGATTCACAACAAAGCCAGAAGCTTATTTAGCATTGAAAGAATTCGAAAAAAATGCAGAGTTCTTTTTTGGAAAATTTGATATTGAAGCAGAATTCTCTGACGAGAACGAATTGGAGGGAAATTCAGATGCTCCAATTGAAAATGAACGTCAAAAGGACAGACCAAATACCGTCCAAAAGACAGAAGTTTTTAGAACCGAGACAGAAATGGCACTTTTGTCCCGTAGCCTTCCCCAACCGAAGGTGTTGGGTAAGATAGATCTGGGGTTAACGTCTGGAAAGAAAAACAACCAATTTGCAGAAACAAAGGAAGCTGTTGATGACAATATAGATGTTGATAAGCCAGCTATTTTGTATTCTGAGAAGACAAGAGAATTTTTGACCAAGAAACTAAAAAATCTTCCAGAGTCTCGTTGTAAAACTTTGGAAAAAGAACTAGATAAGTTAATCAGGGAAGGCCAGAAAGAAGAATGTCTTAGAAAATCATATCAGATTATAACAACGAGTAGGCCAACACCTAAGTACCTTCGTAGCTATCTTGACAGAATTGTAAACACAGAAATAGCATTAGATCATACAGAAGAAGCTCTTCAATCTTTGGCATATCTAATAGCATTTAGTGAGAAGCAAGAAGATAATAACGCTAATGCTATAGGTCATTGGTATATAACAATGGCAAGACTATATGTAAAATTAGGCAATAAAGAAGAAGCATTAAAAGCCATTCGATATTCGGATAGACTAAAGCCTAATAACAGCATGGTAAAAAAACTTATGGATTCTATCTTGGCTATAAAATCAAGTAGCGATGAAGATGACAATGTAACTATTAGTAATATGCTGCTTCAGGATGTTGAGCAAGAAGCTCATCGCCAAGAGCTACTTCCAACAAACGAAATCATTCCTGCAGAGCAATTATTGAGAGAAGCTCAGAGTCAAAGAGAGAATCAATCGAAAACGAACGAAGAAAAAGCATCTTTGTATTTAGAGGCTGCTGCAGCATATTACAACAGTGAGCAAACAGAGACCAATATCTTTAAGGCTTCAATAGCATACTATGCTCTTTTCAAAGGACATGGTATGTTTGCGCGTTTTTCCAATCTTATAAGAACTAATACTGGGGAGATCTCAGACATACAGGCATATCGTGATAGTGCTAGTAGTTATTATATTGAGGCACTTATCATTTTTAATGTGTTAGGAGAAAAGAAATACCTACAAGAACTATTTCTTAAATACCTACAAATGGCAATTGTTGTCTCTAATATAGAGGGTGGTAAAACGCCTGCTGATGATTGGGAGAGTTGGACTCTGAGACAATTGCAAATAGATTGCCTTAAAGCTGATAGTATAGAAGAAAAAAATGTGTTTTTTAATGCATGTATCTCTGTTGGCACTGCAGCAGAAGGCGCATGGAACACACTTTTTAAGGATAAAGATGGACTCAATCCATTAGATTCTAGATTTGGAGAGAAAAAATATAAGGATGAATATTATCTCTTGTTCAATGAGTTAGCAGGAGCATCTATATCTTTTGAGTTACAACCTAGTGCTTTTATGCATAAAATTTTTGAGCATCGCCAGGTAAGTATTAATGAATTAAAAAGCTATTTGGAAGAATGCCTCAAATGGTCTTTTAGCCCATTTGACATCTCCTCTTTCGAAACAAAATGGAATAAGGTTGCTGAATATAAACAATTGATGACCACGACTGACAGAAAAGTTATGACTTCGATTAAAGAGGTCATCGACGTTCTTAGACCATATGCCAGTAGAATAAAAGAAACAGAAAGAACGCGCTTCCTTGTACGTTCCCAGCAAATTCTGTTGGAAGCTCAGAAAACAGTTACAGAAACGGCAACTTATTATGGAAGAACTTTCTTTTCACACCTAATAGCTCCGTGGTTAAGTGAAATTGCTCAATTGTTGGAAGATCGATATGTAAATACTTATCCCAAATTAGAGATCACTCCAGATCCATGTTATATAAAAAAAAATGAAGACGGAGATGGAGTCATTGACTTCTTGGTAACCAATATAGGTGATTCAACGGCTCAATCTTTTACAGTGAGTGCAAACATCAATGGTAAAGAATATACGATTAATCATATCGACGAACTTTCAGCTGGAGATTGCTGTGTTGAAAGTTTCGTATCTGTTGATTTCCTAAATGTAGAGTCTCTTGATGTGAATTTCAGGTTGACGACCAGATACGAAGGAAAAGAATTACCATCAACTGAATCAGAAGCGACTTACGAGATTGAAAGTGGCGATATTTTGACTGATGAGATTCAAATTCCGTGGAAGATTTCCGACACGCCTAAAGAAAATATATTTAAAGGACGAGAAGAAAATCTCTCCACTTTAATTAACCATTATTTATCAAAAGACAGAACACAGACATACATTCTCTACGGTCTAACTCGAACTGGGAAGTCATCTATTCTTGACTATCTTTGTGAAAGAATAGATGGCCAACCACTACGTGAAGATTCTGAGAAAAAAATAAAGACTTTTAAATGGGACTTCTCTAAAATTTCGTTTAAGAATGCTTCTGTGGCTGATTTATGGATGAATCTTCTTGAAATAAATATCTATAATAAACTTCCGGAAAACATTTTAGATGCCGTTGATGGCTTCTTTCCAAACAACAAATTACCAGATACTTTATCTCAGTCTGACTTAGAAATCATAGTGGGCGCATTGAATTCATGTGGAATCATACCTTTAATCACCATCGATGAGTTCTCCATTATAAAACCAATGTTAAGAGAAGGCTTGGTGGATGCGACTTTTATTTCTGAATTGAGAGATCTTGCATTAAAAGGAAAAGCATGTTTCGTTTATGCGGGAACTTATGATATTAAAGAATTGCCTAAAGAAAAAGAATTTGGTATTGAAGGCCAAATGACAAATACTCGATCTATGCCCATCAATGAAATAGAACAAGTATATGCAGATGAGTTGATAGATGCCTGCAAATCCATTGTCTTTGTTGAAAAAGCAAAAGCATATATTCGCTCCTTGTCTGGTTGTGTTCCCTATTGGATCCAATGGATTTGTCTTGATTGTGGAAAATATGCAGTTGCTCATAAAAAGCGGCATCTTGGATATAGAGATGTCGATCATGTGGTTAAAATCCTAACGGGTGAAGAACAACCTTCAAAAATGGACACTTGGGAAGCTTTGGATGAAACAAACTTCCAAAACAATCAATTTTCGCCAAAAAATATCGCCGAACAACAACTTATCTCGTGCATTGCATTTCTTGTTAGAGAGAGTACACAAATTGAAAGAGGGGTGAGTATGGATGAATTAACAAGATTATGGAACAAATACAATGTTCCATCAGATAAACGTTTAAACATGACACGAGCGCTTAAAAGCTTAGAAGAGAAAAAGGTTATTCGCCAATTTACGGATGAAACACGTGAGGTCTATAGGCTGAATGTCGATCTTTTCCGTCGTTGGTGGTATATGCATCATAGAGATCTAGCACTAGAATTTTCACTTTAAAAACCAAAACAGAATGGAACCATTTATTGTTGGAGTTGACATCACAGATGTGGATAGTCTGTATGGTCGTAAACGTCAAATCGACATCCTATCCTCTTGTGCAAAACGTAGAGGAAATGCCGGAATAATAGGTGCACGTCGATTTGGGAAAACATGCATATTAAAAGCAATGGAGGCATGTTTAAACACTCATTCTGAGTTTGGTGCTTATCCATTATATTTTGATCCCAAAACTACTGGTATTTCCAAAAACACACCAGAAACTTATAGGACTCTGGCTGCAATGTTAGCTGCAAAAATGTGTAAGGATAATTTATTGCCTGAGGGGGAATACAAAATATTTCGCCGTTGTACATTGGACGTCTCTGATGATGTGCTTGATATGGTGGTACAGATGAAAGAGTGGAAATCAGAGTATCAAAAAGAAGCTCTTTTTATTTTAGCAGAGGAAATACAAGCTAAGAATAAGTACGTACTTCTATTGCTTGATGAAATAGATTATCTTCTTCAAGAAGCTTTTGACAGCCCTGCTGATTTTTCTAGAATAAGAAGTGCTGCCACAGACAAGAAATGTATTCTAAAATTTTGGGTGGCAGGTGTGTCTTCATGGAGCACTTTGTGTACTAATGTAGGTTCTCCTGAATTAAACTGTGGTCTAGAAAATGTGACACTATCGTTATTGGAGAAAGATGAATTTGAAAGTTTGTGGTCGCAAGAATGTAGTATGATAAGTGACGCAGAAACAAGAGATCGCTTTCTTTCAATACAAAGTAGTATCTATGCTAAGACTGGCGGTGTTCCATATTATTCTAAGTATGTTGGGGCTCATATGCTAATTAACAAGTTGACAGACATACCCAGTTATGAAGTAATCAGAGACTATTTGGCGGAAATCGTGAATAGTAGATTTATGTCAGACATAGAAAGGTCCGTTCTATATCGGTTAGCAAAGGAAGATATTATAATCAATGATATCAAGCCAGACGGATTAAGTGGACTTGTTTCAAAAGGCTTGCTGAGAATCGAAGGAAATACCTATTCCATGGGTATCGGCTATTTATCTGACTATTTAAATGCACGTAAGCAGGACCAGATAATTTCAAATCCAGAAGATATTGATGTTAAAGAACTTTGTTCTCTAGTAGACCAAATTTCTGTCTTAAGGCATAATGTAAATGTTGAATATAAAAGAAATAAACCATTTGAGTCATCAGATCAAGACCACACAGAATTTGAAACTCTTAAAATAATCTGTCGCGACGAACCGACAATGGATGCTTTTTCAGGGTCAGTATATAAACTGTTTTATGAAGGAAGTAATTTAGGGCGAAATCTTCCAGCTGGTTTCTTGACTCATGACTTTTCAAATATGGTAAGAGCATTGCGCCATCTTTATAATCATAGAGATTGCGAACCGACAAGTATGTCAACGGAGAACCTTTTGCGTTTAATTAATCGAGGGCGAATGCCTTTCAAACAAGATGATTATTTTTATATGCAAAAGTCTATGTTAAAAGCCTTCCAAGCAGAGTTGTTGGAGATGTTAAATTCAAAAGATAAGCCACAATTTACAGGAAAAAACAATTCAGTTTTTTCTCCAAAAATAGTAGTGGGTGTATTTAAAAAAGGTATTTATAGTAACAAAGATATAGTAGAACAAGATTATTGGGGGAATATACATGAGGTTCGCTCAATCAGAGAAGGTGAAATTATCAGTGATGGAGATAGTGTTGAATATACCCTGAATCGAGAACCTAATAGAAATCCTACTAGAGAATGGTTCTATTTTGCTGAAGATGTTCATTTGAAGAATTGACAACATGAATAAAGACAACCTTTTTGATGGAGAGGGTGCCAGACCATATTTTGCCAAGCATGTCTATAAAAGACTAATGTGTGGCAAATGGTTTTCCTATGCTGATGTAATGGCAGATTATATGCAATTGGAATCAAAGGAGTTCTTGCCGAATAACGTCTCAAATTGTGATGATTATGGAGAACTGAGAAAAGCTTTTCGTGATGTGTATAAGGCTGTTATAGAAGAGGTTGGTGAGGGTTGTATAAAAGAACAAGGCAATAATAGGAACAAGAGTTTTCTATATATTGGAGACAATGACAATCCGCTTGCTGCAATGATAAATGCAAGAGTAGTAAAGGATCTGAAAAAGTATTGGGAGTTCTGTCAGGATTCAGCGGGTTTCTTTCCTGAGGCATGGCTTGAGTATTATTTTGCGGATTGTCAGGATTTGCTGTCTATCAAGACAAAAAAGAAGAAAGGTGAACAGGTCATTAGTTCGAGCATGGACAGGTATCAGACTAACATAGAGTATCTTCCTATGCTATATGAGTCTATTAAAAACCAACAAGTTCTTTCTATCGACTATAAGCCTTATGAGGAAGACATGGTGACTCTCGTTTTCCATCCCCACTATTTGAAAGAGTACAATGGCCGTTGGCATTTATTCGGATATGCAGAAGAGCCAGAGCCTAAAGAAGGGGTGGATTTGGCCTTAGACAGAATTGCCAACAGACCAAGAGAAGTGTATAAAAAAGAGTTTGTCAAGGCTCCAGAGAGGTTTTATGAGTCATTCTTCAAAAATAGAGTTGGGGTAAGTCATCATGAGAACAATTCTCCTGGAGTAATCCATATACGTGCGCATACATTATATATACATAGACTGATGGAGACCAAGAAACTCCATGAGAGCCAAGAAACAGTTCTTCCTTTTGGAGAGCATGATGATGGGTACTATGGGGAATTTACTGTATATGTGGAAGTTAATAACGAGTTTATTGGTCGCATATTGCAAATGGGGGATGGATTGGAAATCGTAGCTCCGAAAGAAATCCGAGATATTTTCAAAGAAAGGGTCGAAAAAATGGCACAACTGTATAAAAAAGACAATCAGTAAGCCATTTTTCTGAATTGTGGAATTGTTCCCTTGGGTATGGAACAATTAAAAGGGAAATAATCCTTTTTTCTTTCTAATATTCGTCTTATCTTTGCAGCGTCAATCTTCGAAACCACCTCGGGATTGATGCTGCAAAAGCTTAGTGGTGGGAACCTTAATCTGAACGCTATGACAAATACAGCATTTCAGGCCATCGTGGCGAAAAGCCTTCCTGCCCTCTCAGGCGAGTCACTCACCTACAATGCAGCAAAGAACGTATTCCTGTCACAGGGCTATACCAGCGCAGCAGGGAACATGTACTACAAGGCGATTCGTCTGTCGAATAGATTGGTAGTCTATTACGACCTTGGACAGGGGTACGCTTATACCTTCCTCAATGGCATCAAGCTATACTGCTTCGATGGACAGAAGGCGAACCTCATTGCACAGAAGTATTGGGGTGGTTGTGACTATCGCATCTTCAACGAGCAGTTTGCCAAAGAGCAAAGTATCTTGATGCTGAGCAACTTCCTAGTTGGTCAACTCAAGGCGCAAGGTGCACATGTGAGCAATCAAGAAATATTCTCCTTTGCCTACGACATGATAGAGGAGACTCAACACAAGCAGTTAGCCTAAGGGCTGTTGCTCGTTACCAAGATAACCCAAAGTTTAACCACTAAAACGATAGGATTATGGCAACACTGACCAAAGCAATCAACAAGAACCTGTTTGACAGCATCCTGCCGTCATTCGGCAACCCACGCGTTCATATCCCTGTATGGGATGACAGTCAGAAGATGTTCATCTGCGATGAATACGAGAGTGGCAACGGGCATCGCTACTATCGTGGCATCCGCTTCTGCGACCGTATCGTCATTCTGGAGAAAGTAGGACTGTACCACAGTTGGACGTACATCGACAGCATTGAGCTCTATGCCTTCAATGGGCAGAAGATGGAACTGATCCAGAAGCGCGACTACGACAAAGTGTTCCGCAACGAGGACTTCATCCGTCAGGAGTCGGAGCAGATGGTCAAGGAGTACTTGACTGGCGTGATGAAGATGCAGCGCACTTGTGTGCCTGTAGAGCAGATTGGCGTGCAGGCTCAGGAGCTGATTAGCGGATGCTACAAGAGCTTCCTCGACCCTGACTTCAACACACGTTTAACCCAGATACTACCCAAACTTGAACAACACTAAAACTATGGAGAACACAAAGATGATGGAGAACATGATCGACACAGAGAACAAGCAGCAGGTGATGGCTTTCGAGCTGATTGCCAACACCAATAGTAGTTTCTTCCTTACAGGTAGGGCAGGAACAGGTAAGACAACCTTCCTCCGCAAAGTACAGAAATTGGTGAACAAGCAGTTTATTACGTTGGCCCCCACTGGCGTGGCTGCTATCCTGGCTGGTGGTGACACTATCCACTCGTTCTTCGGGCTGCCTATGGATGTCTGCACACCAGGCACGATGGGCAAGATGAGCGAGGCACGTATCCTGACGCTGATCCATACGGATACCATTATCATCGATGAAGTGTCGATGGTGCGCTGTGACATCATAGATGCTATCGACTACACAATGCGCAAGACACTGCGCTCTTCACTTCCGTTTGGTGGCAAGCAGGTGATTTTCGTGGGCGATATGTTCCAGTTGCCACCAGTGGTGAAGCAGGGAGCTGAGCGCGACTTGATGCATGACCTCTATCGTACGGACGATTTCTTCTTCTACAAGGCCGACGTCATCAAGCGGATGCGGATGGTGAAGATCGAGTTCCAGAAAGTGTATCGCCAAGAGGACGAGGATTTCTTGAGAATCTTGGAAAATGTTCGTCTGAATAGGACGACACCAGAGAACCTGATGCATCTGAATGAGCGTGTATGCCAGCCTACGAAAGAGGATGGGATGGTAATTACGCTGGCTTCACTTAACAAGACTGCTGACACCATCAATCAGAAACGACTGGCGGAGATTGACTCAGAGGAGTACACCTACGAAGGAACGGTCACGGGAAAGTTCGAGGAAAAACGATTCCCTGTGGACTTGACCCTGAAACTGAAGGTGGGAGCACAGGTGATGTTTACTCGCAATGACCAGCAGAAACGATGGGCAAACGGAACCATCGGCACCGTAACGAAATTGAGTAAGGACGAGATACAGGTAACAACGGACGGAAGAGCAGCCTACGTGGTACCTAACTGCTCGTGGGAGTCATACAGCTATGAGTACGACAAGGAGGCCAGGAAGATGAAGAAGGAATTGCAAGGTACCTTTACGCAGTATCCGCTCCGACTGGCTTGGGCTATCACGGTGCATAAGAGCCAGGGTATGACTTTCGACAAACTATACCTTGATCTAAGCCGAGGAATGTTTGCGGCAGGACAGCTCTATGTGGCACTGAGCCGTGTACGTTCGTTGGGTGGCCTTTACCTCTCGCGTCCCATCATTCCGCAGTATGCCCATACGAGTCGTGAGATCATAGCATACGCCAGTGGCTACAACGACGAACAAGTCATCAACAACGAGATAGAGAGCGGCAAGGCGGTGTATCAGTTGTTGAGCCATCACGACTATGACGAGGCAGCCAAACAGTATCTTCTGTTGGTGCAGAATAAGGCAGAGGATGGTGACGTCAAGGAGGCCATGCAGCAGACGAAGCGATTCCTCGATACCGTCATCTGTGACGAGGAGTTGTTTGGCAGTATCAGCGAGGTTCCAGCTTCGTTGTTGAAGGCAGACCACTGGGCACCGAAGTTTTTGGTGGCATTGCTAAGCCTCTATGCAGGAGAGTACGAGCAGGCACTGGCGTATGTGGATAGCGTGTTGGCACAGCATCAGTGCCAGGAAGCACTCTATGTGAAGTCGCGTTGTCTGGCCAAGATGGAGCGATACCAAGAGGCAGATGCCGTGAACGTACTGATGGGTGAGGTGTTCGACATGAGTACGCCTGATGCCAAGGTGCTCTACTCGATAGCCATACTCAACGAGCTGCATATTGGTGATCCTGGATTGAACCTGATGCAGCAGTTGATTGCCGCCAAACCCAAGTACAACAAGGGTATCCTGTCGCTCCGTCAACTGATGAAACGGAAGGGGCTGGTGCTGGTGAAGAAGAGCGAAGAACCTCGTGAACTGGTGGCTGATTTCAACAGTGACATGCCAGAACCTGAGTTTGCCCAAAAACTGCAGACGACTCGCGAGAAAGCTCCCAAGGCTGTGGACTACCTGCTTCGGCTCATCAAGAAGCAGGAGTTCACAGAGTGAGCATGCTCTATCTGAAACAACTTCGATAAAAGGATAACACACAAAAACCTAAAATACTATGACAAACACGAACAAAGAAAAACAATGTCCTTACAATGTCCTCGTGGAAGAGATAAAGGAAAGGATCCGAAAACTGAAGGATTATGGTATGAGTGAGAAAGAGTTAACCTCACTCTTTGAGGCAGAACGGCCCTTACTCAAGTTAACCATCAGCAGGAATTATAGGCTCTACCTTGGAGAACAGAGGATGGAAGTTCGCATGGAGCCATTAGTAAAGGCTGTATATCTATTGTTCCTGCGGCATCCTGAGGGGATTATTTTCAAAGATCTTCCTGATTACAGACAGGAATTGACAAAGATTTACTCAGATGTCAGACCTTGGGGACTGACAGACAGAGCAATACAGAGTATAGAGGATGTGACAAATCCCATGCTCAATTCTATCAATGAGAAGTGCGCCCGCATAAGAGCCGCCTTCGTAGGACAGTTTGATGACTATATGGCTAAAAGCTATTATATTGACGGACAAAGAGGTGATGCTAAGAAGATAGCATTGCCAAGAAATCTTGTGACTTGGGAGTAAAATTATACTTTCACAAGGCTTGCGACAAAACAGAAATCTCCATTTGAGAATAATTTCGTACCTTTGCAGTCGATATGTACACAATAAAAGAAATATGTAGCGGGACATCTATGATGGTGCGGAGCGTGTTGGGCAGGAAACGGGAGTATCGTATCCAGTTCAACAAGGAGAAGAATGGTTGTTGGTATGTTGACTTTCCTCATTGGCCTTTCTCTCATGACAACCTGGCTATGGTATCTGGAGCAGACAAGATGTTGGAACTGCTTTCGAATGGTAATCTGTTCGCGAAAATGAGTGTGATTCCTGCAAATGAGCAAGAAGAGCATAAGGGATATATAGAACTGGAGCAAACAGAGCATTCACTTTTTGGCGGTAGTACCTATCAAGTGAAGTATGAGCCATTCATAAAGCGGTATAAGCAAGACACATTGTGGATATGTCCTGTTACACTCTTTGTGTTGGGGCATTATCCAAAGTTCATATACATTAAGAGTTACACTTTTGTTATAGGTATAAATCACGAGCATGTATGGGAAAAAATGACGAAAAAGGCGTTCAGATCATCGTTTACTCCGATTACAACCAGAACCGTCATTTCTGATTAATAAAGGATAGTGCAATTCCTCATTTGCTCATTAATACAACAACCCGAAAGCCCAGAGGGGGATGATGTTGGCCGAGCCGAATTCGATATCGTCTTTGACGACATAGCCTTCTTTGGCATCGGCAAGTCGTT
>Ga0310691_10006300_pt1 | contig 12689 bp, 12 predicted proteins | sample 176DNAGHGlowgp2_FD_203887 | JGI IMG/M metagenome (GOLD analysis project Ga0310691, IMG submission 203887) | Sheep rumen microbial communities from Palmerston North, Manawatu-Wanganui, New Zealand - 1766 DNA GHGlow gp2 (v2) (version 2) | ecosystem: Host-associated > Mammals > Digestive system >... | reverse complement strand
TTGAAATAAATCTTGTTTTGAACATAACTTGAAAATTTAATTTGTTAATATAAAAAATGATGTTTATAGACTGTCGATTGGGATGAGCTGGTACTCCTTCTCCACGTCCACGTCGTCGGTGGGAGCACACAGATACGCCACAAGGCACGCAGCAGCCCCACTGTGGGACTTCTGCGTGCCTTGTGGACACATTTCGCTTCGGCGCCCTTTTCCTGCGCCTGTAGCCGATTTTAGGGGGGGGTAACTATGCCGCTCACTGCCAAGCAGTTACGGCCGCTCAGAGTCAGGGTCCGGGCGGTGTCGGGAGTGTGGGGTATGTGGAGGTAGCGGGGCATGATGGTGTACTTCATACGTTGATGCCCAAGTCCTTAAACATTTCATCCGCAGAACTGTATGTTTTCAGCCTGCCGTGCTTCATGTCGTCATGTGCCTGCTCGATGGCCTTCATCGTCTCGTCGTTGAGATACTCGCCCGTCTCAGGGTCGTAGAGACGATGCTTGGTGGTTTCTTTACTCATGGTTCAAGCTTTTCTTTTATCTGAGGGCAAAGATACAAAAAGTTTAAGAAAACAAAAGAATATTCTTTGTTTTTTCTCGAAAAAGGATTCTAAGGAAAGATTTCTGCCGACATTCGCAACAACATGTACCTTGTACCTAAAACCGTCTGGAAAGCCGATAAACAAAGGGGAAGCGGAAGGGGAGGTGTTGCTCAAACACCTCCCCGACACCTCCCCTATCACCTCCCACCAACACCCACCATTATGTGACTCAGATATCAGATATCAGTTTTATAATGAGCGGTACATCATAAAAAGAATGGATACAGAATACAGAATACAGTTTTCTCAGCAGCAACTTATAACTTATAACTTATAACTTTGGACATTAAGGTATTTGGACCTTGACTAAGAAACTTGAGATAGAATTCTTTATAAGAATATATAATATTAATATTATATATTATTATAAAATTATTATACTTATAAATTGTAATTACCAATAATTCACCATCACTCTTCATTGGAAAACCATTAATGTCCAAAGTTATAAGTTATAAGTGAATAACCTCTGGGCCGAATTACCGCTTTTCATTCTGCCTTTCATTGGGTACAAACCGCTGCTGAGAAAACTGTATTCTGTATTCTGTATCCACAACTTGTGCTGCTGAGGAAACTGATATCTGATATCTGAGTCGCTTTTGAAACAAAGAAAATACTTTACAACATAATTTCTGTGCAGTTTTCGTTTTCTAAAAGAAATTGACAGCATAAACGTTTGATTATCAGACGATTGCAAAACGTGACGTTTTATTTTGCAAAAGCTTAGGTTTTACGCTTCAAAAGCATAGGTTTTGGAGCGCAAAAGGTGACGTTTTGGCGAGTAAAAGCATAGGTTTTGAAAATCGTAGGGTTTGATACGGAAGTGTGAATTGAAAAGAGTTGACAAAGGAGGGTGCTCGATTTGCACTATCTTTGACCTTTGGTCGAAGGTAAGGCTGCACTACCTTTGACCTTTTTCAAAGGTCGAAGTTAGGCTGCGTCTCGGAAAAACTCAAATAAATTTGGTTTTTCGCTCAACTTGCACTAACTTTGCAATCTGAAAGTTTTGAATTATGGGATTATTCGGATTATTTAATAAGAACAAGAAGGAAACATTAGACAAAGGCTTGGAGAAAACAAAAGAAAGTGTTTTCTCGAAGTTGACTCGTGCTGTAGCTGGTAAATCGAAGGTTGACGATGAGGTGTTGGACGACCTGGAAGAGGTACTGATCACTTCTGATGTAGGCGTAGAAACTACTATCAAAATTATCGAGCGTATCGAAGAACGAGTGGCTCGCGACAAATATGTATCGACATCAGAACTGAATGCAATTCTGCGTGACGAGATTGCCAATCTGCTGACAGAGAACCATACAGGCGACAACGACAACTGGGATTTGCCCACAGACCATAAACCCTATGTGATTCTGGTGGTTGGTGTGAATGGAGTTGGTAAGACGACCACAATCGGTAAACTGGCTTGGCAATTCAAGAATGCCGGCAAGAAGGTTTATTTGGGCGCTGCCGATACCTTCCGTGCTGCTGCCGTAGAACAGATATGTATATGGGGTGAGCGCGTGGGCGTTCCTGTCATCAAACAGCAGATGGGTAGCGACCCTGCATCTGTGGCTTTCGACACGCTAAGCAGTGCAAAGGCGAACGACGCTGATGTAGTCATTATCGATACGGCAGGTCGTCTGCACAACAAGGTGGGCCTGATGAACGAGTTGAAGAAAATCAAGGAAGTGATGAAGAAGGTTTTGCCTGACGCTCCTGATGAGGTGATGCTCGTTTTGGATGGTAGCACAGGACAGAATGCTTTCGAACAGGCAAAACAGTTCTCTGCCGTCACGCAGATTACCTCGCTGGCGATTACAAAACTCGATGGAACCGCCAAAGGTGGTGTCGTGATCGGTATCAGCGACCAGCTGAAGGTACCTGTGAAGTATATCGGCCTGGGCGAAGGAATGGAAGACCTGCAGTTGTTTAACAAGAAAGAATTTGTTGATTCCCTGTTTGGTAAAGGATGATTAAAAACAGGATTGACATATTCACTATGGGCTGCTCGAAGAATCTGGTTGATTCAGAGCTGTTGATGAAGCAATTCGAGTTGAATGGCTATCATTGTGTACATGATCCAGAACAGGCGGAAGGGGAAATTGCAGTTGTAAATACCTGCGGTTTCATCGGTGATGCCAAAGAGGAGAGCATACAAATGATTCTGGAACTGGCAGCAGCCAAACAGGAAGGAAGACTGAATCGACTTTATGTGATGGGCTGCCTGTCGGAACGATACCTGAAGGAACTGATGGATGAACTTCCGGAGGTGGATCGCTTCTTTGGGAAATTTAATTACAAAGAACTGGTTAAAGAAATAGGAGAGAACGAGGGAGAGAGAGAGCGTGGGTGCGGTTGCCGCCGTGTACTGACGACTCCGAAGCACTATGCCTATTTGAAAATCGCCGAAGGCTGCGACCGCCGTTGTGCTTATTGTGCGATTCCACTGATTACGGGAAAGCATGTCAGCCGTCCTATTAATGACATATTAGATGAAGTACGTGAGTTGGTGGCTGTCGGCGTGAAGGAATTTCAAGTTATCGAACAGGAGCTGACCTACTATGGTGTGGATCTTGACGGGAAGCGTCATATTGCAGAACTGGTTCAGAAGATGGCAGAGATAGATGGGGTTGAATGGATACGTCTTCACTATGCTTATCCGAATCAATTTCCACTTGAACTACTTGACGTAATTCGCGAACATTCAAACGTTTGTAAATATTTAGACATTGCCTTACAGCACATCTCTGATTCCGTTTTAGAGCGAATGCATCGGCATGTGACGAAACAAGAAACATTAGACCTTTTGAAGGTTATCCGTGAGCAAGTGCCAGGCATTCATCTGCGCACAACCTTGATGGTAGGCTTCCCTGGTGAAACGGAAGAAGACTTCCAAGAGTTGATGGACTTCGTCAGAAAGGCGCGGTTTGAACGAATGGGTGCCTTCGCATATTCAGAAGAAGAGGGAACCTATAGCGCCATCCACTACAAAGACGATGTTCCTGATGATGTGAAGCAGCGCCGCTTGAGTAAACTAATGGCTTTGCAACAGCAAATCAGCGCAGAAATAGCCGCCGAAAAGATAGGAAAAATATTGAAAGTTATCATTGATCGTCAAGAAGGCGATTACTATATAGGCCGAACAGAATACTCCTCGCCGGAGGTTGATCCAGAAGTATTGATTCCTGTTGCTGAACAACCACTGAAAACGGGTACCTTCTATTCGGTGCGCATCACAGATGCAGAAGAGTTCGATTTGTACGGAAAAGTAATAAACTGACTATAAAGATATGAACAACAAAGAATTTATCGCAGCATTGTCGAAGAAGTCGGGCTATTCGCTCGAAGACACGCAGAAATTAGTGCGTGGCGTGCTTGACGCAATGTATGCTAATTTTGAAGATGGAGAAGCTGTTTCGATTGCGAATTTCGGCAGTTTCGAAGTTAAGAAACGATTGGAGCGTATGATTGTGAATCCGCAATCTAAGCAACGCATGCTGATTCCACCCAAATTGGTGCTGAATTTCAAACCTTTTTCATCTGTGAAGAAATCATTGAAGAAAGGAGGGGCTGAATAATGGCAAAGAGTAAAATACAGAATATCACCTCCGCGTTGTCAACGAAGTATAAAATGCCGTTGAAAGATGCCGAAACATTTGTTGCAATGCTCTTTGATGTCGTCAACGACGGTCTGATGAAAGACAAACTGGTGAAAGTAAAAGGACTGGGAACATTCAAAGTGGCATCAGTCAAAGACCGTGAGAGTGTGAATGTCAATACCGGTGAACGTGTATTGATTGAAGGTCATGACAAGATAACATTCACCCCAGACGCAACTTTGCGTGACTTTGTCAATAAACCATTTGCCCAGTTCGAAACGGTTATTGTCAAAGATGGTGTGGATTTCTCGGATCTGGATAATCTGAAGGAACCAGAGACTCAAGAAACACCAAAGACTCAAGAAACTCCTGATACTCAAGAAACTCCTGAAACACCAGATGCATTGCTCTCTACGGCTGCGGAAAGTACGGAACCGGAGACTTCGGAACGTTCAGAAACTCAGGAAAAAACAGCAAAACCTGTTGAAGAAGCAAAAGCGGAAGTACTTATAGAACAACAACGGGCGATTGATGAGCAATTGTCTGCATTGAAAAAGAAGGTAGCTGATTTGGATGTATTGCCTCGAGAAGTACTCCGTTTGAGAGAGGAAGTGGCTGCTTTGCAAAAACGCAATCGCAGGAACCTTATTTTTGCATGCTTATTGGCTGTCATCGCCTTTATTGCCGGATTCTTTATCGGTAGAGGGACCACTGGTCAAGTTGACAAACAGACAACACCCAAAACACCAACAGAGGCAACAATAGAGGTGGCTCCAGCTGACAGCGTTGCAAGCGCAAAGCCTGCAGCAAAGCAAGAAGAGGAAACTACTTCATTTGAAGCCTATAACAGCGATCCGCGTATCAAGTATGGTGCCTATGACATTGTAGGTGTTGATACCGTGATTACCTTACGACCTGGTCAGACGCTGAAGAGTGTTTGTAGGGTTACTTTGGGTGCCGGTATGGAAAGTTACCTGGAGGTCATGAATGATGCCAAATCACTGGAAACAGGTAAAGTGAAAGTGCCTAAACTTAAGATGAGAAACTTCAAGAAATAGAAGTCCGCTCTTTATTTTAGGCGTTCATATCTTCCTTTTATAGAGTCCGTCCATGAACTTGTTGGAGTCTTGAATTCTGACAAGTTTATGGACATTTTTGTTTGTTGAACGTTAAATTGGCTGCTATGATTGAAAAACTTTCTTAAATTGTAGCATTTCGGAAACTTTTTTAATATTTATTAGACACGAAATTTCGTCTGTGATGCACGAAAACAGTAATTTTGCACAACGAAATTCCGCAGGTGGAATATTATTTCAACCGAAAGAACGAAAAAAGAAGTATAATCCATAAAAACAAATATCATGGCAGAATCAGTTGATATTCGAGAATTGAACATTCGTATTGAGCAACAAAGCGCATTTGTTACGAATCTGGTAACGGGTATGAACCAAGTTATCGTAGGACAAAGGCACCTTGTGGATTCGTTGTTGATTGGCCTGCTGAGTGACGGACATATTCTGTTGGAAGGTGTACCAGGCTTGGCAAAGACTTTGGCGATAAAGACATTGGCTCAATTGATTGATGCACAATATAGCCGCATTCAGTTTACACCCGACTTGTTGCCGGCAGATGTTATCGGAACCATGATCTATTCACAGAAAGACGAAGCTTTCCACGTGAAGAAAGGTCCGGTTTTCGCAAACTTCGTGTTGGCAGATGAAATCAACCGTGCTCCAGCAAAAGTACAAAGTGCCCTGTTAGAGGCGATGCAAGAACACCAGGTGACAATCGGTGAGAAGACTTTCACTTTGCCGAATCCATTCCTGGTGATGGCGACGCAAAACCCAATTGAACAGGAAGGAACCTATCCGTTGCCCGAAGCTCAAGTAGATCGTTTCATGTTGAAGGTTGTCATAGACTATCCGTCGTTGGACGAAGAGAAGCTGATTATCCGTGAGAACCTGCAAGGTGCGCTTCCAATAGTACATGCGGTGACAACAGCAGATGAAATCCTCAATGCCAGAAAGGTCGTGGGAGAAGTTTATATCGATGAGAAAATCGAGCAGTATATTGCTGATTTGGTTTTTGCAACCCGTTATCCGGATCGTTACAAACTGCCTGAACTGAAAGACTTGATATCCTTCGGCGGTAGTCCGCGTGCAAGTATCAACTTAGCCAAAGCAGCACGTGCCTATGCCTTTATCAAACGTCGCGGATATGTGGTGCCGGAAGATGTCCGTGCAGTTGCTCATGATGTGCTGCGCCATCGTATAGGTCTTTCTTATGAGGCAGAGGCAAGCATGATTACCAGCGAGGAGATTGTCAGCAGAATTATTAATAGTGTGGAGGTGCCCTGATGGAAACATCTGAGATACTGAAAAAGGTGCGGAAGATAGAAATCAAGACTCGTGGGTTGAGTCAGAATATCTTCGCAGGACAGTATCACTCTGCCTTCAAGGGACGTGGTATGGCCTTCTCCGAGGTGCGCGAATACCAGTTTGGTGACGACGTACGTGACATTGACTGGAACGTAACGGCCCGTTTCCATCGTCCATACGTGAAGGTATTTGAGGAAGAACGAGAACTGACAGTGATGCTGTTGGTAGATGTATCCGGTTCGTTGGACTTCGGAACGATGGTTCAGCTGAAGAAAGAAATGGTGACGGAGATTGCTGCTACGTTGGCTTTTAGTGCCATCCAGAACAACGATAAGATAGGTGTCATCTTCTTCTCCAATAAGATTGAGAAATATATCCCACCCAAGAAGGGTCGCAAGCACATTCTATATATCATTCGCGAAATGCTGGATTTCAAAGCAGAGAGTAAGCGAACAGACATCAAGGAGGCTGTAGAATTTCTGACGCGAGTGATGAAACGCCGTTGTACAGCATTTCTTATCAGCGACTTCTATTATCGCGGTGAGTCTTTGGAGCATACGATGACCATTTGCAACAGCAAGCACGACTTGGTTGCCATACAGGTTTATGACCCTCGTGCCAAAGAACTTCCGGATGTGGGACTGTTGAAAGTACGCGATGCTGAAACCGGACATGAGATGTATGTTGACACCAGCAGCCAGCAGTTACGGCATGCCCATACGCTATACTGGATGACTCGTCAGCGTGAGCTTAGTAAAATGTTTAATAAGAGTAATGTGGACAATGTCTCCGTAGCGACGAACGAAGACTACGTGAAGGCATTGATGACGCTTTTTGCACAGAGAAGATCATGAAAAGATATCTATCAGTCATCTTGATTGTTTGGGTTACCTGTACCTTGTTTGCACAGGTGAAGGTTGAGTCGGAGCTGGATTCAACCCAAATTCGCATTGGTGAACAGGTGAAACTGAAGGTACGTGTTAGTACTTCCCCACAGGCAAAAGTCGTATTCCCATCATATAAACCAGAGCAACAGCTGACAGAAGGGGTTGAGGTTGTAGAAACAACTCGTGATACCATTCGCGAAGAGCAACGAACCATTGTTTGTTCATACACGCTGACCTCTTTTGATGAAGCGACCTATACACTGCCGGCATTACCCATTGTTGTGAACGGCAAGACCTATCAGACACGTCCGATGAAACTGCGAGTAGAAACGGTAGTTGTTGACACCACCAATGCGGATGTGATGGATCCTGCCTACGACGTCGAAGATAATCCATTCTTGTGGACAGAGTGGGCTGCTCCTGTATCTTTCTTCTTGCTATCCGCATTGTTGTGCTTCCTGATTTATCTGATGGTTAAAAGGTTGAAAAGCAAGAAACCTATCCGTTTCCAGCGACGTATCGTCAAGAAAGTACTGCCTCATGAAAAGGCTTTGCAGGCGATAGATGCATTGTCGGCAACATCGCACACAACGGCAGAGGAACAGAAAGACTATTATACCGAGTTGACTGATGTGCTGAGACAATATCTTGATGAACGTTTTGGCATCAATGCAATGGAGATGACCAGTTCCGAGATTATCGACCGTTTGCAACAGGAAGATCCTGGTAAGATAGATGAATTGAAAGAAGTGTTCCAAACAGCCGATTTGGTGAAGTTTGCGAAATATTTTACCTATGACAATGAAAGTGATTTCTATCTGTCGAGCGTGGTACATTTCATTGAAGAAACCAAACAGGCAGATACAGAACAGGTAGTGGAAGTCAAAGAGGAACTCTCTGATGATGATAAGCAACTCATTCGCACCCGTCGGATGCTGAAAGCACTCATTGCCGCTGCAGTGATTGCAATTATTGCTTTGCTGGTGGTTTCGGGAATGCGAATATATGAACTAACAATATAAGAGGTGGCTATATGTTTTTTGCAGATAAAGGATATCTATTGTTGCTCTTGTTGCTGATACCGTATGGGTATTGGTACTTCGTGTATCGACGCAAGGGAGAGCCAACGATGCGAATGAGCGACACGTATGCCTACCAGCATGCGCCCAAAAGTTGGCGCGTACGATTCATTCATCTGCCGATGGTGCTCCGATGCATCTTGTTTGTATTGGTCATCCTGATATTGGCACGTCCACAAACCAATGATGCGTGGAAAAAAGATGTGGAGGGTATTGATATCATGCTCGCCATCGACGTTTCGACCAGTATGCTGGCTGAAGATGTGACGCCCAACCGTATGGAAGTGGCAAAGGAAGTGGCAATAGACTTTGTGGCCGATAGGGAAAACGATAATATCGGACTGACTATTTTTGCTGGCGAAGCATTTACTCAATGTCCGATGACAACCGATCACGCCGCATTGACCAATCTGTTGCATAATGTCCGTACCGATATTGCTGCTAACGGATTGATTCAAGACGGTACGGCTGTGGGAATGGGATTGACTAATGCTGTCAGCCGTTTGAAAGATTCCAAGACCAAGAGCAAAGTTGTCATTCTGTTGACAGACGGTAGTAATAACATGGGAGATATTTCCCCGTTGACTGCTGCCCAGATCGCTAAAAGTCTTGGGATCAGGGTTTATACTATCGGTTTCGGAACGAATGGGGTCGCCCGTTATCCGATACAGATTAACGGAACGACACAATACATCCAGAGTAGGGGAGAAATAGATACCAAGACATTGGGGGAGATAGCCTCGATGACCAATGGAAAATTCTATCGTGCCCAAAGCCGTTCGGAACTGAAGAAGATATATCACGATATAGACCAACTGGAAAAGACAAAAATCACGTCATCAAGTTACAGCAAGCATTATGAGGCTTTTCAGCCATTGGCACTTGCTGCAATCCTGGTACTTCTATTGGAAGTATTATTGCGTATAACAATATTCAGACGTATTCCTTAAAAAGGACAAGCCTGTATAAATAAAAAGATAAGATAAAGATGTTCAGATTTGAAGAACCCGCATATTTATGGTTGTTGCTGCTGATACCGGCACTATGCGCCTTACGTATTCTGCTGATGCGTCAGCAGAAAAAACGTTGGCGTAAGTTTGCCGACCCAATGCTGATTAAACAATTGGCTCCCGATGTGTCGTTGGTTCGTAGAATACTGAAGTTTATCCTACTGATGGTAGCATTGGCATTGTTGATAATGATGTTGGCACGTCCGCAAATGGGAGCCAAGATATCAAAGGAAAAGCGTCAGGGGATAGAAACGATTATTGCCTTGGATATCAGCAACTCCATGTTGGCACAAGATGTGGAGCCGTCACGATTGGAAAAGAGTAAGATGCTTGTTGAAAACTTAGTGGATCATTTCTACAATGACAAGATTGGACTCATCGTCTTTGCTGGTGATGCTTTTGTGCAACTGCCGATTACCAGTGACTATATCTCAGCCAAGATGTTTTTGCAGAATGCCGAACCGTCACTGATTCAGCAACAAGGAACTGATATTGGTGAGGCTATTCGATTGGCTATGCACAGTTTCTCGCAAAATGATAAAACAGGGAAAGCTATTGTTGTGATTACCGATGGCGAAGACCATGAGGGAGATGCTGAGGCGATGGCAAAAGAGGCAGAGAAGAATGGCATCCATGTGTTCATTTTGGGCGTAGGTAGCAAGCAAGGTGCCCCGATCCCGATTGGGGAAGGAGATTATCTGAAAGACAATAGTGGACAGGTTGTAATGTCTGCGCTGAACGAAGACATGTGTAAACGTGTGGCTGAAGCAGGCAAAGGAACCTATATCTATGTAGATAACAGCAGTTCTGCAGAAGCGAAGCTTGATGCTGAAATATCCAAACTGCAGAAAGGAGAAATCAACAAGGTTCTCTATAGTGAATATGATGAGCAGTTTCAGGCAGTCGGAATTCTCGTTTTGCTGATTCTCATCATAGAGGTGTTGATATTGGAATGTAATAATCCCGTCACAAAAGGATGGCGCATATTTAATAGAGGAAAATGAAGAAGACTTTCTGTATATTGTTCATGTCATTTGTCTCTGTGCTGATGGTTCATGCACAAGACGACCGTCAGCTGATCCGAGAAGGCAACAAACTTTATCGAAGCGGACAATATGCCCAGGCAGAGACAAAATACCGTAAAGCATTGGAGAAAAATGGCCAAAATGCTCGTGCTTCATATAATCTGGGATGTGCACTGATGAAACAAGGAAAGACAGAGGAGGCTGATAAACAATTTTCTCTGGCGGCTTCCTCACAGACAGATAAAGAGCTTCGTTCGAAATCCTATTATAATAAAGGTGTCATGTATCAAAACAAAAAGGAATATGAAAAAGCTATTGATGCTTATAAGAATGCCCTTCGTTTGAAACCAACAGATGAACATGCACGTAAGAATCTGGCTCTGTGCAAACGTCAACAGCAAAAACAGCAAAAACAGCAACAACAGCAGCAGAAACAGCAGCAGAATAATCAAGACCAGAAGAAACAAAAAGAACAAGACGACAAGCAAAAGCAACAACAAAACAATAATAAGAATCAGAAAGACAAGCAACAACCAGAACAAAAAAACGAGATGAGCAAGGAGAATGCCGAGCAACTTCTTAATGCTGCTATGCAGGAAGAAAAAGCCACTCAGCAGCGTTTGAAAAAAGCGATGCAACAACCTTCAAAGCGTAATCTGGATAAAAACTGGTAGAAATAATCAAAGAACTGACAATGCATATAACAATAGGTATGAAACGCTATTTATATATCATGACAATTCTACTGCTTTCTGTGACAGGCTATGCACAGAAAATAAGTATTCGCGCTCCCAAGCATGTGGATGTGGGTGAGCAATTCCAAGTAGAATATGTCATCAATTCACAGGATGTCAACCACTTCCGTGCTGGAAAAACATCTGATGCTGTTTATCTTTTGGGTGGACCTTATACATCGGAACAATCCAGTTGGCAGATGGTGAATGGCCATACGAGCAGTTCCTCTACCGTTACGGTAACGTATGTTTATCAGGCAGCAAAGAAAGGTAATGTCACCATTTCTCCGGCGCAGGCAACAATCGGCGGCAAAACCATACAATCTGCTCCTGTCCACATTATAGTATCTGGTCATGCTTCACATGCACCTGCCAGCAACAATAGCTATTCACGATATGATTCAAGAACACATGCTTCTCAACCTTCTTCATCTGTAAGTGAAAATGAACTGTTTATCAAGACGATTGTCAGCAAGAAGAGCTGTCGCGTTCAGGAACCAATCCTTCTTACTTATAAAGTTTACACACAGGTTCCATTGACCGATTTGAATGAACGGATGCCTGATTTGAAAGGATTCCATTCTCAGAAAATCAAGCTCGACCATCCGGAAGTTCCTCATAATGAAACCCTTAATGGAAGAAACTATCGTGTTTACACATGGAGTCAATATGTGTTATATCCCCAAATGTCAGGTTCGTTGAAGATTCCTGATATCACCTTCCAGGGAGTTGTTACTTTTGAAAACCGAGACATCGATCCGTTTGAAGCGTTCTTCAACGGTGGCAGTGGTCTTGTAGAGGTAAAAAAAGACATCAAGGCACCGGCTGTAACCGTTCAAGTTTCTCCTCTTCCACAAGCACCGGCAGGCTTCTCAGGCGGTGTTGGTAAATTTACTATTTCTAGTCAGTTGGCAAAAGAAGAAGTTACAGCAGGTAATCCTTTAACCCTTCGTGTGGTCGTGAGCGGAACGGGTAATCTGAAACTCATCAAACAACCTGAAGTAGCTTTTCCAAAGGAATTTGAGAAATACGATGCTAAGGTTACTGACAAAACCACTTTGACGGTTAATGGTGTTGAAGGAAATATGGTTTACGACATCTTGGCTGTTCCTCGTAAGGAGGGTACCTATACTATTCCGCCAGTAAAACTGGTTTATTATGACACATCTGCCAATACATATAAAACTGTTCAGACTCAGCCACAGATTGTCATTGTGGCAAAGGGTGACGGAACAGAGAGTGATGCAGGAGATTTTACAGCTACTAAGGGTCAGGATATTCGTCCGATTAAGTCCGGAAAGGCAGAGATACATGCTGTTGACGACTATTTCTTTGGCTCCGCCCTTTACCTGATTGTACTCTTCTTGCTGATGGTTACATTC
>Ga0310691_10006299_pt1 | contig 12690 bp, 9 predicted proteins | sample 176DNAGHGlowgp2_FD_203887 | JGI IMG/M metagenome (GOLD analysis project Ga0310691, IMG submission 203887) | Sheep rumen microbial communities from Palmerston North, Manawatu-Wanganui, New Zealand - 1766 DNA GHGlow gp2 (v2) (version 2) | ecosystem: Host-associated > Mammals > Digestive system >... | reverse complement strand
CGACTAACTTATCAAGTTTTTTAAGGTGTCGCAGCAATCCTGACAGCCAATACTTGGAAAACAACTGCTTCAGGACGTTTGTCTCTTCTGCACTGAAGTTCCGATAATTCGCCCGATTGACATGCAGTTCGCCCACTTTCTTGCTGCCGTCTTTAATCTCATTGATGAAATTGATTTCGCGGCGAAGCATAGAAACGGTGATGTCCGGCCGGATGCGCATCAGCTCCTCGGTCAGCCTGCGCTTGTAGATGCGCTGTTTCTTGAGATAGACGAATATCTTCTTGATGAACGAACAGGTCCAGAGCTCCTCAAAGTTGATGTCGAGATTGACGACCTTGATCTTGTCGGACAACGGATAGGCAAATGATTTGCCTTTGCCATCGGTCAGAATGATGGTGATGTCGTAGCCGAAGTGCTCAGCGAAATAGTTTGCCTTGAGTGTCAGCACACGCTCCACACCGCCTGCCAGATACAATGCCGGTGTACAATAAACTATCTTCAATGGTCTGTCGTTCATACGCTCATTTGTTTTTTACCAGATTGTCTTCGCTGTCCTGATAGTGGTCGGTTTGGTGGAAGATGCGCGTGATGCCTTTCATCTGTATCTTCACATGGTTGAGGAAGCTCTGCCACATCGACTGGCTGCCGATGGTGCCGTAGCCTGTGATGGCCCTGCAGCGGTGGTCGCGGACAAAGACGATGCGGCCGTACTTCTTCAGATTGAACGCCATAGAGCCGTCCTCGCCGCGGATAATGTCCACGCGATAGGGTTCCTGCCGGCCATAGTCGGCATTGTAGGCAAAGACCAGTCCACGGACGGAGAGCTCAGGACGCTTGAAATGCTGAATCCACAGGAACAGGTCGCGGGCCATCTCGAACATCTTCAATGAGAGCTTCGAGTGATTCTCGTCGGGGAAATAGCTCCAGGTGGCCGACACGCAGCTGACACCGGGCTTCAACAGATGGTCGAGCATCACCTCATAGTAATGGGGCGGATAGAGCGTGTCGCTGTCTACATCGAAATAGAAGCGTCCCTTGGCATGTTGCAGTCCGCAGCGGCGGGCATAGCCACAGGAGTGCTCGTACTCGGTGTAATAGGGGATTCCAGACTTCTCATAGATTTCTGCCGTCCGGTCCTTGGAGTCATTGTCTACACCGATAATCTCCACGGGATATTTGCACTGAATCTCGCTGATAGCCCAAAGACAGGCTTGCAGATGGGTCTCCTCGTTGTAAGCAATCACCACGATGCTGGCCAGCGGTTGCGGGCTCTGCAGTCGGGCCAGGCGCTCGCGTGTGCCGTCAATCACCTCCTGAGGCACCTCACTGAATGGGCGACCGTAGATGGTCATGTATTGAACGTACCAGTTAGACATAGCTATTCTTTTTTTATATGTTGTGACCAGCGATGGCATCGACCACTCGCTGCATCTGAATCTTCCATGCGAGATGTCCGACAGTCCGACGGATGTCGGCGGGCTGCATGGTGAAACGGCCCATGAAGTCAATAATCTGCTGAATATCAATCGGCGACTCGTCGGCAGGAGCCTTCATGACATAGGGCTGATGATCGAAGTCGCTGTCCGTCTCGCTATAGATGAAGGGAATGCCACGGGTGGCATACTCGCGATTCTTCAGGGTCTTGATGACCGTGATGCCCGAGCGATGGCGCCCCAGGGAGCCGATGGCAAACTGGCACTGGTTGAAGACGGCATCTAAAGCCTCGCCAAAAAGCTGACCGTGAAAGACGACCCTGTCCTGTAACCCATATTTCTCGATAATAGGCTTGAAAACGTGGTTCATCGTGTTAGGATGCACCCCACCCACCACATGGAAATAGACGGGGACGGTGCCCCGATAATGCCCCAAGCCCTCCATCACCCGATCGAAGCCGTGCCAGGTATGCACCTCGGCCACACCGATTAGGTGCAGAGGCGATAGGTGAGTGGTGAGCGGCAGGTGAAGGGGGATGCTGTCGAAGTCGACACCATTGGAGATGCGGATGGTGCGCTGGCCGAAGATTTCAGTGGCATCGGAGAAGGTGACCATCGCATCCATATACCGATATAAACGATGGCGGAAAAGCTGGTCCATCTTCAGCTGCATGCGCTGCTGGCACGAGAAGTTCCTGAACTCCTCGTCGTACGGATAGGTAGGAATCTCGGTGACCGCACGAATGCCGGCCTGACGCAGTCGCCTGAAAAACCGTATCAGCCAGGGATTGGCATTCTGGAAGCAGCGGGCATAGACGAACTCGATGCCCTCGCGGAGGCAATAGTCATAGATGCCATCGTAGCTCAGCCGCTGGCGCAGACCTGCCCAGACGCCCGTTCCATAGTCCTGAATCACCTGTCCATCGACAAAACGGCAGCGATGCCCCGTTGGCGAGAAGTCATAGTAACACAGACGCACATCGTGACCATTCTCACGAAGTCCTTTCACCTGATAGTGAATCTTTTTCGAGATTCCGCTATGCTCGGAGAAGCCATGATAGACGAGAAACAATATTTTCATTCTGCAAAAATAGCAAAAAAATTTGGAATAATGAAGAATATGTTGTAAATTTGTTGCATGAAAGACAAGGAAGCGCTGAGACAGGGACTGAAAGGCAGTCCGAGACTGAAGCGATGGATAGACTATCTAATCATGAACCAGCGGGATGCAAGGCCCCGCTGGTATGTGAGGCTGCTGGCCCCGCTGTATCAGCATCGCGGACGAGGGTCGAAGATATACCACAGCGTGAGGATGGACACCCCACCTTATCGGCGGCTATGGCTGGGTAACAGAAGTGTCATCGAGTCGTACTGCTGTGTCAACAACGCCGTGGGCGACATCGTCATCGGCGACCACACCCGCATCGGCATCGGCTGCACGCTCATCGGTCCTGTCTGCATAGGCAGCCACGTCAACCTGGCACAGGGCATCGTCGTTACAGCACTCAACCACAACTTCAGCGACACCACGGCACGCATCGACCAGCAGGGGGTCAGCACCAGACCCGTGACCATTGGCGACGACGTATGGATAGGTGCCAACGCCGTCATCCTGCCGGGGGTTACCATTGGTTGCCATTGCGTAGTGGCTGCTGGTGCGGTGGTCAGCAAGGACGTGCCTGACAACACCCTTGTGGGCGGCGTACCAGCTAAAGTGCTGAAGCAGCTATAGACCAAAGAAGACTACACACAGGATTAATCCATAAACACACATGAAGAAGACCATATACCTTTTCGCCGCGGCATTGCTGCTGTTTGGCTGTACCAGTAAAGAGGCTCGCCAGAAGGCGAAGCAGGTGACGCAGGACAGTCTGACGGCAAAGCTGTATGACTTAATGGGCGACGACCTGGAACGCGCCCTGGAGTATGTCGACAGTCTGGAGGCTGCCGGTGTCTATAGTGAAGCGCTGGCCAACTGCAGGCGTGCGCAGATATATTCCGAGATGTATCTGCCACGTGTCTCAGAGGTCTACGCTCTGAAAGCCCTGAAGGACGAGCAGCTGGCGACAGACAGCAACTTGTATTTCTTTACCTATACCCTGCTGATAAACAGCGTGCAGAATGTAGACAACACGGAAAAGGCGCTGAAGTATGCCACCGAGGCACTGTCGAAGACCAAGGGTAAGACGAGCAGGCTGTCGCGTTCCTATGCGGCTGACTTCCTGAGCAGTATTGGCAGCAGCCAGTTTAAGCTGGAATATGAAAAGGAGGCCAATGAGAGCTACGAGAAGGCATACGAGATTTATGAGGACATTCTGAAGAAGAACACACTTTTCTCGTGGGTCTATCCGGAGTTCATGATGACCGTTGATGCCGTCAACAACAACACCACCAACGACAGTCTGACTATAGCCTGGAAGTGGGTGGAGCGTATGCAGAAGACCTATATGAACACGGTAGTCTGCAAGGACATTCCCTCCTACGTGAAGGACGACTGCACGGGTCAGCATGAGATTGCGCTGGCCAAATACTATGCTGTCTGTGGCCAGTCGAAGCAGGCTTCGGAGCACTACCGTAAATTTCAGGAGACGGAAATATCCAAGACCTCGGTGGGTTGCCGCATGGCTTCCTCATTCCTGGAGAAGATGGGCCGTTGGCAGGAACTGGAGCAGGCCGTCGAAAAGACCGACAGTTTCTTTATCACCAACGAGTCGCAGAACAACATCGACTATCTGATTACGGTGCTGGGCAGGAAGTACAACGTACAGGAGCGGCTTGGGCACCACGCGGAGGCTACACAGACGGCCAAGCAACTCATTACCCTGCTTGACACCGTCAAGGAACAGAGTCTCAAGGACAATGCCGCCGAGCTGGCAGTCATCTATAAAACACAGGAGAAGGAGCAGCAGATAGCCGAGCAGCAGACCGCACTCTCACGTCAGCAGCTTATAGCCACGCTGATAGCCCTGGTGCTGACAGTAACCTTTTTTGTGGTCTATACGCTTGTCCGCAGGAAGGCTGCCCGACGACTGGCGGCCGTGTCGGCACAGAAGGAGCGTATAGAGAGCGAGCTGCGCATTGCCCGCGACATCCAGATGTCGATGGTGCCCAGCCAGTTTCCGAAGTATAAGGGGCTTGACATCTATGCGCTGATGACCCCGGCCCGTGAGGTAGGGGGTGACTTATACGACTGCCTGCTGATGGACCACCACCTGTATTTCTGCGTGGGCGATGTCAGCGGCAAGGGCGTGCCGGCCTCGCTGTTCATGGCCCAGACGCTACGTCTGTTCCGTGCCTTTGCCAAACGCGGCTACCAGCCGGCAGAGATAGCCACGCGCATCAACGACGAACTATCGGAGAACAACGATAACGCCATGTTCGTGACTATGTTCATCGGACTGCTCGACCTCCAGTCAGGACAGCTGGCCTACTGCAACTGCGGGCACAACCCGCCCGTGCTGGACGGTCAGTTTCTGGAGATGGAACCGAATGCACCGATTGGCATGTGGACAGGGTTGGAGTTTGTCGGGCAGTCGGCGGGCGACATCAGGAGTCGGCTGCTATTTGTCTATACCGACGGGCTGAACGAGGCAGAGGATATCCGGCTGCAGCAGTTTGGCGACGAGCGGCTCTTAGGCTTGGTACGCGACACGACGGCCTATGAGTCGGTCAGACAGCTGGTGGAGGTGGTGCAAGCCGAGGTTGACCGTCACCGAAAGGGTGTAGCGCCCAACGACGACCTGACTATGCTTTGCCTGCGCCTCACTTCTTTCTGACGGGGTCGCAGGTAAGGCCACAACCCAACTTCTTGAATATCTTACGGTCTACCTCAGAGAGCATGACGGTGGAGTGGACTTGACAGCCACGCAGACGAGGCAACTGCTCCAGCGCCTGGCGGCAGCGCTCATCGCTCTCGGAGACGACGCTCAGAGCCACCAGCACCTCATCGGTGTGCAGACGGGGGTTGCGTGCGCCGAGGTATTCGGTCTTAGTCTTCTGCACAGGCTCTATAAGGCTCTGGGGTATGAGCTTTGCCTCATGGTCGATGCCTGCCAGATGCTTGGTGGCGTTGAGCAACAGTGCCGCCGAACAGCCAAGCAGCGGCGACGACTTGGCGGTGATGATAGTGCCGTCCTCCAGTTCGATGGCCGAAGCGGTATGACCAGACAGCTCCTGCTTGGCCTGGGCGGCCACGGTGACACGCCGATAGGCCGTGGTGATGCGTGCCTGGTTGAACAGCAGCTGTATCTTGTGTATTTCCTCCTCATTGTCGGCACCGTCGGCCAACTTGTTGGTGGCATCGTAATAGCGTCGGATGATTTCCTCACGCGAGGCGTTGCAGCAGGCTTCGTCGTCAGAGATGCAGAAGCCCACCATGTTGACACCCATGTCGGTAGGCGACTTGTAGGGATTTTCGCCGTAGATACCCTCGAACAGGGCGTTGAGCACGGGGAATATCTCAATGTCACGATTGTAGTTGACGGCTATCTTGTCGTAAGCTTCCAGGTGGAACGGGTCAATCATGTTGACATCGTTCAGGTCGGCAGTGGCCGCCTCGTAGGCTATGTTGACGGGATGCTTCAGCGGCAGGTTCCAAACGGGGAAGGTCTCGAACTTGGCATAGCCGGCACGGATGCCCCGTTTGTTCTCGTTGTAGAGCTGCGACAAGCACACAGCCATCTTGCCGCTGCCCGGACCAGGGGCGGTAACAATGACCAGCTCACGCGAGGTCTCCACATAGTCGTTCTTGCCGAAGCCATCGTCAGAGGCTATCAGTTCCACATTGTGCGGATAGCCGTCTATTAAATAATGTACGTATGAGCGGATGCCGAGGCGCTCCAGCCTGTGGCGGAAGAGGTCGGCGGCATGCTGGCCGTTATAGTGGGTGATGACCACGGAGCCCACCATGAAGTCGCGGCTCTGAAACTCGTCGCGCAGTCGGAGCACGTCTTCGTCGTAGGTAATGCCGAGGTCGGCCCTCACCTTGTTCTTTTCTATGTCGTCAGCACTGACCACGATGACTATTTCTATGCTGTCGCGCAGCTGTGCCAGCATGCGCAGCTTGGAGTCAGGCTGGAATCCCGGCAGCACCCGCGAAGCGTGGTGGTCGTCGAACAGCTTGCCGCCTAATTCCAGATATAGCTTGCCGTCAAACTGGGCTATGCGCTCACGGATGTGCTCGCTTTGTATCCTGAGATACTTCTCGTTGTCAAAACCTATCTTCATGTTGGGTGGTGGGTGGTGGATGATGGGTGACGGCTATCTGCGTTGCTGCTGGCGGCGCATCTCGTCGGCCTGCTTCTGCATGGCCTCCAGACGTGCGGCCAGACCGCCTTGCTTCTTGGGGTTGTTCTTGTTTGCCTGGTAGTTGGCTTCCAGGATGGCCAGCAGTTTCTCGTCGTCGGTGGTCTTTCGCAGCACATACATGATGGCTGCCGACATGAACAGCGACACGAAGTAGTAGAAGTTGAGGCCGCTGGAGTAGTCGTTGAAGATGAAGAAGAACATCAGCGGCATGATGTACATCATCCACTGCATGACCTTCATCTGCTCGGCCTGCTGACCCACCATCTGGTCTTTCTGCTGCTGCATGGAGAACCATGTGTAGAGCAGCTGGGCGGCGCAGAACAGGATGCACGTCAGCGAGAGGTGGTCGCCGATGCCCCAGATGTTGGTGCCCCACTCAATGATGGGGTCGTAAGTCGAGAGGTCATCCATCCAAAGGAACGACTCGCCGCGCAGCTGTATGGCGTTAGGCACGAAGAAGAACATGGCCAGCCAGATGGGCGCCTGGATGAGCATGGGCAGACAGCCGCTCAAGGGGCTGACGCCGTACTTCGAGTAGAGCGACATCATCTCCTGCTGCTTCTTCATCTGGTCCTCGGGTTTGTCATATTGCTTGGTGGCCTCCTCGAACTTGGGCTTCAGCACGCGCATCTTGGCACTCGACATGTAGCTCTTTTTCACCATCGGGAAGGTGATGGCCTTTAATAATAAGGTAATAAGTATGAGCACTATGCCCATGTTCAGGCCGAAGCCCGTCAGCCAGTCGAACACGTAGAGGGTAAACCAGCGGTTAATCCATCGCAGCAGCCACCATCCCAGGTTCACCAGCTGCTCCAGGTCGAGGTCTTTGCCGAAGGTGCTCTGCTGCTCCACGGCCTGTATCAGTCGGAAGTCGTTGGGGCCTATGTACATCTCAAACTCGGAGGGCTGCTGTCCCGTGGGGTCGAAGGCGGTCTTCAGGCGTGCTTCAAACTGTTTCAGATAGCCCGACCCCTTCTGGTTCAGGGTGCTGCTCAGTGTGGCGTTGGCAGCGAAGTCGTCCTTTGAGATAAGTGCCACCGAGAAGAACTGGTTGCGGAAAGCCACCCAGTCGAGCCGCTCCTCCGCCTGCTCCGTCTCGTCCGCCGTCTCCGACAGGTTGTGGGTGCCACCGTCGTTGGCTGCCTTATAGAACAGTCCCGTGTAACGGCTCTCAAACGAGAACCCTTTCTCCTGCTGGCGGCAGTGGTCCGTCCATACTATCTCCACGTCCTTGTATGACGGGGCAAACATGTTGGTCAGCCCCACCGTCTGCAGCGACATCGACAGCAGGTAGTCCTTGCCCAGCCGGTAGCGGATGATGACCTGACCGCCGTTCTGTGCCGTGGCCGTCATGGTCACGGTGGTGTCGCTCACCTCCGAGGGTGTGAAGTAAAGGTCGGCAGTGACAATGTTCTCGTTCTTGCCGGTCAGCATGAAGTTCAGGCTTTGGTCGCCGTCGCCAAACAGGGTGACATTGTCCGAGCCGTCGATGCTCTTGAAGTTCTTGATGACGGCCTCGCTGACCGTGCCGCCCTTGGTGTCGAGCGTCAGCGTCAGCTTGTCGTTCTTCAAACATACTTTCTCACTCTTGCCGTTCAGGGCCTGATGAAACAGGGCCGTCGTGTCGTTCAGGGCGGCCAGGGCCTTCGCCTCGGCGGCCTTTGCCTGTTGCTGCTGGGCCTTCTGGGCGTTCTCCCTGGCTATGGCGGCTATGCTGTCCTGCTTGCGGGCAGCCTCTATCTGCTCGGCCGACGGCTGGTTGTACCACGAGAATCCTATCAGCACCAGGGCTATCAGTACGAACCCGATAATGGTGTCTTTGTTCATAATACTATTGTTGTTTTCTATTTTTTAAGCTGCAAAGGTACGAATAAGCACGCGAAAAACCAAAATAAATTTGGTATTTCCTACTTTTTGCCTTAACTTTGCACTCAATTATGAAGCACAGACACATTCTTTTCGTGCTGCTGGCAGTGCTGACGGTGCTGCCGACAGCAGCCCAGCGCCGGGGCAGGCATCCTGCCAAGCCCGACACGACACTCGTCGTCAAGAGCTACCTCGACTCGCTCACCACGCTTCGCCGTCAGCTCGACAGCCTGCAGCTGCTGAACGCCGAGCTGCGCCACGACGCTGACAACGGGCGCTATCTGCGGCTGTTTGCCCCCACCACGTTTTATCATTCCGGAGCCCGCAAAGCCTTTTCGCTGCAGCCCTCTACGGGCGACGACCTCTCGGATGCCATCGACCAGGCACTGCTGTCGCTCTACATGCGGCGCCCCGACCTCGTCAGGGACAACGAGACCGCCCTGCAGGCCTCCGGCGGTCTGCGCGACGATGTCAACCAGGAGATGACGCAGCACGTCGAGCTGACGAACATCGTGAACGCCGACTCCGAGGAGCCCCTGCTGCCGCCAGAGCCGGAGCTGGTCATCGTCAAGCCTAACTTCTGGCGCTTCAAGGGCGATGGCTTCCTGCAGTTTCTCCAGAACTTCGTGTCGGGCAACTGGCACAAGGGCGGCGAGTCCAACTACTCAGCCGTCGGTCAGGTGATGCTGGAGCTCGATTATAACGACAAGAACAAGATAACGTTTGAGAACAAGCTGGAGATGAAACTCGGCTTCATGACGTCGCGCACCGACAGCGTTCACACCTTCAAGGCCAGCAGCGACCTGCTGCGACTGACCAGCAAGCTGGGGCTTCAGGCCCACAAGCGGTGGTACTACACCCTCCAGGTGACGGCCGCCACGCAGTTTGCCCGTGGTCTGAAGGCCAACGACGCGAAGACCTATTCTGACTTCATGTCGCCCTTCGACCTCAATGTCGGTCTGGGTATGGAGTACAAGGTCAACGCCCTCAACGGCCAGCTGAAGGGCACGCTCAACTTCTCGCCGTTGTCCTACAACCTGCGCTACGTCGACCGCATCGACCTCTCGACGCGCTTCGGACTTGACGAGGGGCGCCACACGCTCCACGACTTCGGCTCGCGCATGGTGCTCGACCTGGAGTGGAAGCTGCTCGAACAGCTCACTTGGAAGTCGCGCCTCGATGCCTTCACGTCCTACAAGCGCGCCCTCGTGGAGTGGGAAAACACCTTCAAGCTGCAGGTCAGCAAGTATATCTCGGCCAACCTCTACCTCTATCCGCGCTTCGACGACTCCGGCTCGCGCGACGACGAGCTGGGCTACTTCCAGTTCATGGAGTACAGCTCGCTGGGCCTGAGCTATAGCTTCTGAGGAAGGGAAAAGGGATAAGTGAACAGTCTGATAATCCAGTTGCATTGTTGCGCAGCCGCTCCCCTCCCTTCAAGGGGAGGGGTGCCCGAAGGGCGGGGTGGGGTCTGTAATCAGCTATCGGCTAACAAGATACAGACCCCACCCCTGCCCCTCCCCTTGATGGGAGGGGAGTGGCTGCCGCCCTGTTCTACCGGTTTATCGGACTGATTCGGGATAAGGGAAAAGGGATAAGGGAAAAGGGAAAAGAGATAAGGGGAAAGTAAAAGGGGAAAGTAAAAGGGAAAAATTTGCTGCCACTATTGTAGTCCGGCAGGAAATTTTTCCCTTTTCACTTTTCACTTATCCCTTTTCACTTATCCCTTTTCACTCACTTTGCCTCGGTCATGTCGCCCTCTATGTAGAGGCGCGTCATCTCCACAGCGCCGTTGGTGCGTATGGTGATGGACTTCTTGAAGTGTCCGGGAAACTTGCCCGTGCCGTTGTAGGTCACCTTTATCTCGCCCTTCTCGCCCGGCTGCACAGGGGTCTTCGTGTATTCAGGCACCGTGCATCCGCACGAGGCCACGGCCTGGTTGATGTAGAGCGGCTGCTCGCCAATGTTGGTATAGGTGAACGTGCAGGTCACTTTGGGGCTTTTCTCCGAGAACGAGCCGAAATTGTGTACCAGCTTGTCAAACTTGATTTGGGCGGGCTTCTGGGCCATGGCAGCCGCCAAGGCCACCACGAGCAACAAAGTCATTGCAACGGTTCTTTTCATGTCTTTTCTCTTGCTTTTTGGTTCGTAAATCGGTGCAAATGTAGTCCTTTTCCACCATATAACGCACAAAACGCATGCTGTTTTTAGTTATTTTTACTTAACAAACCTAAACAAGATGGCGCTCCAGGGCCGTTCGGACGAGCGAGACAGTGTAGCCACTAAGCATTTTCATATCACTGTTAACTATCGTCGATTACACATCAGCGAATCAGCGAATCAGCACCTTGCGACCGTTGCGGATGTACAGGCCACGGACGGGCGATAGCACCCGGCGGCCCATAAGGTCGTAACAAGGGGCATCGGCGGCGGCGACTGCCAATGGGAGTACCTGGACGGACGACGTGAACGTCTCCTCGACGGTGCAGCCCCAGAACGGGCTGACACGCTGCTTGACCACCGTGCCGTCCTTCTTGACCAGCCGCACTTCCTTGACGCTGCACTGGCCATTGGCCACACAGCTCTGCAGTGTGATGCGCGGAATGGTGGCCCCCATGGTGGCGGCATTAAACGTCAGAATGGTGGTGGCCGACGTGACCGGGATGACGACACCCTTGTCGTAGACCTTCAGCTGGAAGGCACCAGCGGCGGGCGCCTCGGAGAGTTCCACCTCCAGCCGCTGGCAGTCGGCGGTGCTGATGCCGCCCGTGAGCACGTTGGCCTCGCCCCACAGCTGGCTGTAGCTGACCTGGTAGACCGCTGTGCCGAAGTCGTCGCGGGTGGGCAGCACGGGCTGGTAGTCGGTGCCATACCAGGCCTTGAGCATGGCCTCGGCGGCATCGGGCTGGGTGAAGGCCGGCAGCGAGCGGTCGGTGCCGTCGCTCAGTCCCATCCAGTAGAACATGCCGAAGCCGCCCGCCTTAGCCTTCTGCACGAAGTCGGTGACGAAGGCCAGAAACTTCTCACGGTCGGCGTCGTAGTCCGACACGCCGGCATCGACATTGCTGCTGCCCCACTCGCCCACGATAACCGGTCCGCCCTTGCTGACCAGATGGGTGTTGAGGGCGTTGAACATCTGCGTCAGCTCGTTCTTGGCCGACTGCAAGTTGGCTATGTTCGGATAGGCATGCACCTGAAAGGCGATGTGGCCGCTGCCCGCAGGGTCGGTGGGGCAGACCATCTGGGTGAGCGGCTCCTTGAGGTGGGCGTTCCATGTGCCTGCGCCGTTGCACGCCCCGTAGGTGTTGACCACCAGGTTGCGGCGGGCGTTGTTGCCCCCCGTGGCACGCACCACGCTGACAAACGACTGGGCATAGCTGTTGATGGCCTGATAGGCATCGGCAGCATCGGCGCTGTCGTAGCCGCCCGGACGGTTGAACGTGGCAAAGTTCCACGAGTTATACTTGTCGAGCATCTCGTTGTAGCTCTCAAACAGCAGGCGCTGGTCGTAGTCCTTGAAGGTCTCGGCCACCTGCTGCCACAGCGCCTCATACCTGGCCTTCGTGCTGTTGTAGGTGTCCATGCTGGCGTGCAGCCAGTGGGTGTTGCCGTCGCCCGTGTCGTGGTGGACGTTCAGGATGCAGTACATGCCGGCATCGAGCACATAGTCCACCACCTGCTTCACGCGGGCCATCCAGGCAGCGTCCACCTGGTTCTGGGCGTTCATGTGGTTATACCACGTCACGGGAATACGCATGGCCCCGAAGCCCGCCGCCTTGAGCATCGTCATCAGTTCGGGCTTCGTATAGGGCTGCCCCCAGTATATTTCCGAGTCCAGCCCTTGGTGCTGACCACCGGCATGGGCATCGAGCGTGTTGCCCAGGTTCCACCCCACCCCCATGTGCTTCACCGCCTCAGTGGCCGTCTCAAAGCTTTGTCCACTCACCGATACGGCCACCAGCACTGCCGCTGCCACCGTCATCATCTTCTTCATCACGTTCGTCATCATCTGTAGTCTTTAGTTATTTAAGTTTCGGAAGTTCCGTTTGCTTTGTAGATAGAGGGAGTTAGAAGAAGATAGAGG
>Ga0310691_10006297_pt1 | contig 12695 bp, 14 predicted proteins | sample 176DNAGHGlowgp2_FD_203887 | JGI IMG/M metagenome (GOLD analysis project Ga0310691, IMG submission 203887) | Sheep rumen microbial communities from Palmerston North, Manawatu-Wanganui, New Zealand - 1766 DNA GHGlow gp2 (v2) (version 2) | ecosystem: Host-associated > Mammals > Digestive system >... | reverse complement strand
TTACAAGAAATGATGTAGCAGGAGATATAGGTACTCTAGGCGTTGCACCGAAAGCATGGATACGTGAGAATGATACTTTTTATTTATTGAAAAACGGTGATTTACGGGATGTAGAAGCGGAACTCCTTGCTTCCAAGATTGTAAGCTGCTTTGATTTGGATAGTGTGATTTATGAGGAAAGCTATTTTGGAGACAAAAAAGTAAGTAAGAGTCGGATTGTGACTTCGGAAAGTCAGAGCATTGTTTCAATGGAGGCGGTTGATATTTATTGTGTAAATCATGATAAAAATCGCGATGAATTTGTTTTGGAAAAAGATGCCTATTCGTATCATATGATGAACCTGGTAGATTATCTGATCGGGAATACCGATCGACATTGGGGGAATTGGGGCTTCCTTGTGAATAATTGTGATAACAAGCTTGAAAAACTGCATCCGCTGATGGATTTTAATAAAGCTTTCAATAGTTATGATAGTTTAGAAGGCGCTGTATGCCAGACAAATTCCAAATGGCAGACACAGAAGGATGCGGCAATTGAAGCAGTTAAGAGTGTAGGATTGAATCGTATAAAAGAGATAAAAGAAGAATGGTTTTCGGATGCGTCTGTTAAGGAGATGTTCTATAAACGGTTGGCAATTGTTTTGAAAGGATAAATTGCAAAGGAGGAAAAGCAAAATGACTATTGAAGAAAGTGTAAGAAACAATCCGGAGAAGTTTCTGGCAATTCTGGATACAAAAGACGATGCTGTCAGGGAAGCGATGAGAGAGCTGAGTGCAAAGCTCGATTTCATTTTCAATGGCGCAATCAAAGAGTATTGTGATGCGAAAGGCTGCGATGCGAAGATTGAAGACATCCCAACCTACAAGACTCTGAATAAGCTGATTACCGGAAAAATCGATGCGCTGGTCAAGGATCACATCAAGGACAAGAGGAAGGACATCGAGTAGAGCGTTAAGCCGGCAGATGCCCGGCGATACTGCGGCGGGACAGTCAGCGATGATTGCCCCGTCTTTTTTTGTGCGAAGGCGAGTCATCGGGATACACATTTATGTGGTATCCTGTTTGACGAGCCCGCAACATTGAGCAAGCTTGCTTGCGAAATGGAGAAGGCGAGTCATCAGGATACACATTTATGTGGTATCCTGTTTGACGAGCCGCAACATTGAGCAAGCTTGCTTGCGAAATGGAGAAGGAGAGTCATCAGGATACACATTTATGTGGTATCCTGTTTGACGAGCCCGCATCATCGATTGGAACCCTGGGCGGCGCACGTTTTTCGTTGATTATAATCGTGAATACGAGTATAATCTAAAATAACGATTTTGCTGTACGTTTTGATCAATATATTGAATTGGGGGTTAACCATGGATAAAAAAATGTCAAAAGTTGTGGCAATTTTAACAGCCGGAGGAACAGGGACAAGAACGCATCAGGATATTCCCAAACAGTTTATACATGTGAACAATAAACCCATTATTATTTATACGCTTGAGGCTTTTCAGAAGCATCCGAGCATTGACGAAATCTGTGTATCCATTTTGGAAGGATGGGATCAGGTTCTTTGGGCATATGCCAAGCAGTTCAATATCACAAAATTAAAGTATGTTGTGCTGGGCGGCGCCAGCGGCCAGGAATCTATATATAACGGCTTAAAGGCGGTAAAGGATAACGTCAAGGATGATGATATTATCATGATCCATGACGGAAACAGACCCATGCTGGAATCGGATATTATTACGGATAATCTGGTTAAACAGAGAAAATACGGGTCTGCTGTTGCTGCGATTCCCTGTACGGAGGTTGTTTTTGTTTCGAATGATAAAATCGAGGGTCAAAAGTCCATTCCCAGAGAGACGCTTCTCAGAACACAAACACCGCATTCCTATTATTTCGGAGATTTGTGGAATGCACATAGTCAGGCAAAGGAGCAGGGAATCAATAATACGGCGGCTTCGTGTGAACTCATGGAAAAGCTTGGACATTCGACTTATTTTTCGAAGGGATCCGAAAAAAATCTGAAGATCACTACTGTGGAAGATATTGAGATTTTTAAATCCCTGCTGACTTCCAAGAATGAAGATTGGATCAAGTAGCATACGGGATTTGCCAAAGTACTGCTTTTCGTACAGATTTATTGGGAGAAAAATCAATTATGAAACTACAAGAAAATGAACTGTATTTGGATGATGTGAAATATGTTGCCGGTATCGATCTGCCCTGGGATAAACTGCAGAATAAAAGCATTATGATTTCCGGTGCAACAGGTACGATCGGAAGTTTTTTGATCGATGTGCTCATCTATAAAAACAAAGTGGATCATCTGAACTGCACTATCTATGCGCTCGGAAGAAATGCCAAAAAAATGAAGGACAGGTTCGGGGAGGATTTTTTCGACAGTCATTTTATATTTATTGAGTATGATGTGAATTATCCGCTGACCGGAACCGGGATCGGTGACGTAGATTATATTCTTCATCTGGCATCCAATACGCATCCCCTGCAATATGCAACCGACCCGATCGGCACGATTACAATAAATATCATCGGTTTGAACAATTTATTGGAATTTGCGGTTCAGCATAATTCGACGCGATTTGCCTTTGCTTCTTCCTGTGAGATATATGGAGAAAACCGTGGCGATGAGGAATTTTTTGACGAGGACTATTGCGGTTATATCAATTCCAATACCATGAGAGCCGGATATCCGGAAAGCAAACGATGCGGCGAGGCCCTGTGTCAGGCCTATAAGGCGCAAAAAGAAATGGATGTTGTTATTCCGCGTTTAACCCGTACCTATGGTCCGACAATGCCGAATAGTGACACGAAGGCTATCAGTCAGTTTTTAAAGAAGGGGATTGCCGGAGAAGATATCGTGTTAAAATCAGAGGGAACGCAGCTGTATTCTTATCAGTATGTTGCGGATTCCGTATCCGGGCTCTTAGCGGTTATTCTAAACGGCAAAAACGGAGAGGCCTATAATATTGCGGAAGAAAATTCGGATATTACACTGAAGGATCTGGCTGCAATGATAGCCAATCTGAACGGAAAAAAAGTGGTTTTTGATATTCCGGATGCTACGGAGTCTGCCGGTTACAGTAAGGCTACAAAGGCAAGGCTGAACGGATCAAAATTAATGTCTTTGGGATGGAAACCCAGGTTTGATATTGCTTCCGGAATAGAACGGACCATCCGTATTTTAAAGGATATTTCAGCATAATTATTTTTCACTTGTAATACTCTTATAAAGCGGAAAAGAATGATTCATATGAAAAGTGTGACACCTGTTTAGGTTTGAACTTTTTACGGATTATCGAAGCTTAAAAATTGAAAAATCAGGCGACTAAGCCTTGCACTTTAGGTCGCAATAGGGTATTATGAATAGCATAAGGAGGGTGCTCGTTATGGTGAATAATGAAAATAAGCAGAACAACGTGATCTTTGAAAATGATTCATGGACAATCGAACTCCGGCCGCGTAACAATGCGCATGCTGGTGAGCCCACAATGAAGGTTTGGGTTATGAGAAACGGTCAGGAGGTAGCACAGTACACCAATCATTATCGTGGCTACGGCCATTATATGGATCATGAAGAACTGCTTCCGCAGAAGATCAGTGATATTGCTAAGAATGCATGGGAGAAGCTGAAGGAAGGACCCTTTAGTGAGGATATGCTCGAGGCAATGAAGAGCAGCGCTGCGGAGGAGTAAGGTTAACCTTAGTCTTTGAGTAAAGAGAGCCGTTGAATCGGCTCTCTTTGTGTTTTGTGCGTTAGCGAGTCATCAGAATATGCGTTTACGCAATATTCTGTTTGACGAGCCCGCATCATCGAGCAAGCCTGCTTGCGAGATGGGAAGCGTTAGCAAGTCATCAGAATATGCGTTTTTCATACTCGATGAGTGGAAGTGAAAAGCCCAAAGAAGTGTCGCAAGCACAAATTGGATTGTTAATTAGGAGAATGAAATGGATATGAAAATAGATCAGGAGACCTCGAATCCGGTTTCATATAGCGCAGAAGAGGTGAAAATAGAAGAGAATCTGGCTTGGGAGGAGATTAGCACGGAGCACATTGTGCAGGACCAGTGGATCGACTTCAAAAAATCGACCTACCGTTTTCCGGACGGGCGCGAATTCAGTCCGTTTTATACCTACAGCCGGAGGGATTTTACGGTGATCGTGGCATCCGATACGGAAGGAAACTATCTTTGTGTCAGGCAGTTCCGGCAGGGCATCCGGCGCGTGACGACGGAGTTCCCCGCGGGCGGAATCGAGCGGAAGGATGGAAAGGAATACGGCAACTCTGATGAAGATAAATCGCAGGTTGCGGAGAATGCACTGGCTGCCGCAAAGCGTGAGCTTCTGGAGGAGACCGGCTATGTCTCCGATGAGTGGGAGGCGCTTTTTACCGTACCGTCCAATGCGACGATTGCCGATAACTATGCGCATATTTTCGTGGCGAAAAACTGCCGGAAGGTGACGGAGCAGGCACTGGATGAGACGGAGTATCTGCGCGTCACTACGCACACCGCTGAGGAAATTGAAGAGCTGATCCAAAACGGCGGCTTCCCGCAGACGGTACATATTCTGGCCTGGCTCCTGGCGCAGCGCGCCGGTAATTCCGGGAAGCTCTAAGAATTACTATTCTATAGAAGTTTAGATTGGCCCCGGAAATTACAGGTTTGCGTCGTTTTACGGAGAATAGAAAAACGATGTGTGAAAAGTAAATTGTAATCGAGCGACCGAAATCGTGCTGAGGTACTACAGTAGGTCGCTCAGTTTTTTTCCGTAAAAGAAGTTATGGACCATACCGTAAAACTCCGTCCACATGGGCAGCGTTTTGCATTTTTCCTTCCGCGGGCAGTCGTAGTCCTTTTCGGCCATGCAGGCGACCGGCGCGAGCGTGCCCTCCATCAGTTCGACAATTTCGCCGATGGAATATTCCTCCGGCTTCCGGATCAGCTTATAGCCGCCGCCTTTTCCGCTGGCGCCGGTAATGAGCCCGCCGGCGACCATATCCCTGACGATGATCTCCAGATATTTTTTGGAGATCGCCTGCCGCTCGGCAACATCCTTCAGCGGGATGTAGCTTCCGTTATCGTTCTCAGCCAGATCCAGCATCACCCGGATGGCATATCTTCCTCTTGTAGAAATCATGTAGATTTACCTCCTGAGAGTTTTACCTATTATACCTCAGGGTTAGTAGGTAATCAAGCTGAATTGTTTTTATGCAGCAGAAATATGCAACAGGCAGAAAAACAAATACTCAAAAAAATAATTTTAAAAACCTATTGACATGGTGGGTAAATGGTGTTATAGTAGCAACATCAGATTTGAGGAAGGAGGAAAACAAAATGTTACGTCGCAATTCATTTTATGAAGTAGATGTCATGTGTTGTCGAATGCTTAACTCCCGGACAGAACAGTTGACCGGAGCGTTCGATGGTTTTTCCGCGCGCCTCGAAAAGGAACGATGTTGCTAATGCAATCAAACAGTCGTATTTCTTGTCATCTGTCCGGGAGCTTCCATGAGAGCTTCCTTTTTCTTTTGTTCAATTCCGGAAAATTGATGTATGAAGGAATGCTGCGAATGTAAGTTGATATCCGAGACTTCCTATAAGAAGTACATGCGAATCGGATGAAAAACAAATTGAAACATCAAAAAAAACAAAAAGAAGAATAATAAAATCAGGACAAATACAAAAATTCGAATAAAAAGGAGAATAAAACAATGAGCAATTATAAATTCGAAACATTACAGTTACACGTTGGACAGGAACAGGCAGACCCCGCAACAGATTCCCGCGCGGTGCCCATCTACCAGACAACTTCCTATGTTTTCCATAACAGCAAGCATGCGGCTGACCGCTTCGGTCTTGCGGATCCGGGAAACATCTACGGAAGACTGACCAACTCCACCCAGGATGTACTCGAGAAGAGAGTGGCCGCTCTGGAAGGCGGCAGCGCAGCTCTGGCGGTTGCATCCGGTGCGGCAGCCATTTCCTATACCATTGAGGCGCTGGCAGCGAATGGCGGCCATATCGTATCGCAGAAGACCATCTACGGCGGAAGCTTTAACCTCCTGGAACATACTCTTCCGCAGTATGGGATCGAGACGAGTTTTGTAGATGCTCATAATCTTGCTGAGGTAGAGGCGGCGATCAAGGATAATACGAGAGCCATCTACCTGGAAACACTGGGAAATCCCAACAGCGATATCCCGGATATCGATGCGATCGCAGAGATTGCCCATAAGCATGGCATCCCGCTCGTTGTGGATAATACCTTCGGTACACCGTATCTTATCCGTCCCTTCGAGCATGGCGCTGATATCGTGGTGCATTCCGCTACGAAATTCTTGGGTGGACACGGAACCACGCTTGGGGGTATTATAGTAGAAGCGGGCGAGTTTGACTGGAAGGCAAGCGGCAAGTTCCCCGGAATCGCAGCTCCGAATCCGAGCTATCATGGCGTATCGTTCTATGATGTGGTAGGACCGGCTGCATTTGTAACCTACATTCGGGCCATCCTGCTCCGGGATACCGGCGCGGCCATCTCCCCGTTCAATGCATTCCTGCTTCTGCAGGGCGTGGAAACGCTTTCCCTCCGTCTGGAGAGACATGCGGAGAACACGAAGAAGGTTGTGGATTTTCTGGCAAACCATCCGCTCGTTGAAAAAGTAAATCATCCGGCGCTGGCGGATCATCCGGATCATGAACTGTACAAGAAGTATTTCCCGAATGGCGGCGCATCCATCTTTACATTTGAGATTAAGGGCGGCCGTGAGGAGGCATGGAAGTTTATTGACAATCTGAGCATCTTTTCCCTCCTGGCAAATGTAGCAGATGTGAAGAGTCTGGTGATCCACCCGGCGTCAACAACACACTCCCAGCTTTCCACCGAGGAGCTTCTGGATCAGGGCATCAAGGAGAATACGATCCGTCTGTCCATCGGTACAGAGCATATCGATGATATCATTGCGGATCTCGAGAAGGGCTTCGCAGCGATTGGCTAAGACAAAACGAAGGGCTTCGCAACAATCAGCTGTGAAAAGTAACGAAGGACTCCGCAGCGATTGGCTGGAGTAAACTGACAAACGACCGGTGGATGCGGGTTTTGAGTCGCAAAGCATTTTATGAATGAAATATTGAAAGAAAGAAGGATAAAACAATGGCAAATATTTTCAAAGGTACGTTAGGTCTGATCGGCAATACCCCTCTGGTAGAGGTTGTTAATATTGAGAAGGAGCTGGGCCTTGAGGCTACGGTTCTGGTGAAGCTGGAGTATTTTAATCCGGCCGGCAGTGTGAAGGACAGAATTGCTAAGGCAATGATCGAGGATGCCGAGGAGAAAGGTCTTCTGAAGGAAGGCTCCGTGATCATCGAGCCCACGAGCGGCAATACAGGTATCGGCCTTGCGGCAATCGCTGCGGCAAAGGGATATCGTGTGATCCTGACCATGCCCGAGACGATGAGCGTGGAGAGAAGAAATATCCTGAAGGCTTATGGCGCGGAGCTTGTCCTGACCGAGGGCGCAAAGGGCATGAAGGGCGCCATTGCGAAGGCAGAAGAGCTGGCAAAGGAAACGCCGGGCAGCTTCATCCCCGGACAGTTTGTAAATCCGGCGAACCCGGCTATCCATAGAGCAACAACCGGTCCGGAAATCTGGAACGATACGGACGGCAATGTGGATATCTTCATCGCCGGCGTTGGTACCGGCGGAACGCTTACCGGTGTTGGCGAGTATCTGAAGTCTCGGAAGCCGGATGTGAAGATTGTGGCGCTGGAGCCGGAGGATTCTCCGGTGCTCTCCGAAGGAAGAGCGGGTGCGCATAAGATTCAGGGGATCGGCGCGGGCTTTGTGCCGGATGTTCTGAATACCGGTGTCTTTGATGAAATCTTCAAGGCGGCCGGCCAGGATGCTTTTGCTACTGCGAAGCTTCTGGCGAAGAAGGAAGGTATTTCTGTTGGTATTTCTTCCGGTGCGGCGCTTTACGGTGCCATCCAGCTGGCAAAGCGTCCGGAGAATAAGGGCAAGGTAATCGTAGCCCTGCTTCCCGACAGCGGCGACCGCTATTATTCCACACCGCTTTTTACGGAGGCGTAGAGAAAGCTACCGAGTAATTGAAAAACATGTGCTTGCTTCCCGGATCACAGCAGACAGTCTGCCGGGGAAGCAATACAAATCAAACTAATAATGCCATTTTACTAAATCACTTTAATCCAAATTCACTTTATCCAAATAAGTCAAATCCTATGTTTTTTAAAAATTGAGAATCAGCCCGGCCCAGGCGCCGGGCTGTTCGAATTTTCTGATTCAATTCTTGCACTTTTCTGTTATAATGTACTCTGAAAGCAGTAAAATCAAGCAAAAAGGCAGAAATTGTTGCCGGCAAGCCTGAAAAGAGGCACTTGAGAGAGAAAAAAGCAGTAAAATCAAGCAAAAAGGACAAAATAAATGGTCAGATTTTTCAGGAAAAATTGCATCACTATCATCCTGCTTCTTGCCGTAGCCGGCGCGGTCTATTATTTCATGAACGCCAATGGCCGCAGGCGGGCCATCGCCGGGATTCCGGAGCCCATCCAGAAGGAAGCTTCGGGCAGCGTGACTTTAAAGATTGATGATAAGGATGTACTGATCACGTTCCAGTATTCCTACGATATTTCGGGTCTTGTTGTAAGCTCGATGGATTATTCCGATTCCTCCTTCATGGGACAGCTGATTCCCATGGATGTGGCACTCGCCTGGGGAAAGGTAGCGGAATACAATACAAAGCTGGATTTCAAGTGGGAGCAGAGCAACCGGCATGTATCCTTTTATATTCCGGATGGTATGACAAATTACTTTAGTGAAGACTACGCAATCAGCCACTGCTCCAACAATCATCTGATCCCGGCCGATAAGTCGATCCGGAAGAAGGTCCACAAAATCAAAAAGGGCGATTATATCAGGATTCAAGGCTATCTCGTAAACTACAGAGGCGAAGATGGGCGCGGAAATATCTGGGCAAGTAACAGTAGTAATGTCCGGGATGACGTCGGAGCCAATTCCTGCGAAATCATCTATGTGACGAGTGTGGAGTGGCTGGACTGATGGAAAATGTCTTAATTGAAAAGCTGATTGGAAAGGATTTCTCAAAATATGAAAAACGGAAAATATCTGCTGCTGTCCGATCTGGACGGCACACTTCTCACGACGGATAAAAGGGTAACGGCGCGGACAAGGGAGGCGCTGACACGCTTCTCCGAAATGGGGAATGTATTTGCTATCTGCACGGGCCGGGACATTACGAGTGCACGCCTGGTCTATGCCGGATTGGGGCTGGATCTTCCCGGAAGCTGCATCGCTTCCTTTAACGGAGGCCTTCTGGCGGAGGCAGGTTCGGATAAGGTGTTATTCCGGACCGGGCTCCGGCCGCAGCTTGTGCGCGAGGCGTTTGCGATTGCCGATGAGCTTGGGCTTCATGCACAGACATACACGGATACGCATATCCTGTCTCCGGGGGATGATCCGGAGCTGGCGTTCTACCGCCGCGTGATCAAAACGCCTGTGATCACTGGGCCGGATGCGCTGGATCACATGTCGGAATATCCCTACAAGATCATCCTCATAGAGCTCGGTGGGAATGAAAAGCAGGAACGCTACAAAGAACTGATTCAGGCTCGCTATGGTGATGAGGTGAAAGTTGTTCGTTCCGCGCCGGAATATCTGGAGGTGATTCCGAATACATCCGGGAAAGATCAGGCGGTCATGCGGCTGGCCGAGGCGCTCGGCATCCCGCAGGAGAATACCATCGCTGCCGGGGATGCGGATAACGACCTCGATATGATCATCGCCGCAGGAACAGGCATTGCAATGAAAAACGGCACGGAGGCTGTCCGCGCCGCTGCAGATATCATTACGGAATTTGATAATGACCACGATGGGCTGGCCGAAGCGCTGCTCGCGTGGATGGAAGGAATGCCGTACAGCAATCGATTTAAATCGGAAATGGATAAAGGAGAACGTTCTATTCTGGAGGAAGGAACGATTTCTTCTGAAAATCTGAAAAAGGAACTTGGTATTAATCGGATTTAATTAATTTAGGCAATTCCCCGCACACGGCCGAGTACCCAGAAAAATGCGAAGATGACAATGTCCACGGCTACGATGGTGGGACCGACGGGCGTAACGGCAAGCAGCGAGATGATGATCCCGCTCACGGCTGATACGAGTCCGATCGCCACAGAGCAGAGTGTGACAGAGAGGAAGCTTCCGAACACACGCATGGCGGAAAGGGCAGGAAAGATGATCAGCGCGGATATGAGTAGCGAACCGATCATGTTCATGCCCAGAACAATCACCACGGCAATCACAATGGATATCAGCAGATTGTAGCGTTTGACGCCCACGCCGGCGGATGCGGCGAAGGTTTCATCAAAGGTGACCGCAAAAATCTTTTCGTAAAAGAATACGAATACGCCCACGACAAACAGCGAAACGGCCACGGAAAGCCAGACATCCGAAACGGAAAGCGTCAGGATGTTGGACGAGCCGAACAGGGTGCTGCAGACATCTCCGGCCAGGTTGGCGGAGGTGGAAAATTTGCTCATCAAAAGGTAGCCGATCGCCAGCGACCCCACGGAAACCATGGCAATCGCAGCATCGCCCTTGATCTTGGTATTCTGGCCGGTCCGGAGCAGGAGAACTGCGCCAAGGATCGTTACAGGCATGATCAGGACCATCTGGTTCGTGAGCTTCATGACGGAGGCGATGGCCATGGCGCCGAAGGCAACATGGGAAAGTCCGTCACCGATGTAGGAGAAGCGTTTCATGACGAGCGTGACGCCCAGGAGAGAAGCGGAGAGCGCGACAAAGATTGTCACGATGAGCGCATACTGCACGAAGGGCATGGAAAGATAACGACTGAGTTCACTCATTCTATTCGCCCTCCTTATTATTTATGCTCTTTGTTTCCTTTGTGTCCGTCCGGGGTTGACCGGTGTCCGGCTTGGATTGGCCCGCTGCCGTTTTTTTCTTCCAGCTGGCGTCATAAGGAACCTGTTTGCTTTTCTTCCGGCTGGAGCGTTCCCGAACGGAGCCAGCCGGAGATAGTCCGGAACTTCCGGCTGCCGAGCCATCGCGCGCACTGTCTTCCTGCCGGAGTTCTCCGGTTCCGCCGAAGCCTTCCCGGTAGTGGATCTCTTTATAATTATCATTCTTTTCCCCGTCCGCATCATCTTCGCGGGAGGAAGCCAGAAAGTGCCGTCCGATGGCACTTTTTTCGTATTCGTCCTTTGTGCCGAAGAAGACCTTCTTGCCGACATGCAGGATGTGGGTCGCGTCTGCCTCCGCAGCGGCGACATCATGGCTGACCATGAGAACGGCCATGCCGTCCTTGTTGAGCTCGCGGATCAGGCGATAAAACTCTGCGGATGCCTTCGGATCGAGACCGGTCACCGGTTCATCCAGCAGAATGACCTTGCCGGCTGCGAGGCATGCCCGCGCCAGAAGAACCCGCTGCTGCTGGCCGCCGGAGAGCTCCCGGTAGCTTTTCCGGGCCATCCCGTCGATGCCGAGGCGCGTCATGATGCGTCGGATTTCCTCTTTTTCCTCATGCCGAAGAAAGGGACGAAGACCGCGCCGTCCCACGAGGCCGCTTCGGACGATTTCCTGTACGGAAGCCGGAAAATCGCGCTGCAGATCGGTCTGCTGCGGCAGATAGCCGATCTCGTGCCGACCTAGTCCCTCACCGAGCGTGATCTCTCCGCCGAGTGCAGGGATCAGCCCCAGAAGTGTTTTTACAAATGTACTTTTTCCCGCGCCGTTCTCGCCGAGAACCGTGAGATAGCTTCCCTTTTCCAGCGTGAAGCTGATCTTTTCCGCCACGGGCCGGCCGCTGTAGCCGCAGGATAGATTTTTTACTGTTATATATGCCATTTTTCTTTCTTTTGTGATTTCTGCTTCCTGTGCGTTTCTGTCATGTTTCCGATATGGTTCTAAGCTTCTTCCCTGCACGCATCACACACCCCGTAGAATACGGTGCGGAGCGGATTCACAAGGAATCCGTGATCTGCGAGAAGATGCCCCGCAATCTGTTCCAGCTCTTCGCAGTGCATGTGGATCAGCTTTCCGCAGATTTCGCACTTGCAGTGGAAGCAGGGCGCAGTGCCTTCCGCATGCTCCGTCCCGAGATATTCAAAGCAGGCAGGGCTGCCCGGCTCCAGAATATATTTGGCAAGAAGCCCCTCATCCACAAGCCGTTCCAGCTGCCGGTAAACCGTCGATGTTCCGATGGGGTTTCCCATCCCGTGGAAATAGTCGCATACATCGATGGCCGTGATATGCTCGCCTTTGGTATCCTCCAGATAAGCGATGAGTTCTTCCCGTTGTTTTGTTTTATAGGTAATCTTCTGTGGCATGTTTGTTCCCCTGTTGATTGTAATATCATGTGCAGAATCATTTATTATGTTATTGCCGTTCTCTGCGCCGATGAAAGGAATCTGTAGCGCAAGTTGATTATTCAAGTTCACATTTGAAACTGATTATCATTTTTGAATATTAACACTGTTTGTTTCTGTTGTCAACGCATGGCAGGTGTATTTTTCGTTTATTTTTCCGGATTATATGATGTCAAGGTCAAAAGGTAAAAATGTGCTTGTGCTTGCACAAAAGCACATTTTTATCTGAGGACCGCTAAAACATGAGCAAGTAGCTGTTT
>Ga0310691_10006296_pt1 | contig 12695 bp, 5 predicted proteins | sample 176DNAGHGlowgp2_FD_203887 | JGI IMG/M metagenome (GOLD analysis project Ga0310691, IMG submission 203887) | Sheep rumen microbial communities from Palmerston North, Manawatu-Wanganui, New Zealand - 1766 DNA GHGlow gp2 (v2) (version 2) | ecosystem: Host-associated > Mammals > Digestive system >... | reverse complement strand
TTTTACTATAGCATGAAGTAAATTTGTATCAGACAAACAGATAATTTCTACAACATTTGGTATTTTATATAAATCATGTTTTAATGTTATCTCAGGAAGTAATATAGAACTATTTCCATCATCAAACGTATATACAGGTTGTAATTTCTCATAATCCTGTATTGGTTTAAATATAATTCTACTTAATTCGTCAAGCCCTATTTCTTTATTATCTTGTGTAAGAAGATCTTTTAAAAATATTAAGTAATTATCGTCAGTATTAGAAACAAAATCACCAGTTAATACCTTATCGGATACTGTTTCTATAACAGGGCATCTACAATGTTCATTTGCTATCAAATATGCATTATGCATTATGTTTTCATCTTTAAGTAAAGCAAACCCTAATGGTAAAGGATTTTCCTTTAATTCCATTAATGGGCTATATGAATCTACAGACACTCTTTTTACTTTACCATCAAATGATGAAGACGGAGTTTGAAGCAAAAATGTTCCTAATGGGGTCTTTTCTGTTACCCCATTTTGAATTGTTACAAGATATATTCTAATATATGTTTCACCAAACATATCTACACATTCAATAGACGCAGACTCCAATGTATCTGTGTTTAAATCACGATTTATACTAGATGATGTTATAGAATCTATTTTTTTCTTATCTTTCCATGTTATAGGATCAACTTCATAGTATTCATATGTTTGAGTCATTGAACTAGTCCAATCAACCATATACTATATTCCTCCTTCTACTCTTTTTATATCAAAAGATACTGGAGTTACAACCTCGTTATGTTTCAAACTAAAAGATACATTAATATTAGCCCAATACCCAACTCCGGATGGTTCTCTAACATATACATCATTCGTCCATTTAGAAAGTCGTCTTAAATTATATATTGTTTCTTTATCAGAACTTGGTATAGCAACACTCCAATTTGCTGTTTCACCTAACTTTGTTCCATAATAACTAACTGGATGTTTACGTCCGACATAATCAATTAATGTAACATCAGGATTTGTTTTTTCCGAAACATCAACATTATATGGGATTTTAATCATAGAACCTTTCCATGATGGCTCTAAAGGTGCCTCGTCTGTTTCTACTTCAAATTTAGACCATTGCTCAGCCCATTGTATAACAACTGATGGTTCTCCAACTTTAACTGGTTCAATGTCTCTATAACTTATAGTTCCATTATCTTCAGATCTTACAACAACTCTATAGCGAGCATAGTCTAATGCTGGATGAGGATCTGTTACATGAATATTTTCGCCATTTACTATATCAGTTCCTATTTCTGTGAAAGTACCGTCATATTCTCTTCTATATACAGATAATTTACAATTTTCAGCTATTTTAGAATGAGGTTCATCGTTTTCATAGTACCATTCATTAGCATAAGGTTTGATTGACGCTTGTAATGTTTCTTTATCTACCAAGATATCAGCGAATACATCATATGTCGATGAAGTAAATTCAGTAGAGAAATCTTGACTTGTTTCTGCTGTTAAACCAGAATTCATAGATACAATAGCTTTTACGGTATAACTAAATCCGCTTTGTAAATCGATGTCTCCAGGTGTTATATATGCACGTATATCCCAAGTTGGATTAAGTGGATCTACTGTTCTTGTATAAATAACATCGCCAACATTTACTGATTTCACAACACCGACCGAATCAACTGTTTCATACGAGTTATTAGAAATTATTTCTATATAATAACTTATTGGTATTTGTGTATCTGGTCTAGCTTTCAAATCTATACTAAAAGGAAATTCATAAATATCAGTTATTGGCTCATCGTATTTATTTTTGATATCCATTTGCAAAGTTGGTCGTTCATATACATTTATTTCTCTTTCTACTGACCAGTCACTGTATGTTTCAGCAATACCAGTAGTTTCAACTTTCCATTTTATTTTAGAATTCCCATCCAAATATGTTGAATATTCTGGATCTCCAGTATTAAAAGTAAATACACTTATTCTACTTTGATCAGTTTCTGGTCTTTCATTTTGAATTACTTTATCAAACTGAAATGACTCACCAGTAGATTTAATAAGCTCCATATGTAATCTGGCACGTGTTTCTAATGATCCATCAGTAGCATTATGTGTCCAATAAAGATTTAAATTTTCACCCAATATGTTTGAATTTGTATTACTCCAAGTTGTTGGAGGTGCTGGTTTAGAACCAAAACTTAATGATTTTATTGGCGTCCAAGTTAACGATTTTCCTTTATCATTATTAGAACCAACTCTGAAATAATAAGTATGCCCGGAAGTAATACCGGTTAACAATATTTTTGGTCCTTGGCCTTCTTCAGTATCTTGGCTTTCTACTTCTCCAGGATTAATATCGAAATATTCTGGATTTGTAGTCCATTGAACTGTATATGTTTTAGCAACAGGGACCGCATCCCATTCAACTTTAACCCCATAACTAACAGATCCTTGTTCTACTATTTCTTTTGCTGATAAAACTAGAATTTCATTTGGTGGAGTTGGTGATGATTGTAAATTATCAGAATAATCAGTCCAAGTTCCTCTTATTCCATCTTCTCGTCTAGTACCATCAGGTAATGTATATCTAATTGATCGTGCTTTTACTTTATAATAATGACCTGGATCGACTTTAGATATATGAGAAGCATATCTAGTTTCTTGATTTACCTGTACTATAAATGTATCATATTTTACATTATTATCTTGATATACAGCTATTTCTATACTTTCAATCCCAACATTTTCTGCTACATTTTCAAATTCGACAACTAGATTATCATCATTGTCTATTTCAGAATTAGATATTTCTGGTGGAGGTGGTGGATTTTCTCTAAAATCATATTCAACATCTTTCCAACCAGCTATATCTTTTCCTTCATCATCGACAGGTTTTACTCGAACTCTGCATTTAAATCTATCACCAGATTCGTCAAATGTGTACGTTGATGCTTTTTGTTGATCCGATGTGAAAGTTTTTTCTTCTTCACTTACTGTCCATATTCTTCCACTAAGATCATACATTTCGTATCTTATCTTAAATTTTGAAGCGCTATGCTCCCATATGATTTCCATTTCTCTTTGTGTATTAGCTCTCAATGAAAACCATACAATATTTACTCTATTATCAGAAGGAGCAGGTGAAGGAGAAGGCGCTGGTGCCCCTCCATATCCTGGTGTAACCCCTGGTATGTTAAATACATTACCAACATATATAACATTTGAACTTAACCCATTAGCTGTTTTTATCTCTGGGTATCTTCTTCCATTACCCATGTAATCTAAAGCTATATTCCATAAACAATCACCTTTTGCTACATGATAACGTTTATTATCGTCCAAATATCCGCTAGTATGAGCACCCATAATTACACTCTCCTTTCAACTTCTATAGCATTTATTAATTCTCTAACTGCATTATTAATATTGCTATCGTCATTATATGTTATACCATTAATATTATATGTATTGCTAGAACCACCAGAAAGTGACCTACCCAATTTATCTATAGCAGAAACAACGTCGTTATTTCCTGCATTTTGAATTTTAGAATTTATTCCATATCCAATAGAATTTAGATTATTCAAAAGACCAACTGAAGGAGTAGCAAACATTGAACTAATAGTATTTGCGCCAGCTTGTACATCACTTAAATCTAAAACTGGCCTAATTGTAGGACTAGCATCTATATCTGAATTTACAGCTTCAGCTATTCTACTAATAGAATTAGATAATCCAGATGTAGCAACTTTTCCTATACCAAAAGAACTATCATAAACTCTATCTTTTAATTCGTTAATACCTATAATGAAACCTTGATCTAGATAATTACCTAATTTCATTCCTTCTTTAGATGGTGAATTAGAATTCTGCCCATCAGCTATACCTTGCACTGCTTTTTGTGAAACTGCTTTAGCTTTAGCATATACTTTTGAAAGAAGGTCACTATTTGATAATCCATTGATATAACCTTCTAATAAATCTTTTCCAAGTTCTTCGCCTTTTGCTTTCAAACTAGTAGCAGATTCAGTTCTATCTTTCTCTGCTTCACCTCTTATACTTGTAAAGAAATTTGATAATGCTGCTGCTAAAGAACGGTAACCATTATTAGATGTTATTTCATCACAAAAACCACTTTGTAATTTTGCTAATGCATCTTTTCCTATATTAGTAAATCCATCTAGAAAATCTTTTAATGGTTTATATGATTCAGATGTTAAATTATTTTTAAATGTATCAAATAATGCACCAATCTTATTTAATTCTTCTACCATATGTGTAGAATCATATTTTGGTAAACTAATATCAACAAAATTCTTTATTGCATCCAAAGTATTAGTAACATTTTTAAAGTCTGGAGTTTTGTAAGATTTGTTAAAGAAAAGCACATTAGAACTTAATTGTACAATTGTGCTAGATGTTTGTTTAAAATCAAAAGATTTATTAAATTCTGTTAATATAGCTCCTGCATTTTGAATTCTTGATCTAAACTCATCAATGTTATCAACTTTGTAGTTGTCTTTTTCAAATTCTGTTATTAAAGTTGTTAATATAGGTCCTATCTTTTCTAAATTCCCAACTGCAGTTTGTAAATCACTATCGCCAAAACCAAATTGTGTTTTACTTTCTTTAGCAAAATCGGTTATAGCAGATAACATATTACTATATATAGGTACAATGTCTTTTATTGTATCAACGTTTAACTTCATACCTTCTTTAGCTTCTGTTAATTTATACCAATATATTTTTCCTTTATCTTGATTATATATTAGATCGTTTTCACCACTTAATACTGAAGTGAAATCCTTTAAAGCTTTAGCTATAATTGGGAATGTATTAGTAAAACTTGTAATATCTAAACTATCTATATATTCAACTTCTTCTTTTGTTGGAAATAAATCAAAGAAATCCCACCATTTATCGTGGTGTGTTGTTGTAACTTTTGTTCCTGTACTATTTAAGAACGATGTTGCATCTGCCATTGCTTTGATTGCCTGTGATGCAGTTGTTACTGCATTAGATACATCAGATGACCAATCATACTGTGACACCTTACCTGTATCTGGATCAACAACAGTAGTCAATGCTTGAGCAAATTTTACTAAATTTCCAGCAACCAAAGGAAATTGATTTGAAAATGCTTCAAGACTTTGTGTTCTTCCCGTCCAATCAGCTACGATACCAGTTCCATCATTTGGTAATTCACCAGCTGCTTCTGCTAAATCTTTTACAGCTTCAGCAGCAACGCTTACTGCTTTTATATCGTCATCATCAAACTTATTATCTATTAATGCTTTACTAAACTTTGTTAATGGTTCGGCTAAATCCTTAAAACCATCAGCGAATTCATTTAATGTCTGAACTGATCCACTAAATGTTGTTTTTAAACCACCACGTCTAGGCAATGCTTCTTGTGCTTCTGCTAATTTCTTAATCGCAGTAGAAGCTGCTTCTATGACTTTCACCATAGTATCGACATATTGGTTTAATCCTTCTGATGCCTTATTAGATAGTTCATCATTACCTGCTGCTTTGCCCATGCCAACCATTTGCAATTGCATAGACATCATAGGGCCTAATAAACCTGTAACAAATGAACTTAATGATGTTCCTAAACCAGAAATATCTTTTCCAAATTGTTCAAGACTAAATGCATCTCCAGTGAACATACTTAATAAGTTATTTATACCATTTAAGAATGCACCGGCAGTCAAATATAAAAAGGCTTCAGATAAACTTTTTACTCCTCTAGCAGCTCCTTCTGGAAAATTAGCCATTACAGTTAAGAATCCATCTTTTCCGCTTAATATTTTTGCAAATTCTGACAAATCTTCTGCTAATATTGTTAAAGATGATTTTCCAGTAAATAAACCAAACAAATAATTTATTCCATTAATAAATGACGCAACTGTCAATGCTATTACAGAAGCAGATAATATACCAATACCTTTTAGAACGCCTCCATTAAACTTTTTCATAGATTCTATGAATCCATTTGGTCTAGATAATTCTTCACCAAAAGTAGATAAGTCTTTTGCTAATTTGACAAATACCGCTCCAACAAAACCAGCAATAGCTTCACCAATACCAACTAATAATATTTTTAATATTTCTAAGCCATTTTCGACCATTTGTTTATAGTCATATAATGCTCCTAATAGTAATACTATTGCTGTAACGGCGGCTACTAATACTGCGATTACACCTATACCAGCTAATGCAGCGACTGCCCCAACACCAACAGCTGATAGTAGTAATACTACACCGGCCATTGCTACTAAAAATATAGTAATCATGGTTAATACCATAGCCGCATGTTCAACATCTTTCAATTCATTTATTGCCATAAACAATAAATACATTACTCCGGCAATGGCTAATAACCCAACACAAAATACAAGAAATGATACTATACTAGATTTAGGTATTTTATCAGTTATGACCATCATTGCTGCAACCGCTACCATTAACAAAGTTATGGCAGCAATACCTGAAACGGCTGCATTACCATTATCAGAAAAACCGCTTAATAACCACACTATTAAAGCTAATTCAGCTAAAAGCCCCAAAATCATGCCAAGAGCTCCATAGCCTTTAAAGTTGTTCAATTTACCAACTTGTGAAATTAATACAATTACTAATCCTATTAAAATACCCATAGCTATTGTAGGAGCTATTAATTTTTCAGGTTTTAATAATGATAATAATCCAACCGATAATGCTAATGTTGCTATAACTGCAGCTATAGCAAGTATGGATTTATAACTAACTAGTCTAGCATTTCTTGACACAGCTATCAATCCAGCTGCCATTAATGAGAATGCAAGTACGAAAGCTGTTCCTATTGCCATCTTTACAGGATCTAAAATAGATATTAGACCAGCTGTAATCGCCATTAACATAATAACCGCACCAATACTTAATATAACTTTTGCTGCATTAACCATATCTTTTTCTTTAATTTTAGATAATGATTTTATTAAGAAATAGCACATTGCTCCAAAAATACCTATAAATACTGTTCCTTGTATTAACTCTAATGTGTCCATTCTGCCTAAAATTTTAACGGTGAATGCCATTAATAACAAAGCAGCTGATATGGATAATAACATATTACCCATTTTATATACTTTGTCTCTGCCTTTGGCTAACAAATTAGTTGCTAATATGAAGGCTCCTAATATTAAAGCAAATAACGTGATCGCTTTCTTTCCTTGCGATAGTTTATCTGGGTCCATATTACCAAGCGTTTTAACGACACGAGCCATTATCCAGAAACATAAACCTATCATTAACAAAGTAGAACCTATTTTGGCTAATGATTTATCTTTTCCTGTTAAAAGTTTAGTAGACCAAATTAGTAATCCGATCATTATGCCGAATTTAATTATCGTGTTCATACCTTGGTCTAAAACAGCAGGGTCCATTTTTCCAAGAGTTTTAACAACTCTTGCCATTATCCATAAGCATACACCTATGCCTAAAAACATTCCACCAAGTTTTAATAAATCTTTTTCTGAATTGCTAACAATTGCTGATATAGCTATAAGTCCACCCAATAATATTATTATTCCAAGTATACTAGGCCAAGCTTTACCCCAGTCAATATCAGTTAAGCTTTTAAGTGCTTTACTCATCATTTTTAATGAAATACCAAGGGCTATCATAATGGCAGCCATTTGTAACATCGCTTTAGATTCAGTTCCCAATTTAACAGCAGCTAATGTTAAAAGACCTAAAATTATAGCTAATGCTGCTATAATTTTTACACCCTCCCACATAGTGGCTATGTCTTTTGTACCTAGATAAGACAATGTTAAAACCATTATTGCTAATGTTATAGCTATGGTTTTCATTGCTTGAGCAATTAAATTAAAAGATGCTGCTCTAGCTAATAATTTAGCTGATTTACCTATATCTGTTAAAAAGTCGCTCCAACCTTGAACTAAAGAGGTTATTGCACTTATCGCTTTAACTATTCTTGTAATGGCATATATTATGCCAATACCAACAGCTGCAAATAAAATGGAACCAAGATCCATATTCTTTACTATTCCAAGTATTGAACCGGCTAATTCTTTAATGATGTTAAATATCCAAGAGGCCATTGACCATATTCCTTCGCCAAGACCTTTTACTATATTTACACCATTACTAAACATTTCAGTAGATGGTGAATGAATTCCGAAAATTTGTTTAAATTTTTCTATCATGAATGAGGCGATTTGGCCCATAGCATCAATAGCTTTGCCACCCCATTCTTTTATACCATTAACTAAACCATCAAATATATATTTTGGTATGTTATCGGTTTCTTTAAGCCCTTGCCACCAAGTTCCAAATCCCTTTCCAAAATCAGATAAGAAATCTGTAACTTTTTTAACAACATCGTGTACTGATATCCAATTCTTAACCCAACTATGAACCGTTATTATACCATTTGCTATTGCTTTTGTCAACCATTCTATTCCTTTTATAACAAATTCATTTTGAGTTATGAAATCTGTAAATCCAGATATCATTCTTCCAACAGCAGCTGTAAAATCTAAAACGTCATAACCTAATGTTTCTAATACAGTTTTAAATATTGTCCATGCTATTCTGAAACCAGCACCCATTACAGTCTTTATTAATTTTAATATACTAAATAAACCTTTGAATGTATCGGTTAATTTACGCATATCTTTTTCGTTTTCAGTTGCTTTTCTCAATTTTACAGAAAATTCATGTAAATTGTTTATTGCCATATATAGTTCACCACTACCAAGTGGATCGAAAACTTCTCTCCATGCCTGGCCAATGGCATGTGCAACGTTCTTTATTACAGCACCAAGATTCTGAACTACTCCTTCAAATTCATATACCGCATTTTCATCCTCATCATATACTTGAAAACCTCGTTCGTCTAACTTCTTTTTGCCAAATAATAATTCACGAGCGTTATGATTTTTCATCTTTTTAACAAGATCGTCCATACTCATACCATATTTAGCAGCAGTTCTTTGTAAAGAATGATACAAACGAATTTGCTCTTCATCTAGACCCATTTTTTCTAGAGTAGTATCAGTTAATTTTTCTATCGATTTACGTTCTTCATTAGTTAGTGCTATACCTTGCTCTTTTTTCTTTATAGCATCAGCAGTTATTAAATTATGTTTCAATTCTGCGTCTATAACATCTTGTAATGTTAGCCTATATCCATTATAACTATTTTTCCAACTAACATTACCATTTGCATCTCTTGCACCAAGATTGACTAACTCTTGAACTGCTTCATAATTCCAACCTTCTTTTTCTAGAAGACCTTTTCTATATGGCTGATTTTTAAAATCTCCATTCCATACTCTATCAACTATGTTTTGATATTCTTCTAAGGATTTTGTAGTAACACCTGCTTGTTTTGAAATATCTTTTAAACCTGAAGCTAAATCCATTCCAGATAAAACTTTATTCCACATAGCATCAACGCCTTTAAAATCAAAAGCGTGTCTTACTATTTCTTCTATTCTATTTATTGGCTCAACAAATACATCATATAAAGTATTTGCTAAATCAGTCCAAATTAAAACTTGTTTATCATAAGCGCCAAAAATATCAGTAAATATTTTCATCCAACCAGAAGAAGCTGCATCTTTAGTCGCATCCATTGCTTCCTTGAATGTTTTTGCTTCCTGTGCTGATTTAAGAGCCTTAACTGATAAATAATCATAGTCTTTAGCTAATTTTGCGATAGCTGTAGATGCAGCTACCCCATTTTCTTCTACATATTTATATACTGCTTCTGTAAATGTGGCGAATTTACCAAAAGCACGTTCCATTACTTTTGTATTAGCCCATTTATCTTTTAATGATTCATTGAAATTACCAATTGTTACTTGACCCTTTTTAATTGTACCAAGTTCTTCTCCGGCTTTTATCAACTCTTCAGTTAACTGTTTAGAATTAGCTCCAGCTAATTGAACAGATTTCCAATCCATCAATTGTAAATGACCAGCACCATATGATTGGTTCAAGTTATATATTATTCTACTAAACTCGGCAGCACCTTTACCTGCAAAAGCTGTAGCATTAGCCATACCCATTATCATAGGTATTAATTTGTTTATATCTCCACCAGTTGAAGTCATATTTGCTAATGCTGTTGTCATATCAGTAAAACTATAACTTGTTTCATCCGAATACCACATTAATTTATCTAGATATCCTTCAATCTCTTCAACAGATTTTCCAGTTGAATTCACCAAAGTTTGAACAGAGCCCATTTTTAAGCCCATTTTGTCCCAACCAGCTGTTACATTATCTATAGATAAAGAAGATACTATTCTTTTTCCAGCGGCCATAGCAGAATTAGTTATATTTACTAATGCTGTTGTCCCAATAACTTGCATAGCACTAAACTTAGCACTAACTTCCTGCACTCCTGAAGATATACCACTTAAATCTACTTTTTTAGCAGATTTTCCGATTTGTTCCAATCCGTCAGATGCACCTTTAAGATGCAATTTGGCTTTCAACTTTTCAAGAGTAGACATAGATTGTCTAGTATTTCTTTCGAAATCAGAATTATCAAATCGCATCTCGACAACTTTTTGATCAATAGTTGTAGACATTATTTATTTACCTCCTTCCATAAATTTTCAGCTATTTCATTAAAAAGAGGTCTTATTGCTGGGTTTATATAATCAATACCTTCTACCCAACCTCCAGTACCTGTAGCATGCCCATATTGGATTATTATAGCTATAGGAACATTTTGATTAAAGTTAGAGTTTAAAAAAGCAATAGAGACCTGATTACCTTTTCTTTCTATTCTATAAGACCAAGAATCAGCGGTTTTACCTGTATCTTTTGGTGTTGTTTCACGTAGTGCCGCTACTCCCATCTCTCCATATTTTTCTAAATTTGTTTGTTGCAAAACATGTCTCGATCTATGTAAAAATTTTGATGTGTTTTCAAAATTACCTTTTTGTCTAATTGTAATCATTTAGTCACCTCTTTTATTTTATGATAATTTAGAGAAGCACACTATGTACGTTACATTAAGGGGGCCTTATTAACGTTTCATAAAACATAATGCACTTCTCTAAGTTAGCATAAAACTAACTTTTTGCTCTACCCTCTAGTATTTAATTTACTTCGTCTGGCTGCATTCAAAGCAGCATTACGACTCATTAATTCTCGTTTATTCATTTTCTTAGGTGGTGTATTTTTTATATTACATACTCTAATTAATGTTAATAAACGATTTAAATGCCAACGCTGACATTCCATTGGAACGTTTAATGCTATCATCCAATAATATATTAACTCAGACGTAACAGTTTCATTACTTTTTTTCGAATTTTTATCATAAAACACAGTTGCAGTCATAGGTGAGTTTATATAATTATTTATAGTTTCTATATTTTCATTGGTTAAAGCATTATAAACATCCGGATTAACGTTTTGAGTTATAGTCATACATCTTATATAATCTAAAATTTGTTCCGTTGTTTTTTGTTCCTTACTTAAAAACGCTTTGTTCCATTTAGATTCCCATTTAGATAAAGACACAAGAGAGTGTTCCAATTGTAAAGTTTGCTCTTTAGTATTGAAAAACTCTCCAGTCTTTTCATTAAACATTTCTCTTCCAGGTATAGTTATCGTCAACATATACTATTGATTATTATTTGTTGCTTTTTTTGGGATTAAGGAACTAACGTCTAAATTATTATTTTTTAGTTGTTCTTCAATTTTTGCTTGGTCAGCTTCACTAACTTCCATATCTTTAGGAATTATACCATTTACAAATGCTGCAGCAGCTTTTGAATCAGTTGCTAATTCAGTAAATAATACAGAATATGCATCTGTTTGCGAAAAATCTAAAGCTAAATCTCTTCCATTTTGATCTTTCTTGATAAAACGTTTTCCATCTTCACTTTTTTCACCATAAGATTTCAATATTATTTCTTTGAATATTTTTACAATTTCTGGCATGTTTTGTGTAGCAATAATTGCTGCTATTTTATTTTCAAAACCACCAGCTGTACTCATTTGCATTTCTAATAGTTCAGCCTTTGACAAATTGAATAGAAATTCTTCCTCTCTTTCAACCCCATTGTAATCAGTATATTTAATTTTTCTTTTTAACATAATCTTTTCCTCCTATATTTTTATTTAAAATAAAAAGGAGTTGTAATTAAAAATTTACAGCTCCTTTATAATACTTATTTTTACCCTTCTGCTGGCTCTGATGTTTCTTCTGGTGTAACAACTGTTGCTGCTTCTCCTACTAATTCTATAATCTTTTGTGGTAAAGGTAATTGAGGAGCTGTTCCTTCAGATCCTTCTTCACCATCAGTACCATAAAGATAATTTTCTAATACTTTTAATTTTTCGGCATTAACTTTTGTTGAGTCAATAACAATCAATGCTGTTGGCTTCATTCCTGGAACTTCAACAGGTGTTGTTGATAACTCCCAAGAGAATGTGATTGCTTCTGGGCTATCATTTACTGTAGCATATGCTTTCTCACTTGGTGCTGCATAAGCTCCATAAATTAAATGAATTTTATATCCTAATTCAGCATCTTCATCATTACCGATTTTTGTTTGATAAGCTAAACCAAACATTTTACGTTTTTGTTGCCCAGCTGTTATACCAGGGGCTAAAGCTGATTCACCATTGCACTCAGCAAATTCATCTGGATA
>Ga0310691_10006293_pt1 | contig 12696 bp, 10 predicted proteins | sample 176DNAGHGlowgp2_FD_203887 | JGI IMG/M metagenome (GOLD analysis project Ga0310691, IMG submission 203887) | Sheep rumen microbial communities from Palmerston North, Manawatu-Wanganui, New Zealand - 1766 DNA GHGlow gp2 (v2) (version 2) | ecosystem: Host-associated > Mammals > Digestive system >... | reverse complement strand
AGTCTGAATTAACGGTAACACCGGGAACTGATGTAGATGCTGATAAAACTACTATTCAGCTTAAAGATGGGGTATCTGCCACTGTACTAACAAAGCATCAAACTATTCCTGAACAGAAGCAAGCCGATTGGAACGAATCTGATTCTAGTAAGTTAGATTTCATTAAGAATAAGCCTACCAATCTTGTTCAAGATGCAAGTTATGTTCATACTGACAATAATTTTACTGACACACTTAAAGATAAACTTGATAATATCGAAGCTGGCGCTCAGGTTAATGTAAAGCCGGATTGGAGCGCTGCTGCTGGATCTGCTGCTGAAATTCTTAATAAGCCTACTATTCCTACAAGTCAGGTAACGGTTATCTTCCTTGATTATAATCTTGGCGATGATAGCAATGATGGTCTTACTCCTTTAACACAGGTGCAGACCCTTACTAAAGCTATTTCAATTCTTATGAAACATAAGAATTCAGTTATCTATATAAAGAATGGCGGTAGCTATAATCTTAATGGTGCAGAAGCCGCGCATATCCTTTCTATGGATAGTGAAGATCAGTATACTATTCTTAAGTCAGATTTAAGCATCTATTGCGATACTTATCTTAATCTTACATTCTCTGATGATACTTCTTCTATTGACGTGGTTAAGATTCGTGGCGATATCAAGATTCATGCCAATGGTATTCTGAATCTTTCTAGAATTGACTTTGGCGGTAGTAATGGTGATGGTACTGAAAATGGTCATATTGATATCTCTAGCGAGAATGCTATCCATATTAATGATGATGGAAGCAATAGCATACCTTTACCTGTCTTCAGGTCTAGATTTATTAATATAGAATCTGTTGCTATTATTAGTATGAAATATCTTCAGATTCAATCTGATAGAACTATGGCTTCTGTGAAGTTCCATACTATTAAGGGTGATATTGAGCTTCACTATTCCAATATTCATTGTTATGACCTGTCGCTTACTACAGAGAATACTAGTTATACCTCCCCGTCTGGTGGTAATGTTGCAGGAGCTACTATTACGCTTGCATATACTGGTAATGAAACTATCGATGTTGTTAGCGAACTTAAGGTTCATTGCTGGTGCTTCTACTGTATTGCTACTATTGGTCTGAATTGCGGTAAATTCTTAGTTAATGCTGATCAAGCAGAAATTTCTAATATTACTGCAAAGAGTGGTGTTAAAGTCTACTGTGACTACTGGCTTAAGATTGATGGGGCTATTACTTCTGATGAATTTATTGAGCTCACTGCGGAACGTGGATCTCTGTCGCTATACAATGATAGTACTCCAAGTGCTCAATACTTCTTCGATTCTTATAGCGTAAATATCAAAGCTGGCTTGATGCAGTATTCCCCAGTTAACGGTGGGTTCCCGGCTATTAGAGGTAAGATCGTAAGAATCAATACCTATTCTCCTGAAGGAACGACATATATTCCTGACATTGTTGGTAGAAAAGTTATCATTGATTCTAAGAGTAATGTAGAAATCAATAATATTACTCCGACTAATGATCCTTCGAATAAAACGGTTCATATTAGTTGCTTGAACCTAAAATTCGAAAATTCCTCTAAAAAGATCGGTATCTCTACTTATAATAATAGCAAGTACTACTTTGATTTCTTAGATATCAGAGCTAGAAGATTTGATATAGCTAATGGTAGCAATGAAATTCTTGCATATGCTATATATATCAAGACTACTGGTATAGATAAAAATGCTAGCTACGGAGATCTTCAGATAGATATGGGTGCCTATGTATCTGCAATGGTCTTGAAAATTGATTGTACATCACTTGATATAGGAATTTCTGGCTTTATTTGCGTAGGAGCTAACTCTAATGCTAACCCGAAAGTAGCTGACCTTGATTGGACTTCTAATGATATTAATACTGAAACTAGATATAGTGCCGATATTCATGCAGCTACATATCATGCAGCTAGTCCATCCTCTAAACTACTTTGTTTGTGTCCTTACGGAAATCAAAAATCTGGTCAATTTGCACATATTGATATAGGCGTTATTGATTACGGTTCTACTAATGCTGACAGAGCGTATATTATACCTGTAGTGTTCCACGGTTATAATGGTGCAGGAAATACGCCAAATACATTTAATGGCGACCTTGCTGGAAGAATTGGCGGTATTTATATTGATGGCCAACTTCGTCTATATCCTTGGGATAACTTTGTTATGCTTGGATTTGTTAATTCTGCGGCTGTTGGCCAGACAGCTAGTATAAATCTTCCTTTAGATAACAATGGCAATATTCAGGGTACTGGTAAAATTACTGCATCATTTGATCATTCATTATATAGAGAATTTTATGTATTCCCAGCTCCAGGAATGCCTACATCTTTGGACTTAAATGATGGTCTATCTAGTGCTACAGCTGTCGGAACAATGACTGGCTTGTTAAGAGCAATGAGCAAAACTGAAATATCAGCGTATCCGATTATTATTCATATTCTTGGTGGTACTGGTACGACATTTGTATTAGACCTTGGAAAAGTAATAGAGTATAATACTACAGCAAACGGCCCTGTTACTATGTTTGATATTCAAGGTAATGCTAATATAGATACAGTAGTAACTAATATTCCTAGCAGAGTATCTGTTCTTTCTGTTCATGATTTTAGACATCTATATTTATCGCCATCTAAAGTTACAAGCAATGGTGTTAGTGTAAGAAATGGATGCATTTTTGCTTATAATATTAACGGCAGAATTGAATATGTAAATACGGATTGTGAAACGTCTTCTATATGGCATAGTATTCTAAATCTAGAAAGCTGTGAAGATATTAAAATAACAGGCATTGCTGCCGATACTGTTAGAGCTAAATGCGACGGCACTATTGATTTTAATAATAGTAGATGGAATAGTGGCTGCGATATAGTTCTTGAATCTAAATTCTATGCTCGGTTTAATAAAGATGATGACAATGCACCTGTAGTAGATGCAACCTATTCTGGTATCGGTGTTGAGATTATTAGCGACTCAGTTGAAGCCGATTTAACCAAGTTCAAAATGACGGGTTGTAGCGTTAGGATTAAAGCGACTAATATGGCTACGGCTACGCTTTCTGCTCGGCGTGGATTCTATGGCGGTAATGGAATAAGCGTTGATGCTGAGACTACTTACATTGAATCAGTAATAAGCACAGAAGAGGCTTTACCAGACCCAATAGCGCCTAGCGGTTTATCTGTCTCCAGTGATGCTATTCATCTTACAAGCAAAAATAACGATGGTGAAGCAACAGCACTGCCCTTCTTCCATTGTAGTTTTGTTGCTACTAAAGAGATAGTGTTAGATTGTAGAAAGTTCTCAATAGATTATGGATATAAACGTAGGAGTGCGATTAGTGCTTCAGTTCTTGGTAATGTATACAATGAAGCTTCATTCATTTCTGCACCAGAAATAAAGCCGTTCTATCCGAACTTTAGTGTTGAAGTTCCTGACACCTACGTAGATAATTCTGCAATCGAGTTCATTAACAGCAATGTTATAGTAAACATTGGTATTCTTGATACAGAGCTTAGATTCTCTACAGCTGGTTTGTTCTCTGACGAGACATACAAGATGAGAGAAATTAATGCTACTCTTAATATCGGTAGAATCACTAAACATGGCAAGATTAGCGGTTATAATGCCTATGACTCTTCCTATGCTAATCCTATCAACTTTAACCTCATTTCCAGTATTGGTATGGTTGAAAGGGATAGCACAGCTTGGTATGCATATTATAATGATGGTACATCAGGACAAGCTGATAATGACCCTGCAAAGCATACAAACTTTAAGTTTATTGCACATGTGATGCATGAAGGCACTTCTTCTGTAACACAATCTTACACTGGTGCAAATACACTTTGGCAGGTTGTATGTGACGATAAGCCGCAGAATAATCTTCCTGCAGCTCCGTCAAGTAACGGTAATTATATCTTAACTTGTACAATGAATAACGGTACGCCGACTTATTCTTGGATTACTATGAATACTACAACTGTATAAGATAAATTTATAAGGACTAGCTTTGATGGCTAGTCCTTATTTTATTCTTAAACTCCTAATTGTTTACAATATCTATAGGAGATATAACAATATGGGTACTTTAATTCATGGCTTCGGTGAAGCTGACCTTTTAGCAGATAGAGCTAAGAAAGACGAAAATGGTAACTCCTTAACTTTGACTATTGAAGAAGATAAAGTTACCGAGATTGGCGGTAAGGCTGTTGGTGGTGGCACTTCCATTAGTATTACTGAAACTACGCTAGGTGGTATCAAAGATTCTAACAACAATGATATCCTTGATTCTAATAATGAAATCATTGGTGATTCTAATTCTGAAACTTTTGTATCAGGAATCAATAGTAAGAATCTTTTAGCCCAACGCGCTTATGCAGATGAAGATGGTAACAACTTTAAGACTACTTATGTAAAGAAAGAAGATATCTTACCACCAGTTATTGATGGCGGAACTTTGACTGATGCGGCTAGTATTACCGTTGAAAATAATGCTTTGTCAAGGCTTAGTACAAGTCAATCTGCGCTTACATTAAATGTCAATTTAGCTGCTGGCGAAATTGCAAACTTTGCTGTGGAAATTGAAGCTGGGGCTAATGTAACATTAACTGTTACTAGTACAACTAGTGGTACTGTAACCACACTTAAAAAGTCTACAGCTGGCGGCAATAGCTTGGAAAGCGGAAAGTTCTACCAAATGACCTGCGTAGGATCTTGTTGGACTCTTGCATCATTTGAAGTTCCTTCCGTATAGGAGGAATTATGATTCTTACACACGGTGCTAATAGCTTACCAAGTATAGGCAACGATTCAGTCGTCATTGGTGGTCGTACTTATAGGACTGTAACTATTGGAACTCAAACGTGGCTTGCTGAAAATCTTGACTTTAAATTCGATGGCTTGATTTTCGGTCAAAGTGGAAAATCTAGCAGCGAACCCCGTGGAAATTACTATCAGAATAACTCTTCTTCGTATGGCAAGTATGGCATCCTTTATAACTGGATAGCTGTAAAATATATAGAAGATAACAAGTCCACGTTGATTCCCGGTTGGCATGTTTCGTCAACTGCTGAATGGGAGACTCTTTCCACTGCTGTTGGTGGTAAATCTATTGCAGGTACAAAGCTTAAAGCTACTACCGATTGGTCATCTGGTGCTGGTACCGATGATTATGGTTTTTCCATGCTTCCTGCTGGCATCTACAATGGTGGCTTCTATGATCTTGGTTCTCGCGCATTCTTTTGGACATCCACAGAGAGCAGTAGTAGTGGAGCCTATGGACTGCTATTCGGCACAGGCGCAGGCATGGCTTCGTCTACAAGTTATAACAAGTACGATCAGTACTCGGTTCGCCTCGTTAAAGATACGTAGGAGGCAAGATATGATTCTTAATCACGGAATAAATAGTCTAAATGTTGTTAGCGATTTTTCTATTATTGGAGGAAGAAAATATAAAACTACAGTTATAGGAAATCAAATATGGCTTGCAGAAAATTTAGATTATAAGTTTGATGGCTTGAAAATAACATCTGAGTATAGTTCTAAAGAACCACGTGCGGCATACTATAATAACGACGAGAATACTTATGGCTGGAATGGATATCATTGCGGATTGTTATATAATAGCATTGCTGCCTATTATTTAAATACACATCAAAATTTAATATCTGGATGGAGAGTCCCTACTATAGACGATTTTGATATTTTAGCAAACTATGTAGGTGGTAGATCTGTAGCTGGAAAAAAATTAAAAGCAAATAATAATATATATCCAGTATCAAATCCTAGTTGGCCAAATAGCCTAGGTGGAGATGGAGATACATATGGATTTAGTGCTATCCCAGCTGGCTACTCTGAATTTAGTGGATTTAAAAATTTTGATCAATCTATTGTCTACGTGACTCCTGGATCGACACCTATCGATGGAACGACCACTTATCCATCTTTTAATAAAAATAGAGATAATATGGACGAGTTTAACGCAATTAGATATTATTTATATCCAATGCGTTTGGTAAGAGATATCACTTAGGAGTTATGATATGATTCTTACACATGGAATAAATAGTCTTACAACTAGCAAAGAATTATTCTTTGAATTTTTCTCAGAGTTATTATCTAACACAGACAAGACTAAATTATCTAAGATAACAGTAAATAATGTGCAGTATGAATATATAAATGATAAAAATTTTAAATACAACTATACCTTAGAAAGTCCGCCTAAGCTTGTTGAATTTGATGCAATACTCAATATGTCAGATAATGAATTATTGTTTGGCATAAAAGATTCTAGTGTAGATAATGGGTCCAGTTGGTTGTTTTTATTACCTTCTACTAGCAGCACTAGTTCGCTCTTTCATCGAATCAAGGAATATAAATGGCCATCAATGCCAACTATAATTGAAACTAATGCAGAAGGCGGCAGTGGACAATTGGTGTATTCATCATGGCAATCATATGGGCCTGGATCTGGATATAATACATATCACAACGCTAAGAGGCTCAATTTTAGCTTAAGTAGAAATACTGAAGTGCATTGTAAATATGATATAGATTACAAGAATCTTACTATGACAATGGCTATAAATAGCTGTTATATAAAAGTATCATTAGATCACTCAAATATTGATAAGATCTATATGCAGATTCCAAGTAATTGGTCATCTGATGTAAGCTCTCAAAATTTCTTATTCAGAAATTTGCATATAGTTTATTAAAAGACTTTTAACAACATAACAAAAGAGGTTTATATGGCTCAAGCAAGCTCATATACAAAACTTACGGAACTTACAGCTGAACAACAAGCTAAGTTCAAGGAAACTGCCACAGTTCTAGCTCAGGGTAAGACTGCCACTGATGGGGCTACGACTGATATCAATATTCCATTTAGTGAATTCAGTGGAGGTGGCGGTGGTGGCAGTAGCTCGCCATATGCCAGAGATACGGCTGAATTTGGCGAAGTATACCAAGCTCCGGCTATAAATCCAGAGTATACATTTAACTATCAAGCTGTAACGGTAGCAAATAATACATATACTATAGCAAATGGTTTTAAGCCGTATATAAAATATCAAGATTCTGAAGGTACAATTAATGAAATAATTGCAACTGATGCAATGGCCATACATATTTCTGGGGATTTTCCAATGGCTGTCGTGTGCATAAAAGATAGGCCTGAAATGATAGAGAATCTTCCTGCTGGAAGTGAACTTATTGATTCACGTTATGTCTTACGTGCTATAAGAGTCTTTAATGGAGATAATGAACTTAAACGTGTATATCCAGTTACAATAGATAATGACACAGAAAACCAACCGCAAGTATCATACAGCTTAAAGAACTTTGCTCACGCTGAACGAATAGAAATACATATTCTTGGCGATACATATACAATTTATAGCGATATTGGCGAAGCTAGCGGTCTATCTGCTTAGTATTCATTATGATTTCAGTAATTACTGCTAATTATAATAATTACGATTTAAAAAGGAGTCCAACAAATTTGGACTCCTTTATTAAGTATCGTTATATTACTGACACTACAGATGTAATAAATCCTATTTATAGTACGTACTATTTGAGGTATCATCCATTTAATTATGCCGATGATGATACAGATATTGTAATTTTAATAGATGCATCCATGCAAATTAAAGATTCGCTTATTGAAATTATAAATGAATTTATTAAATCTAATAAAATTATTGGATGTCTTCACTCACGATTTTTAACTGATGAAGATAAATTACTTTATTGGAAATTTCAAAGAAATGCTATTTCAATAAATGAAGTAAATAAAACGTATAAATATATAGAATCATTAAATCAGTCTAGAATTATGGGTTCTATAGGCTGCGGAGTAATGCTTCTTAGGCGTAAAGTGATACCTATTTTAGAAGATGTATGGCAAACTCTTTTTAGATTATCAGATGATACAAAGAATCCCATTCGTGTTGATGAAATAATTCTTAATAAAGTTTTACACACTTATCATATTGAACCATTTTTAATTGCAAGACAGTTTATTCAGTCTCGCTTCATGCAATACTGCAAACATGGTACTAATGAACCATTAATCTATAATGTTCTAGATAATACACCTACGATATACAACAATCGTCAAGTAAAAACATATATGCCCGGTGAAGAATTCAACCGTGAATACTATCATAATACGGAAGCGATACTTCTTACTAAGTATTTAAATTCACAAGACCTTACTGAATGGCTAGATTGGCATCTAAATAAAATAAAATTTGATCATATTCATGTATTTGATAATGACTCTGAATATGACATAGAATCTATTTGCAAAGCTTATGGCGATAAAGTATCTTATGAAAAAATAAACGGACAAGTTAGACAATATAAGCTATATGATAATTATGTAAATAATGTTTCTAAAGCAGAATGGATAATGCCTATAGATGATGATGAATATTTATTTATTGATAAATTTGATTCAATTTATGAAGTTATACAGTACTATAAAAAGAAATTTCCATTTTCTCATAAGCTAGCTATACGATGGAAGCATTTATTTCCTAAAAAATTTCATACAGAACGTAATGGAAAAGTATTAGATTATTGTACTGAAAGTAATCCTGAACTTGCAAAACAGTTTATATCCCTTGGAGATGGTACTGTAAAAACTATAGTTCATAGATATGGAAATATTCATTATGAAGAAACATGGGAAAATCCTGCAGGTGGACATATTCCTACTAATGGCTATACTTATGGAGCTACACTTTGTGATGGAAGAGTAGTAACTGGATGTGGAATAAAAGATTGTCCCGAAGAATTACCAGATGAACATATCCGTATTCTTCATTGTAGATACAAAGGGTACTCAGAATATAAAAAGAAAATGCAAGAAGTAGTAACAATATCAGATGCTACTCCTAGAAAGAAGCATTTTAAATTCGATGATATTCTAGAAACCCTAGATTGATGAAATATCTTATAAATATATTCCCGATATTAGTAATAATTCTATATATTTTAGTACTTAGAATTTTTATCTAAAAAAAAAAGAACCTCCGCAAAGAGGTTCTTTATTTTATATTTCTTCCAAGTATCCCTTAGATAACAACTTATCATGTCGCCACTTAAGGTCTTTAGCAGGATTTAGAATCTTACTTATGAATTTATCTTGAACCACGAAGCTTACATCTGCACGGTCAATTTTATCCATGAAGTTAGTATTAGAACTAATTCCAATGAATTGCTTATACCGTACGGTAGTCTTCCAAAGTTCAAGGAACTTTTCTACATACCGTTCGTCAATGCTTGATATGAAATCATCGTAAATGTACACGCCATCATCAGTGCAAATTGACATGATTGCAAGCTTGGCAATATTGATAATACCTTTAGAGGTAACTTCAATACCATTCCTAGCAAGAACCAGTCTATAGCACTTATAAACTTCATCTTTGGTATTAGTGATAATGAAGATACCGTGTCTGTTGCAGAGAATGATATTGACTGCATCAGATTCATATCTGTTCATTAACTTCTTAACGCCAGAAGATTCATCACTATATAAGTCAAGGAAATATCTATCCGTTCTTTCACGGAGTTCATAACCGTCAATCGGAACTTCCATTTCTTCAAGCTTATCCATGAGGTTAGGAATGAAGATATCATTAAGGTCTACGTTAGTTTCAGTAGCCAAGAAGCTATCTTCATTCACGAAATGAAGGTTATCCCTCATGTAATTGTATGGAACGGAAATTTCTTTAACATCTTCAGATCCGCTTACTAGCATTAAGCGATGAATCAATGATTCTTCATCTTCATTGAAGTACTCTTCAAGAAGCTTTCCGAATTCACCAAAGTCGAAATTAAGCTTTACTGTCGTGTAATCTTCACGAGTATAGATAGCTTTGAATCTTCTAGTTGGCTTATCTGCCTCTCTGCTTGACAATACTTCAGATACAATACTTCTCTGTTTAAGAAGCAAAGAAATTTCGTATTTAAAGATAAGGTCATGAGTAGCGAATTCAACTGTAATTTCCGTAGGTTCATCTTTATACGTTACACAACCCTTCGGACCATTATAGTAATTATCACTATGGAAGAATCCAATCTTTCCATCGCCACAAAACAGGCGTTGGATAAGTTTTAAGGCTTCAATAAATACGGTTTTACCAGAGGCATTCTTGCCATAAATCATAGCCAAGGATGTGATTCCGCCGTCATAATATTCTTTATTTACATTATTCAGAATGTCGCCATGCCATTCAACTTCGTCTTTGAATGGACCCCAATTTTTTAATCGAATGTACTTAAGCATCGATTTGATCCCTTATGCATTTTGGAAGGTTGTTGAACTGTTGTGCATAATTATATATGGCTTTTTCCATAGTGGTCATTCGTCTTGGTTTAAGACGTTCTAAGCCAAGTCTTTCACAAATCTTATTCTTAACATTTCTGGTATTTCTACCCTTCATCTTTCGCAATTCTTTAAGAGTCTTACGACGCTTACGCTTGAATTTGGCAACCATTTCTTTTTCAAGCTGCGCCATATAGATATTCATAAGCATATTCATGTCCATATTACGATCCTTGGTTAGAAGGTGAATCTAAACCCATCATACTATGAATTTCTTTCAAAGTCTGAATGGTATCGTTGGTAATTTCCATCTTATCTATATATTTACGTACTTCATCCATAGGCATACTATCAGTAAATGCCAAAATATCAGCCGTAAAATCCTGGCGCTTAGCCATTTTGATTTCCATCTCTACTTCAGCAAATGAATTGAAGAAGTATGCATCAGGACAAAATGTACGTGTACCAGAGTGCCAGAACCATTTACGAGAATTGAATATTGCAAACATTAATTGTCAAATTCTACAAGTAAGTGTGATTCTCTCATTTTGCTGATATCTGTATGCAAAGGCTTCTTATTAAACATAGGAAATTCCAATGCTGCAGCTGGGAAGAGAGCATTATTGAATCTAAATGCTAATGGGATCTCTTCCAAATATAACTCTATTGTACCTATAGTGTCATTGTCATCATCTAAGTCGAAGAAATCAAGGCTAATAACCTCTGTACCGCAGCAGCATTTTACATGAGTGAAGTATGATTTAAAACCTTCGTCGCTTATGTTTCTAAAGTTAGGGAATTTCCTTTCTAAGAAATCTTTGAAAATTTTAGAGAAGTTAATTTTCTCCCAACTCTTACGGTCATATTTTAATTTATCTGGCAGGCTATCGCCAAATTGAAATTTTCCATCTCTGGTATTCAGCCAACGTTCAAGGCTACGAATGTAATCGCGATCTTCATCAGAATCATAATCGTCTACATCTACGTAATCGAATACATCACTAAATGCATCTTGGATCTTCTGCTCCAGGCGATAGAATAACATATCTATAGCTACCTTGACATCAAAGACAGCTGGTGAAATTCTTTTCAATGCATGATAGTTGTCATCTGGATTATCTTCTTTTTCAGTGATTATGAAAACACTATAAGAATATTTATTTTTAATGCAGCCAATATTATTATCTTTCTTATTTAATTTAACCTCTGCTTTAGCTTTGCTACGAGCAGTGCTTATTCTGGGTTTAGGCATATTATGACCTCATGTATATTATAAATCCTTAATTTAATATATATTCTTTCTTATTAACTTTTTAATGACAACATATTATCTCCTTTCTGTTGTTTAGGTATGATTGATTGAGACCCTTAGCATAGAAATATGCTAAGGGTTTTCTTATGTTTTTATTGACCAAAACAAAGAATTAGATAATAGAATATAGGTAGATTATGCAACAGGACTTAACCTTTAAACAAGCTAACATTAGTAGCAGTGCTATTTTAAGCTCTGTAACGGGTGAAGTCCGGCGATGGTGGCTAAACCAGTTTCCTGAGAATTACTTTAAGTATATAAGAATCACGTCAGGCGGCACTATCCCGGATATCGAAGGCGATGCTGACCGTATGAGAGCTTATAGAAAGAGTAATCCATGCCTAGCGTTAAGACCTAGGCTGAAATTCCAAGAAGATTTAATGGGTGAAGCTCTTCATAACCCTGCACCATTCTTGTATGAAAATATTGGACCAGATTCGCATTTCTATACACTATATAGAAACGATCAGTTCCTTCAGAAGATTACATTCATGGTGGATTACTACAAATTAGAATTCCAAGTTGGAATTCGAGTAGAATCTGAAGTGCAGATGCTAGATGTAATTGGCTTATTAAATAAGCGAATCTTCCCGGAAAATTTCTTCTATATTAACGATTGTCCGTTACTTGTAGAAATTCCGTCTAATCTTTTATTTAAGACAGCTGAAGACTTAGGGCTAAATCTTTATAAACCTGACGACGTAAAAGTCTTCTTAGATATTCTTCAGCACAATACAACTTTTCCAATCGACATAAAGATTAAGAAAGATAGCGGTAAGAAAATCATAGCATTTATTATGCCAGCTAATATCTTATGTAAGGTAGAAAAACTCCCTGAACCAGACGTTCAGCATATCAATAGGTCGATTGATAATACGAAGATTCAGTTTACAATGACTGCTCAAGTTCCGTTCCCTAACTTGTTTAAGGTACGTACTGAATTGCCAGTGCCAATGCCTCCCGGTTGGTCTAGACCTGACGATGGTGATCCTAATAAACCA
>Ga0310691_10006291_pt1 | contig 12698 bp, 10 predicted proteins | sample 176DNAGHGlowgp2_FD_203887 | JGI IMG/M metagenome (GOLD analysis project Ga0310691, IMG submission 203887) | Sheep rumen microbial communities from Palmerston North, Manawatu-Wanganui, New Zealand - 1766 DNA GHGlow gp2 (v2) (version 2) | ecosystem: Host-associated > Mammals > Digestive system >... | reverse complement strand
GCCTTCGGCATGGGCATCGACAAGCCCGACGTGCGCATCGTGATCCACATCGACTGTCCCGACAGCATCGAGGCCTACTTTCAGGAGGCAGGGCGTGCAGGGCGCGACGGCAAGAAAGCCTTTGCCGTGCTGCTCTACAACGATGCCGACCGCCGCAAGCTCGACAAGCGCATCAGCGACAACTTCCCTGAGAAAGACTACATCCGGCAGGTCTACGAACACCTCGCCTATTTCTATCAGATTGGCATCGGTTCGGGCTATCACGCCACCTTCGAGTTCAACATCGACAAGTTCTGCCACGCCTTCCACCACTTTCCCATCCAGGTAGACTCGGCACTGAAGATTCTCAACCGTGCCGGCTACATCGAGTACACCGAAGAACAGGACAATAAGGCGCGCGTGATGTTCACCATCGGGCGCAACGAACTCTACCGCATAGAAAACAACTCGCCAGAGACAGAAAAAGTTATCACGGCACTGCTCCGCAACTACGGCGGACTGTTTGTAGACTACAACTTCATCGACGAGAGCTTTATTGCAAGCCAGTGCGGACTCGCTCCCCACCAGGTGTACCTCATACTGAAGAACCTCAGCCAGCGTCACATCCTGCACTTTATCCCCCAGAAGAAGACTCCCTACGTGCGCTATCTGCAGCGGCGCGAGGACATGGAGCATATACAGATTCCGCCCGAAGTCTACGAAGAGCGCAAAGCCCAGTTCCGCGAACGCATAGAAGCCATGATCAGCTATGCCAACAGCGGGAGCATCTGCCGCAGCCGCCAACTGCTGCGCTACTTTGGCGAGACCTCCAGCCACGACTGCGGCCAGTGCGACGTCTGCCTCAGCCAGAGTGACGACCATGCCGAGGAGCACAAGATGACACCCACGGCAGAGACCCTGCTGCAACGTCTCGACGACAGTCGCCCCCACCACATCACAGAACTGCGCGACATCCAGTTGCCTTCCGACGAACTGGATGCCGCGCTCGAATATCTCTTGCGAGAGGAATATGTAGCCATCGAAGACGGCTTCCTCCACAAACTATAGCCTGGCGACGACTAAAAATCAAGTTTCAACTGCCTGCCATCTTCCTCATCGTGCTCGTGGCAATAGCTGCTGCCGTCGAAACAGTGGGTACAGATCCTGCACTTGGGCAGTCCGATTGATGCCACAAGCGACTCCAACTTGGCAAACTTCAGCGTGGTCAGCCCCAGGCGACGGGCAATCTCCGCCACCATGCGCTTATACTCGGCAGAGTCTGTCGTGGCGTAGCGGTCCAGATGCTTCTTGTCATCGCCCTCAAAGTCCTTGATGATACGGCGGGTAATCAGCTCCAGGTCGCTCTTCGACGAGGTAAAGCCAATAAACGGACAGCCATAGACCAGCGGCGGACAGGAAATACGGCAGTGCACCTCCTTGGCACCATACTCAAAGAAGGTCTTCACATTGTCGCGCAACTGCGTGCCGCGCACGATAGAGTCGTCGCAGAACACCACGCGCTGGTTTTTGAGCAGGGCCGGATTGGGTATCAGTTTCATCTTTGCCACCAGGTCGCGGCGCGACTGATTGCCGGGCGTAAAGGAGCGGGGCCACGTGGGCGTGTACTTCAGTACGGCACGCTTGTAGGGCACACCCTTGCCCTCAGCATAGCCGAGCGCCATGCCGACACCCGAGTCGGGCACGCCGCATACGCTGTCTACTTCCGTGTCGTCGGTCTCGCCCATCATCCTGCCGTTGGTCTCGCGCACAGACTCCACATTGATGCCGAGGTAGTCGCTGGCGGGGAAGCCATAGTAGACCCAGAGGAACGAACAAATCTGCTCACGCTTGAATGGTGCCTGAAGCACCTCAACAGAGTCTGCATGCAGGCGCACAATCTCCCCCGGCCCCAAATCGCGCACCTGCTTGAAGTCGAGATTCGGAAAACTCGCCGTCTCGCTGGTGGCAGCGTAAGCCCCGTCTTTCTTGCCGATGACGATTGGCGTGCGGCCAAGGAAGTCGCGGGCAGCAATGATGCCGTCCTCCGTCAGCACCAGCATCGAGCACGACCCCTCTATCTTGCGGTACACCATGTTGATGCCCTCAACGAAGGAGCGCCCCATGTTGATAATCAGCGCCACAAGTTCCGTCTGGTTGATGTTGTTGGCCGACAACTCGCTGAAGTGCATCCGCTGTGCCAGCAACTCGTCGGCAATCTGCCGCAGGTTGTTGATCTTTGCCACCGTCACCACGGCATAGCGGCCCAGGTGTGAGTTGACAATGATGGGCTGCGGGTCAGTGTCGCTAATCACACCCAGGCCCTGGTTGCCTACGAAAGAGTCAAGCTCGTCTTCAAACTTCGAGCGGAAATAGTCGCGCTCCAGGTTGTGAATCTTACGGCTGAAGCCTTTCTCTTTGTCGAAAGTCACCATACCACCGCGCTTCGTTCCGAGGTGCGAATTGTAGTCTGTGCCATAAAACAGGTCGTTGACGCAGTCCTTGACACTGATGGTTCCAAAGAATCCTCCCATACCTTATTATATAAAATAATAGAGGAACGATGCGATACCTTCGAGTGCAGGCTTGCGTTGTCCCTCTATCTCTATTTTGAAATCAATCTCTGCCTTGCAGATGCCACGCAGGTTCTGAATGGCATGCAGCTTTGTCACCAGGCGAACCCTCGACCCCGTAATGACCGGCTGACCAAAGCGCATCTTGTCCATGCCATAGTTCACGAGCATCTTGATGTTGCGCACCTCTATTATCCGACTCCACATATAGGGAAGGAGCGACAGCGTAAGATAGCCGTGGGCGATAGTGCTCTTATAGACGCTCTCCTTCTTGGCACGCTCCACATCCACGTGTATCCACTGGTTGTCGAGTGTAGCTTCCGCAAATAAGTTTATACGATCCTGATCTACTTGCAGCCAGTCAGAGACACCGAGCTGCTCACCCAGATGCGCTGCAAATTCGTCATACGAATTGATGATTAATTTTTCCATATTCCTGAAATTTGCTGCAAAGATACGCAATTTCCTCCATATATAGAGGAGCACTAACTAAAAAATCGTTAAAAAGCCGTATTTTCTTAATCCATATTTCTTCTTTCTCAATCCTTATTTGTACCTTTGCACCCGCAAAAACAGCAAGGGTGTTTTCCAGAGTGGCCAAATGGGGCAGACTGTAAATCTGCTGTCTTTCGACTTCGGTGGTTCGAATCCATCAGCACCCACGAAAAAAGAGGCTCGAATCTTTCGAACCTCTTTTTTCTTTTACCATTTTTATTCTTTCCTCATCACAAACACCTGTGTCGCCCTGTTGCCGCGCGGCACGAAGGCGAGAAACTGCCCGACAGTCGACTCCAGAAAGTTGTTTACACGCTTACGAATATCCGTCGCCTTCTCTATCGTCAGTTTCTTCCTTCGCTTTTCTTCGTATGACTTGATGAGCCTACCGTGCTCCCACTCTTCAACGCGGGTCGTAACCTCACGGTCTTCTTTGTCTTCCTGAGTCATAGTCCACTTGCCGTCGGCATAGCCCTCATCGTCACAGAAGCCATAGACCTCCCAACCGTCAATGAATCCGAGAATCTTTCCCTTAATCGTATTCTCGAATACCAACATCTTCAGTTCGTTGTTGATGACGCTCTCACCCACGCCACGCTCCGAGCTGTAGCACTCTAACGAACCCTGCACAAAGCCTGTACGGAAGTCAGCATCGACGGTCTTGACACTCGAACGCCCCTGACGCTCGTAATGCCAGTAGTCTTCCTTCACGTTGTCGCGATAGTTGCCCTTCGCCTTCTTGTAGCATCCGCCACCAAGGTCATAGACGAGTTCGAAGCTGCCATCGAAGATGTGCTTCTTGCCGTCGGGTATATAAACGTATGTGGCATCGCCGTCGTGATATTCGCCTTGGAAGAGTTTGTGCCCTTCCGGTACTTTGATTGTAAGCTTTTGCAGTAAGTTAGATATTTTACCCATCGTTTTCGTGTTGTTTGAAATCACTAAAAAACCGCCTGCAAAGGTACTCATATTCCTTCGGCCATGCAAGCCGGGGGGGGTAATTTGGTTCTTTTAGGAATATTTAACAATCACAGGACAACCAACTGGCATAGCTTTCCAGTACTTCTAATTTTGTCATCCTTGCCTTTCGAGTCTGACATCGCCCCCTGCTATCATTGACATCGCAGCCTATTCTCGTCACAACCAAACCATGTTAAATATCCGAAAACGCTTGGCCTTTCAGGAGCTTTTGCCTAATTTTGCGGCTGCAAATGAGACAAAAACCAATAAACAAGAAAATGACAACCATTCTAAGAAAGACGTTATGGGTCGTGACCGTAGTGGTGACCCTGTGTAATGCCACGGTACTGACCGCATGTTCCAAAAATGATGAAAACTCCACTGCCACGGAGGTCATCTCCGGCAAGAAGGTGAAGGAAATAACCGACCGCGGCAAACTGCTCGTAGGCACTACCGGTGACTATCGTCCGCTGTCGTTTCGCGAGGCCGACGACAACTACTGGGGCTTCGGCATAGAGATTGCTCAGGAGATAGGGCGCACCCTGGGCGTGGAGACTACGTTTGTAGAGACCTCATGGCCCACGCTGTCTGCAGACGTGACGACCGACCCTCAGCGTTTCGACCTCGCCATAGGCGGCATAACCATCACCGATGCCCGAAAAGCAACCATGCTCATGAGCGAGGGCTATCTGGCCAACGGCAAGACCATACTCTGCCGGACGGCCGATGCCAACCGTTTCAAGACCTTGGCCGACCTCGACAAACCGGAGGTGCGCGTGATGGTAAACCCCGGGGGACTGAACGAGAAGTTCGCCAAGGAGAACCTGACGCATGCCACACTCATCGTTCACCAGAAAAACGAGGAAATCCCCACGCTCGTCGCTGAGGGACAAGCAGAGGTGATGATAACAGAAATAACCGAGGCACCATACTATGTGAAGACCGACAGCCGACTGGCAGCGCCGCTGCTCAATGCGCCCTTCACCCACGGTGAGATTGGGGTGCTGATGCGGAAAGGGCAAGAGGACTTGCTGGAAACGGTGAACAACGTCATCAGGCGCATGAAAGCAGACGGCAGCCTTCGCCAACTGCACGAGAAATACGGACTGATATACGCCTACTAAGCACATACCCGACAAAAAATACCCAAAGACAGGTTTGCCTTTGGGTATTTTTTTGTCGAGTAAAGTTGCTGGGCCTTAAAGTCCGGCAGCAGCAATCCACTCATAGACGCAGGAGCAGACACCGAAGAGCGCCACGCCGGCAGTACAGATGGCAAGGGCCACCTTGGTATGGCCGTCACTCTGGAAAGTAGGCAGCGGGGTGTCGGTCTTCGTGATATACATAGCCTTGACGATCAGCAGATAATAGTAGAGTGAGATAACCGTGTTGACCAAGGCAATGAAAACCACAAAATAGGCAGCAGCACTACCCTGCTGGGCAGCAGCCATGAAGACGAAGAACTTCGAGAACATGCCTGCAAACGGGGGAATACCGGCCAGCGAGAACAGAGCCAGCGTCATGAGGAACGAGAGTTTCGGATTGGTCTGGTAGAAGCCGTTGTAGGCAGCCATATCAGTGCGCCCGCCATTATTGTGCTCCACGACATTGATGACAGTGAAGACAGCCATGTTGGCCACCACATAGACAGCCACATAGTAACTCAGTGCAGCGATGCCCATCTGCGAGTTGCCCACCACGGCCAGCATGATGTAGCCTGCCTGCGAGATTGAACTGAACGCCATGAACCGCTTGAGTTCCGACTGACGGATGGCAAAGAGGTTGGCCACGGTGATAGAGAGCACAATCACGATATAGAGCAAATACTCCCAATAGCACACCAGCGGCTGAAACACCTTCATGAAGATGATGCACAGCGTGAGCGCTGCAGCCCCCTTGGAGACAACGCTCAGATAGCCAGTGACAGGAGTCGGTGCACCCTCGTAGGTATCAGCCGTCCAGAAATGGAAGGGTACGAGGGAAATCTTGAAGCCCAGACCGCTGAAGAAGAACACCATGCCCATGATGGCAAGAGGTGATGCCGACAGCACGGCAGCCACATCACCGAAATAGAGTGTGCCTGCGGCAGCATAGACGAAAGAGATGCCATAGAGCATCACACCACTGGAGAAAGTGGCCACGAGGATATACTTGGCAGCACCCTCGGCAGAGTTTTTCTTCCACTTGTCGAGCGCCACCATGCAAGCCAAGGGCACGGAAGCCATCTCAAGGCCAAGGAAGAAGAGCAGGAAGTTGCCGCTGCTGAGCATGATATACATACCCAACAAGGTAGAGAGCACCAACATATAGAACTCACCGGCATACTTCTTAGCTTCGTTTTCCAACCAAGGCTGAGCCATCATCACCACGATGAGTGTTCCGAAGGTAAGGATGAGTTTCATGACCTGAGCAGCCTTCGTTGCAACATACAAGCCTCCGAATGCCTCAGACGGTCCTGCAGTAGTCAGCATAATGGTCTGGACGAGAAGCAGGGTCATCGTCATCCTGCCGACCGCCTCAAGCCTACGCTCGCTCTTCGCAAGACAAAAGTCAGCGAAGAAAACCATTATCAATACGAGAACCAAAAAGGCCTCGGGCATCATATTTAAGAATTCACTATAGTTCAACATTTCATTTACGATTTAGAGATTATCGATTTCTTACATCACACCGATGGACTGAAGGATGTTTCCGGCAGCAGGCGAGATGATGTCGCTCACCCAGAAGGGGAAGGAGCCGAGACCTGCCACACAGAAGATGAGGCAGATGACTGCGACACGCTCGTCCCAAGTAGCATCAGTCAGTTCAAGATAGTGCTTGTTTTCCACTTCACCATAGAGAATCTTACCGACAACACGCAGGATGTAGACTGCGGTGACGACGATAGACATACAGGCGATGACGGTAGCCACCATACGGAAAGAGTCGTTGGGGTCGCCAATCATCGGCTTGGCACCGAAGGAACCTACGAAGATGGTCATCTCTGCAATAAAGCCCGAGAAGCCCGGCAGACCGAGGTTGGCCAGACCGGCGATGACATAGCCTACGGAAAGGAAGGGCATGATCTTCATCAGTCCTGCCAACTCGCGGATGTCACGGGTGTGGGTACGACCGTAAATCATACCGATGAGGGCAAAGAAGAGAGCCGTCATCAAACCGTGGGAGAGCATCTGGAGCACAGCACCGGTGACTGCCGTCTGACTCATCATCAAGAGGGCGAAGAGCACCAGTCCGCAGTGAGACACCGAGGAGTAGGCATTGATATACTTCAGGTCGGTCTGCACACAGGCAGAGAGTGCACCATAGACCACGGAGATAGTAGTCAGGATAAGGAATATCCACGACAGGCTCTGGGCGGCCTCAGGCAGGAGATACATGGCCACACGGAAACAGCCATAGCCTCCGAGCTTCATCAGCACGCCGGCATGCAACATCGACACGGCGGTAGGCGCGGAAGCATGACCGTCGGGCGACCAGGTGTGGAACGGGAAGAGGGCTCCCAGCACACCGAAACCGATGAAGATGAAGGGGAAGAATATCTCCTGTATCCACATGGGGATGGCATGGGCGGCAGCAATCTGAGTGAGCTCGAAGGTGTAGGTGCCGCTATACAGGCCATTGAAGAAATAGATACCCAGAAGACCGAGAATCAGCAGTGCCGAGCCTCCCATGAGCATCAGCGTGAGCTTCATGGCAGAGTACTCCTTGTGACCGGAGCCCCAGACACCAATGAGGAGGTACATCGGGATAAGCGCAACCTCATAGAACATGAACATGGTGAAGAGGTCGGTGGAGATGAAGAAACCGAACACACCGGTAGAAAGGAGCGTGAACCAGAGGAAATACTCCTTGGTGAGCGGTTTGAGCTGCCACGAGGCAAACGTTCCTGTGAAGACGATGATGCTCGAGAGGAGCAGCATGACCACAGAGATGCCGTCGACACCGACGGAATAGGCTATATTGAGAGGCTTGAACCAGGGAGTGCTGTAGGTGAGCAGCATCTCTGCCGTGTTGCCTGCCGCGCGTTCCTGGATGAAATAGACCGTCAGCCATATTGACAGGGCGAGCAGGCACGAGGCTCCCGCCACCATCACACCACGCACCTGATTGAGCGACTTTGCCAGCCAAAGGCAGAGGAGCATCAGAGCGGGGATTACTACGAATAAACTTAATATACTCATCTTATTATTTACGATTTATATATTTACGATTTACGATTTAAATGCACAACAGGATGAGCGTGAGTGCCACCGTGCCGGTAAGGAACCAGACAGCATACTGGCGTACGTCGCCGCTCTGCCAGGGGCGAATGGACTCGCCGGCCTCGTTGGCTCCCCATGCCAGGAAGTTGAACGTGCCGTCGACCACGTGACGGTCGAACCAGGCAATAGGCGTAGATACGCAACGGAAGATGATACGGTGGGTGACATACTGCCAGATCTCGTCCTGATAGAAGCGCTTGTAGGCCGCACGGTGCAGTCGCGGGAACTGCTTGTAGAGACGGTCGGCAATGGGCTGGCTCTCACCTTTATAGATATAGGTGGCAAGACAGATGCTCAGGATGGCGATGACGGTAGAAGTCAGGGCAATCTGCGTGTCGAAGTGGATGGTATAGTCGGTGCCTGCGGCTGAGACATAACTACCGAAGGAGCCGCCCCATCCGAGGAAACCGCCCAGCGTGGTGTAGATACCCACGCCGCAGGTGATAACGCAAAGCACAATGAGAGGTACGGTCATCGTCAACGGAGCCTCGTGGGGAGTGTGGTGCTCGTGAGCCTCCACGTTTTCTGTTCCCCAGAAGATGCCGTAGTAGAGACGGAACATATAGAAAGCCGTCATGGCAGCGATACCCGTCATAATCCATCCCACCCAGGGGCTGTAGGCGAAGCAGGCAGTGATAATCTCGTCCTTGGAACTGAAGCCCGAGAAGAACGGAATGCCGGCAATGGCCAGACAGGAGATGAGGAAGGTGATGTGGGTGACGGGCATATACTTACGCAGTCCGCCCATGAGTGCCATCTCGTTGGAGTGGACGGCATGAATGATACAACCGGCACCGAGGAAGAGGCAAGCCTTGAACATGGCATGTGTGAAAAGGTGGAACATACCAGCCATGTAGCCCAGCTGGGCATGGTTGTCGAGGAGAGCCTCGTGACCCGGCAGGCTAACGCCAAGAGCCACCATCATAAAGGCAATCTGCGAGATGGTGGAGAAGGCCAGCACACGCTTGATATCGCTCTGGGCACAAGCCACGGCAGCGGCATAGAAAGCGGTGAACACGCCTACCCACACCACGATGGACATGGCACTGGGGGCATACTCAATCCAGAGGGGGAACATACGTGCAATCTGGAACACACCGGCCACAACCATCGTTGCAGCGTGGATGAGGGCGGAGACAGGCGTCGGGCCCTCCATGGCATCGGGCAACCAGATATGCAGCGGGAACATGGCAGACTTACCTGCACCACCAATAAACATCAGCACCAGTGCTGTGGGCAGGATAAAGCCACCGGCAGCCACAGCCTTGGCCATGTTACCCTCGATAAACGGCGTAGTGCCCTGTCCCATCACGATGTCGCCAGCAAAAGAGAAGCTGAACGAATCGGTGAAGAAACCAAAGGTGAGGATACCCACGAGGAAGAACATATCGGCAAAGCGGGTGACGATGAAGGCCTTCTTGGAAGCTGCAATCGCCGGCTTCAGCGGATAGTAGAAACCAATGAGCAGGTAAGAGCTGACACCCACAAGTTCCCAGAACATATACATCTGGAAGATGTTGGTGGCGAGTACCAGACCCAGCATCGACATGGTGAAAAGCGACAGGAAGGCATAGTAGCGCTGGAAGCCCTTCTCACCGTGCATATAGCCAAAAGAGTAGATGTGGACCATCAGCGACACCGTCGAGATGACAATCAGCATCATCACGCTGATCGGGTCGAGCAGTATGCCGAGGTCGAAGTGCAGGTTGCCCAAAGGCAGCCACGTGAAATTGTAGGGGACAAAGGTCTGATAGATGCCGTTCACGCGGTCAGCACCGAAGTACTGGAAAGCCGTCATGTACGACAGTATCGTGACGAGTCCGAGTGAGCAGGTGCCGATAAGGCCTGCCACCTTATGCTGCATCTTCATGCCAGCCAGTCCCAGAATGAGGAACGACAGCAGCGGCAGAAGCATTATGAAAATCGTGTAACTATACATAAATCTTCAATTTTTCAATTCTTTAATTCTTCAATCCTTAAACTATCGTTTCATATTCTGAATACTGTCCACGTTGTCGCTGTTGAAGTTGCGATAGACGTTGATGATGATGGCGATAGCGACAGCCGTCTCTGCTGCTGCCACACCGATGCCGAAGAGCGACATGAAGAAGCCTTCCAGCTGACCGGGGAAGAGCAGACGGTTGAACGCTGCGAAATTAATCTCTACGGCGTTGAGGATAAGCTCCACAGAGATGAGCATCGCAATCAGGTTGCGACGGGAGATGAAGCCATAGACACCGATGAAGAACAGCAGTGCTGAAAGCACGAAATAACATTGTACTGGTACCATAACTTATTTCTCCTCCTTTCTTGCTATTGCCAAACCACCAATGATACACGCCAGCAGGAACACCGAGATGACCTCGAAGGGAAGCACATACTGATACTTGCCCGCACCGACCAGTGCGTAACCAATCTGCTGCATAGGCACCTCGACATCGGCCACCTGGACAGCAGCACAGATAAACTGACTCTTGAGCAGGACAGCCACTACCGTGACCAGTCCGACGAGCGACAGTAAAGCACCGTAGCACACACGGCTACCCTTCATGCGCTCAATGAGTCCCTGAAGAGAACGCTTGCCCACCAACTGGATGGCGAAGACATAGAGCATCGTCACACCGCCGGCATAGACTGAAATCTGGGCAGCGCCAAGGAATGTGTAGTCGAGCAGGAAGTAAAGACCTGCCACACCGAAGAGCACGAACAACAGGAACGTTGCGGCTCGCATGATACGCTTGGTTGTCACACACAACACGGCAGAACCGAGTATGACAACAGCGAGAATGCAAAACATAACCATATTTGCCATAATCGTTACTTCGTCTTGGTATTGAACTTACCGATAGTCAGTGGTGCACCGCCGTCAATCAGATTGGGCAGGGAGCCTCCCTGATAGACCTCCTCGTTGAGATGAAGTACGAGACGGTTGCGGTCGAACACTGCGTTCTCGAAATCATTTGTAAACTGGATTGCGTCGAAGTTGCACGCGTTGGTACAGAGTTGGCAGAACATACAGTCGCCAAGGTCGTACTGATAGTCGTCGAGCACCTTCTTTTTCTTGCCTGTTTCAGGATCCTCCGCCATGTGGGCAGTAATCTTGATGGTCCCGTTCGGACAGGCTTTCTCGCACAATGTGCAAGCGGTACACTTGTAGCTGCCGTCGTCGTTGCGCTTGAACACCAGGCGTCCGCGGTGACGTGCTGCCACATGGAGTGTCGTCTTACGGTTCTCGGGATACTGCTCCGTCGACTTGTTGGTGAAGAAGTCCTTGAAGTATTCCTTCCAGGTGGTCTTCATACCTGTAGCCAACGTCTTCAGGCCATGCCCGATTTCTCCGAAATATGTTTTGTTATCTTCCATTGCTATACCTTATTTAATATATAGGCCAAGAGCCACTACAACTGTCATAATCACGAGGTTGAACAGGGCCAGCGGCATGAGATACTTCCACTCCAGCTTCAGAATCTGGTCGATACGCAGACGGGGGAACGTCCACTTAATCCACATCAGCAGCCATACGAGGGCGAAGGTCTTGCCAAAGAACCAGAACACGCCAGGGATGAAGTTCATGATCGTGTCGAAGGCATCGATGCCGATATTCAGCGGAGCCCATCCGCCAAGGAATACAGTAGCAGCAATACCTGCGATGATAAAGAGATTGAGGAACTCAGCCAGATAGAAGAAGCCGAAGCCCATACCCGAATACTCGGTGTGATGACCGGCTGTCAGTTCACTCTCTGCCTCTGCCATGTCGAACGGGCCACGGTTGGCTTCCGCATTACCGGCAATGAGGAACACGAAGAAAGCAATCAGGGCGGGGATGTGTCCCTGACAGATGAGCCACTTGAAAGGACCTGTCTGAGCCTCCACGATGCCAGACATCTGCATTGTGCCCGTCAGGATGACAGCAGTAATCAGACAGAGACAGAGTGACATCTCGTATGAGATCATCTGCACGGCACCACGCATGGCGGAGACAACAGAATACTTATTGTTGGAAGCCCAGCCTGCGAGGAAAATACCTACGACACCTATCGACGAGATAGCCGTCAACAGGAATACACCCACATTGAAGTCGAGCACCGTGGCACCATTGTTCCAGGGCAGGAACGAGAAAGCACCCACAGACCCCACAATCACGAGCATAGGAGCGACAGCATAGAGCAGCTTGTCGGCACGGTCGACGAAGAATATCTCCTTGATAAGCATCTTCAACACGTCGGCAAACACCTGAAGCAAGCCCCACGGTCCCACGCGCATCGGGCCAAGACGGCACTGGAAATAAGCACACACCTTACGCTCCATGAATATCAGTACGATGGCTATCAGCGCATAGCCCACCAAGATGGCCACGCCTACCAATACGCACTCAATCAATATCGCCAGCCAGTCGGGACAGCCAAGCGTCATCCGCAACAACTGGTCGAAC
>Ga0310691_10006289_pt1 | contig 12702 bp, 8 predicted proteins | sample 176DNAGHGlowgp2_FD_203887 | JGI IMG/M metagenome (GOLD analysis project Ga0310691, IMG submission 203887) | Sheep rumen microbial communities from Palmerston North, Manawatu-Wanganui, New Zealand - 1766 DNA GHGlow gp2 (v2) (version 2) | ecosystem: Host-associated > Mammals > Digestive system >... | reverse complement strand
TTGCCCGGAATCCCGGTTTCTGCTAGGATTTCGCTCCGCCGCGGCGCCCGCCGCGGCGCGGGCGGCCGTCCGGCCGCGCGCAACGGAAGTCCGGGGAATCCCACCATGTTCGGAATCGATCCGCTGTACTACCTCTTTTCGCTTCCCGCCCTGCTGCTTTCCATGCTGTTCTCGGCGCGCGTGAAGTCCACGTTCGCGAAGTATTCGAAAGTGCCCGCCGCGTGCCGCATGACCGGCGCGGAGGCCGCCGCGGCCATGCTCGCGCGCTCCGGCGTTCACGACGTCCGGATCAAGACCGTCTCCGGCTTCCTCACGGACCACTACAACCCGCTCGACAACACGCTCAACCTTTCGCCCGACGTGTACAAGGGCCGGAGCCTCGCGGCCCTTGGCGTCGCCTGCCACGAGGCGGGCCACGCGATGCAGAAGGCGACCGCCTATCCGTGGATGGGTGTGCGCACGGCGCTTGTGCCGGCGGCCAATTTCGGCTCCAAGTTCGCCATGATCGTGTTTTTCGCCGGTCTCGCCCTCAGCGGCGCGGCGACGCAGGTCGATCCCGCCACTGGCGCGGCGGTGGGAGGCGGCTCCGGGCTCGGCCTCATGCTCGTCAAGGCCGGCATCGTGCTCTTCGGTGCCGCCGTCGCGTTCTCCGTCGTCACGCTTCCCGTGGAGTGGGACGCCAGCGCCCGCGCGAAAAAGGCGCTCATGGAGTGCGGAATCCTTTCCCCTTCCGAGGAGCGCGGCGCCGCCGCAGTCCTCAACGCCGCGTTCATGACCTACATCGCCGCGGCGGTTTCCTCGATCTCGACCCTCCTGTACTTCCTCGTCCGCTCGGGTCTTCTCGGCGGCAACCGGCGCAGGTAGGGCGCTCCCGCATCGGACGAGTGGCGGAATGGCAGACGCGACAGACTTAGGATCTGTTCCGAGAGGGTGCGGGTTCGACTCCCGCCTCGTCCACCAGTCAAAAGAATGATCTACTTCGTTTCGGGAACCGGCACCGGTGTCGGCAAGACCGTCGCCACCGGGCTCGCGGCGCGCGACCTGGCCCGCAGGGGCGTTGACGCCATCACGGTGAAAATGGTCCAGACCGGCGACGCCGGTTTTTCCGAGGACGTCGAGGAACACCGGCGCCTCGCCGGCGGCGGGCCGTTTCCGGAGGACGCCGCCGGGCTCACCGCACCGCAGGTGTTCGCCTTTCCGGCCTCGCCGCTTCTCGCCGCGGAGCTGGAAGGCCGCCGCGTGGATTTTTCCGCCATCGACCGCGCCGTCACGGCCTGCGCGGAGGCGCATTCCGTCGTGCTCGTCGAAGGCGCGGGCGGCCTTGCCGTCCCGCTCGACGGCGAAACGCTCGCGATCGACTTCGCCGCCGCGCGCGGGTGGCCGCTCGTGCTCGTCGCGGACGGACGTCTCGGCGCGATCAACCACACCCTGCTTTCGCTGGAGGCCGTGAAGGCCCGCGGCATGGCGCTCGCGGGCGTCGTGCACGTGGAGGCTCCGGCCGGGACCGATCCGCGGATCGACGCCGACGCCGAGCGCGCCGTTCGCCGCGCGCTCGAACGCGATTTTCCCGGCGTTCCGCTCGTCCGGCTCCCGCGATTCGACGTTTCGTCCGGCACCGTCCCGGACGTGGATTTTTCCCCGGTCTTCGCGACGTGGGAGCCGGCCCGGTCCGCCGCCGCCGGGGCGGGGGCGGGCGGCGCGGACGCCGCGCGACCCGTGTCGGCCGCGCGTTCCGCGGCGGACCTCGACTGGGACCGCCGCAAGATCTGGCACCCGTACGCTTCGCTCGGCACGCCGCCGCCGGTGTTCGAGGCGGTGCGGGGTCTTGGCGCGGAAGTCGAGCTCGCCGACGGAACGCGGCTTGTGGACGCCGTGGCCTCGTGGTGGTCCGTCGCGCACGGCCACGACCATCCGGCGATCGTCGAAGCGGTGAAGCGCCAGGCCTCGCGCATGACGCACGTCATGTTCGGCGGCTTCACGCACGAGCCGGCGGTCGCGCTTTCGCGCCGTCTCGCCGCGATCGCCCCGGAGGGCCTCGACAACGTGTTCTTCGCGGACTCGGGCTCGATCGCCGTCGAAGTGGCTTCCAAGATGGCGGTGCAGTACCAGCGCGCGCTCGGGCGCCCCGGCCGGTGCAAGCTGCTCGCGCTCCGGGGCGGGTACCACGGCGACACCGCCGGCGCGATGGCCCTTTCCGACCCCGACGGCATGCACGTGCTGTTCCGCGGCATCATGCCGAAGCACTTTTTCGCCGACAAGCCGTCCGTCCCCTTCGACGGAGAATGGGACGACGCCTGCCTTGCGTCGGTCGAGCGCGCGTTCGACGAACACGGCGGCGAAATCGCGGCCGCGATCTGCGAACCGGTCTTCCAGGCCGCGAACGCGATGTGGTTCTACCATCCCCGCTTCCTGCGCGGGTTGCGGCGCATCTGCGACGAACGGGGCGCGCTGCTGGTCTACGACGAAATCGCCGCCGGTCTCTGGCGCACCGGCCGCCGCTGGGCGCACGAACACGCCGGCGACGGCGCGGCGCCGGACATCCTCTGCACCGGCAAGGCGCTCACCGGCGGCGCCATGACGCTTGCCGCGGTCCTGGCCTCCGACCGCGTCGCCGGGACGATCTCCGGCGGGCGGCCCTCCGCGTTCATGCACGGGCCGACGTTCATGGCGAACCCGCTCGCGTGCGCGGCGGCGTGCGCCTCGCTCGACCTCTTCGCCGCGTCCGACTACGCCGAAAAGGCCCGGCGGATCGAACGCGCCTTCCGGGCCGGGCTGGAGCCGCTCCGCGGCGCTCCGAACGTCGCGGACGTTCGCGTGCTCGGCGCCGTCGGGGTCGTGGAACTCGTCTCACCCCCCGCGCCGGAGGACGTGCGCCGCGTGATTCTCGAAACCGGCGTCTGGCTGCGGCCCTTCTCGAATTATGTCTATTCGATTCCTCCCTTCGTCGTCTCGGATTCGCAGCTTTCCCGCATTTGCGAGGCGATCCGGACCGTGGCGGCGCTGCCGCCCGGGCCCCCGCCGGACGATCCCGATTTCCACGAATGACCGCCATGAAAGACGAACCGGAAACGAAACTCGTCGCCCTCGACCTCGACGGAACGCTTCTCGACTCGGACAAGCGGCTTTCGCCCCGCAACCGCGCCGCGCTCGAACGCGCCGCGGCTGGCGGCGTCTGGATCGTGCCGACGACCGGCCGCTTTTTCGGCGGCATGCCCGAGGAAATCCGGGAGTTGCCGTTCGTGCGCTACGCCGTCACGATCAACGGCGCGTCCGTCTTCGACCGGGCCGAAAACCGCACCGTGTCCACCTCCGCGATTCCGCTCCGCGTCGCGCTCGACGTCTTCGAGGCGCTGTCGCGGTTCGACGTCGCGGCGGAGTGCTACATGGACGACTGGGGCTGGAATTCCGAGGAAACGGCCGCGAAAGCGGCGGAATACGCGCCGGACGCGCACTACGCCGAAATGATCCGCGGGCTCCGCACGCACGTGCCGGACCTCGCGGCGCACCTGCGAGCGACCGGGCACGACGTGCAGAAGATCCTCGCCTTCGCGAAAGACCCGTCGCTGTACGGCGCCGTCGTTTCCGCCGTGCAAAAGGCCGCGCCGGGCGTGCTCGCCACGGCGTCGAACCCCCGTCTCTTCGAATTCAACGCCGCCGGCGCCCACAAGGGGGCCGCGCTCGCGCGCCTGGCGGAGCATCTCGGATTCGGCATCGAAAACGTCATGGCCTTCGGCGACGGCCTCAACGACCTGACGATGGTCCGCGACGCCGGCATCGGCGTCGCGATGGCGAACGCCGAGCCCGAGGTCCTCGCCGCCGCCCGGGAGACCACGCTCTCCAACGACGAAGACGGCGTCGCCGTCGCGATGGAGCGCCACGGGCTCTGCCTTCCCCGCCGGACGGGAGCCGACGCGCGGTGACGGCGCCGCGCCCGATCCGCCGCGCGGCGCGCCGCGCCGCGGTTGCGGCCGGAGCCGTCGTTCTCGTGTGCGCGGCGGTGGCGCTTTCCGCCCTGCGCGATGCCCGACGGCCGCGCGAAGTCCCGGTGCTCATGTACCACAACGTGCTGCCGCCGGAAGCGTGCGACGACGTCTACAAGGTCGCGGCGGACGAGTTCGCCGCGCAGCTTGACGATCTCCTCGCCGCCGGCTACGAAACCGTGCTCCCGGGCGATCTCGAACGCGCCGCGCGCGGACGCGGTTTTCTCCCGCGCAAACCGGTCGTCGTGACGTTCGACGACGGTTACGAGGGCGTCCTGCGCCATGCCGAACCCGAGCTCGCGCGGCGCGGGATGAAGGCGATCTGCTATGCGATCGCGGACCGGCTCTCCACGAATCCCGCGGTGCGCGAGACGTTCGACAGTGGGCCGCTCATGACCGCGGCGGAGGCGCGGGCCATGGCCCGGCGCGGCGTGGTTTCGCTCGGCGTCCATTCCCGCACCCATTCCCCTTCGCCGGCCGTCATCCTCTCCGAGATCCCGTCGTCGCGCCGGGCGCTGCTCGCGCGGACGGGCGTCAAGAGCCGCGACTACAGCCATCCGTTCGGGCAGTGGGCCGCGCCCGGGCTCACGAACGCGGTCGCGGCGGCCGGCTACCGGACCGCGGTGATCTGCGGGGATCGCCCGTTTCGCTACGCGCCCGACGCCGATTTCCTGCGGATGCCCCGGCTTTCCGTCTACGGCGGCGTGCACCTCGCCGGCCTCGTCGGCGTCGATTTCGCGGCGGGCCGCGCCACGGTGACGAACGCCGGGGCGCGACTTCCCCTTCGGCTGCTCGCGCTCGCGCCGGACGGCACCGCGGTCGCGACGAGCGGCGTCCTCCGCGTCGGTCCGCGCGAGGGCGCCGTGGTCTTCTCTTTCGGCGGACCCGTTTCCGGCGCGTCCCGGATCGAGGGGCGCGACGCCTCACTGCTCTTCCGCTATTTCTGACGCCGCCCCCGCCCGCGCTCAGGCCATCGCGCGCATCGTGCGGCGGACCCGGGGGACGAGCGAAAGCACGGCGAGCGCGGCGAACGCGAGCGTCGCGGCGCCGTGGAAGGACGTGCGGGCGAGCGCGGCGTCGGCCGCCAGCGCGAGCGGGAAGAGCCACTTCGCGAGTCCGACGCCCCGCGCCGGTTCGAAGGCCCGGCGCACGGTCAGCGCCCGGCGCTCGTCCGCCGGGGAATCTTCGCGGAGCCTGCCCTTTCCGACGTCCTGGCAGAACACGTGCGCCGCGGCGCCCGATTCCGCGGCGACGATTGCGACCGCAAGGAGCGGGGCGAGCATGAAGCCGAGATGGGCGACGCCGGCATCGGCCGAAAGCCAGCCGATCGCGGCCGCCGCGCCCGCCGGCATCCAAGCCGATTCGGCGGCGAGCGCGAGGTGTCGGTTGTGGATCGGAGAGCCGGCGCGCCGCGTCGCCGCCTCCGCCGCGCGTTCGAGGAAGGCTGCGGCGAGCCAGACGGCCGCGAGGGCGAGACATTTCCGCGGGCCGGAGACGGACGAAACCGCCGGCATGGCGAAGGGCGCGAAAACGAGCGCGACGCGAAGGAGGCATGCGGTCCGCGACAGCGTCCGTCCGGCGCGGCCGCGCCCGGTGGCCCGTCCGAGCCGGCGCGCTTCGCGGCGGTACCGGAGCGGAATGCGCAGGACGAGCGCAACCGAGAGCAGGAGGAATCCGGCCGTCGTGACGGGGAAGCAGCGGAGCGGCGTCGTTCGGGCGAGGAGGCAGTCCGCCGCGACGAGCAGCGCGAAGAAGGGGCCTTGGAGGTAATAGCTTGCGATTTCGGCGGCGAGCGTCTTCGCGGTTCGGACGAACGAGCCTCGCTTCCGGGCGGCGGGCGCCGTCACCTCGTCGGACCCGAGCCAGAGTCCGGGAGCGGAGGCCCCCTCCATCTTGAGGTGGCCGCGCGCCACTTCGTCGCACAGCACCCGCTCGGCCGCACACGTGTCGGCCGCGCCGTTGGCGGGGATGGAAAGAAGAGCGAGAAGCAAGGCGGACAACAACACGGCGACGCAACCCTCCTGCATCCATCCGACCATCCCTTCGCCGCCGCCGCAGGCGCAATCGAGCCACCGCCCGGCGAGTCCGAGACCGACGGAAAAGAGGAACGCCGGCTTGAAAAGCAGGTGGAAGACGTAGTCGAGGAAGAATCCGGCGCGGGACGACGTTCCGGTCATGCGCGCGACCGAGCCGTCCGCGACGTCCAGAATGTATCCCGCGCACCAGAGAAACGCCGCGGCGAGCCAGATCGCGAGGACGTGGTTCTCCGGCATCGCGCCCTCGGAGAGGAGCAGCGGCGGCAGCGCGAGCGAGAGCACCCAGCACAGGCCTCCGGCGACGGTGACGGCGTTGGCGGGAACGCCGCATCGCACGGCGGCGACGGCGATCGGCTGCGCGAGCCGCCTCGCGAAGAGCGAGGTGACGAGCGCCGGTTCGTCCGGCTTCGACGCCGCCGCGAGGGTCGTTTTCACGTCGCCGTGCGGGCCCGGCGGTCAGTCTTCGTCCGACGGGTCGTCGTCGTCACCATCGTCGGCGCTGTCGTCGTCATCGTCGTCCGCGTCGTTCTCGTCGAGGTCGAGATCGAGGTCGGCCTCGACGTTCCTCTGGCGGCAGACAGCGGCCAGTTGGACGGCGTTGGCGAGGAAGTGGATTTCGGACATCGGGACGTGCGCGACGACGGCCGATCGGGAGCCGCCGGCGAGTTCGAGGGTCTGCACCGGCGCCGAAACCGGAACGCCGGCGAAGAGCGTGGACGCGACGAGCGGTTCGGCTTCGGAAATCTCCGGGAAGAGCTTCAGGACCGCGCGGACGAAGCGGGACGGGGCGCATTCGCCGACGGCGACGGGAGCGAGGCCCTCCGGCGCGCGGGGCGCGAGGGAGAACGCGGCGGCGGAAGCCGGGGCGCCGGCCGGCTTGGCCGCACCGGCGGCGTGGCACGCCTTCGCGAAGACGCCGTCCGCCGCCGTGCAGGAAACGACGTTCGTCGCGCCGGTGACGCGCTCCAGGTATTTCGCCGCCTCCGCGATGCGGGCGGCGTCCCCGTCGTCGACCGTTTCCCCGGCCGCCTTCGCGGTCGCGGAGGCGAGAGCCGCGAGTGCGGGGGAAACGGGCACGAAGACCTCCGTCCCGTTTTCGGTCTTTTCCTTGCGGATGCCGGCGTCGGAGAGGACGGGGGCGATTTTGGCGAGGAGTTCGCGCGCGGGCTTGGCGGCTTCGCGGAGGGCGGCCCCGCCGTCGAGCGTTTCGACGCGGCCGGAGAAGTACGGGCGGCCTTCCGCGTCGGGAGCGGCCCAGCAGGTCGTCGTCTTGACCTGCTTCGCCGCCGCCAGCACGTCCCGGACGAACGTCGCGCCGAGCGCGAGCGCCGCCTTGGTCTCGTCGCCGGAAGCGCCGGCGGCGAGGTCGTCGATGAACTTCGGCAGGGCCTTGACCGCCGCGCCCTCCGCGTGGGCGGAGCCCGCCGACCAGAAGAACGCGTCGGCGCCGACGTCCTGCGGAAGGTCGTCGGGAGAAATGGCGGCGCGGCCCGCGTTCGCGGCCGCGGCTTCCGATGCGGGGTCGAACTCGAAAACGGACGCGACGAAGAGGCCGTCGGCCGGATCGACCCACAGGTCGAACGTCGAAGCGGCCATCGCGGAGGAATCGGCCGAGAGAGCGTCGGCGAACGCCCGGAGCGCGGGGAGCGCGCCGGCGATGCCGCATTCCTCTTCGAGCCATTCGGCGACTTCTTCGAGCGCCGAGCCGGAATCGTCCGCGCCGGGGACGTTGTTGCCGGCGAAGTCCTTCCAGGACGAGCCGGTCAGTTCGCGTCCGGTGCGGACTTCGAGCAGCGCGTTGGCGCGGACCGGTGCGGCGTCGAAAACGCCGGCCGATTCGGCGAGGATTCCTTCCGGGGAGGAGGGCAGCCCCGCGGGCGATTCGCCGTCGGCGACGAGCGCGAGGAAGAGACGGCCGTCGCGCGCCACGACCGCGGAGGGGAAGGGCAGGGCGTCCAGCGCGACGGGTTCGGAGAGGTCGGCTCCCGCGAGACCGATCATTCCGCACAGCGCGGCGGCGCCGTCCGGCCCGGCGGGGATCGAAAGCAGGGCCGCGAATTTGGCGTCCTCCCCCGCGGATGGAGGGGTGGCCCAGCACGCGGCGGAAACGGGCGCGGAGAGGTCGAGCTTGTCGGACGCGGCGTCGCGCGCCACGCGGATGAGCTGCGCGGAAAGAGCAGGACCCGCGCATTCGGCGACAAGCGCGGAGGCCGCGGAGAAGAGGGACGAGAGGCTTTCGAGACGGAGCGTGGCGGACGGCTCCGGAAGCGCCGCGGCGGCAAACGCGGCGGCGCCGAAGAAGGCGGACAGGGAGGGGGCGATGCGGGATTTCATTTCGGGCTCCTTGTTGTGTGGTGTTGTCGTGGTGGATGGCGAAAAGAGGTCGGGCGGCGGCGTCAGAGGCGGCGGAGCGCATCGAGGCAGCCGAGGCCGGGGAAGTAGGAAAACTCGACGCGGAGCGTGCGGAGGCCGACGGCCGTGAATTCGAGTTCGAGGTAGCGCTGCGAAACCGGATCTCCGTCGTAGCCCGAGAAGAGCTGCGCGGGGGCGTGGAGCGGGAACGGCGGCCCGGAAACGTCGTCCTCGCCGGGAACGCGGCGCGCGACGAGCGTGCCTTCGGGGTATTCGATGGCGATCGCGTCGCCGTCGAAGAAGATCTTTCCCTTGGATTCGCCGCCGTCGATCTCGAAAACGCGGAACGTGCCGTCGGAGGATATCTGCCGGATCGGCGTGCCGTCTCCGCCCGGGCCGTCGAAGCGCCACGGGGCGCCGGTCCGGATCGCGGCGCGGCGGCCGTACCGGACCTGTGCGACGGACCAGACGTGCCAGTCCTCGTCGGTCTTCGGGAGGGCCTTGAGTCCCCTGCGGGCTTTCGCCTCCTTTCCGTCGGCGCGCGGCAGGAGCCGGGCCTCGACGGCGAGCGTGGCGCCGTCGAGCGAAACGCGGCGTTCGACGGAGAACGGGCAGGCGAACGCGCCGGGCTGTTCCGAACGCATCGTCACGGTCCGGGCTTCCGCCGGGGCGGCGGGGTCGGCCGAAAAGGGATCCCGGTCGAAGAAGAGCGGCGGCGGCCAAGACGGACCGCCGTTGACGGACGGCCAGAGGCCCTGCGGGCCGATCCACGTCTTTTCCCCGCCGTGATTTCGCCAGGCGCCGAGTCGCGAATCTTCCGGTCCGTTCCAGAACAGGTTTTCCGGGGCGCCGGCCGGGAGGAAGGAAAGGACGCGGCCGCCGAGGGAGGGCGCGACGGACGCCGACGAACCGCCGGGGGACGAGAGGGAGACGCGAGGAGCGGATTTTCGCATGGAACCGAGGGTTTGCGCGGGAGCGGAAGGGGAGCAAGCGCCGAAATCGGCGCAACCGGCGCCGAAGGCGGCGACGAGGGCGAGCGCCGCGGGCGCGGCGGTCCGCCGGGCGGGGCGGGAAGGGGAAGTCGGGAGGGATTTCATGGTTTCGACGAAGTTTCGAAATCGAAATGCGCGACCGGCGGGGCGTCCTCCGAGCGGGCGTCCAGGAGGTCGAGCGCGTAGGCTTCGCCGTCGGGACGGACCGTCACGACGGCGTGGACGCCGCCGCGGCACGCTTCCGGCACGAAGCGCCACCACGGGCGCTCGCCGTCGGGGCGGACCGGCAGCACGGTCGGCACGAGGAGCGGGGCGTCCGGGCCGGGGGCGACGCCGCCGACGATCGACTCCATCGAGTCGTCGGTGCAGTGGAGGTTGTCCCACACCGGGGCGATCCAGACGCGCGGACGGAGCGTTTGGGCGAGCTTGCGGCCGATCGAATGGTGGCCGTGGTGCGTCGCCTTCGCCACGTCCACGGCGCCCACGGCGTCCGCCAGATCGTCTTCGGCGAAGACTTCGCGCCCGTCCGGCAGGACGAACCGGTCCGAAAAATCGCCGCAGGCCGCGAAGCGGAAGCGCCCGAGCGAAAAGACCATGCCGAGGCTCATGGCGTTTTCGTTGAGCGGCTGGCGGAAGACGCCGGCCGCGATCGGGCCGGCGTAGAGGTCGCGGATCGTGCCGTCCGGAAGCGCGATGCGGCCGTTCGCGCAGACGTTGCGGACCGAAAACCCCGGCGCATTGCCGTGGAGCGGCGCGAACTGGTCCGTCGCGCCGAGCCGAAACGGCTCCGGCACGAGTCCGTCGCGGCGGTGCAGGGCCGACCACGTCGCGCGCACGTGCTCCGCCACCAGGCGGCTTTCGGCGGTTGTCGGCGTGCGCGGCGGATCGTCGTAGAACGGCCACCCGCGGTCCGTCGCGCGGGCGAACCGCAGAAACTCCGCCGCCAGGCCGATGCCGCTGCGGGCGCAGCCGCCGAGCATGTCCGGCTCCGGGGCGGCGCCGGGCATCGGCACGAAGGGACGGGGCGACTTCTGCCAGAACGGCGTACCCGCGTGGTCGGCGTGGAAGTGGGAGACGACGATCCAGTCGACGTCGCGGCCGCGCGGATTCGCCTTTTCCACGTAGCGGGCGACCCATTCGCCGGCGAGGCGACCCGGCCCGGGCACGACGGGAACCGCCTTGGCTCCCCGGAGGATCGCGGGATGGTCCCCGCAGTCGAGCAGCATGGACGTGCCGTCGGGGAACAAGAGGAACATCGATTCCGCGACGCCGGTATGGATGAAATGGATCTGGAATTGTCCCGGCTCCCAACGGGGGCCTGAAACGAGTTGGGCTTGCATGGCGGCCCATTGTAAACGAAACGGCCGCGAATTTCACGCGCCCGCGCTTTTCGCCCGCGGCGCATGCCGCTTCGCCCTCTCCAGGTCTGCGGCGGCGAGGCGGCCTGGGATACCTTTCTCCGCGCTCGCGACGTTCTAGTCTGCCGTCAAACATCCCGGGGGCGGCAACGGGCGGCGACAAGAAAGGAATCGCCGCACTGCCGGCATGTCCGGTTGGCGTTGTTTGCTACCAGGCGAAAGAAGCGCGAAGCGGATGGTGGTCCGAGGGATGCGCGCCGTCGCGCGTGGCATGGTCGATGGCGGCGTCGAGGAGGCGGAGTCCGGCGCCGGCGTAGAGGACGTAGTCGATGCGGCGGTTTTCGGTGCCCCGCTCATACCATCCGTGGTAGGAGCGCTCGTCCGGCGCGCCGGGATGGGCTTCGCGCCAGGCGTCGCGCAGCGGCAGGGGCGCGTCGGGAACCGTCGGCGCGGTGGGGAGCGTCTCGCCGCGCAGGTACCGGACGGGCCACGAGCCTTCGTACATGTTGAAGTCGCCCGTGAGGACGACCGGTTCCCCGGGCCGCGCCCGTTCCGCAAGGAGGCGGTCGGCGATCGCGGCTTGGAGAAGCGCCGTGTGCTCGAAGAGATAGTCGAGGTGCGTGTTCGAAAAGAGGAAGGTGCGCCCGGTGCGGCGGCCGCCGGAGAGTTCGTGGAAGCGCCCCCAGACTAAAATGCGCGAGTGCGTGGCGTCTTCGAGACGCGAGGCGCGGACGGCCGGCGTGTCCGAGAGCCAGAGCATGCCCTGATCGGCCGCGTCCAGTTCCCAGCGGTCTTTGCGGTAGAAGATCGGGCAGCCTTCGCCGTTTGCCGGGTCGGGGTCTCGCGACGAGCCTAGCATCCCGTATCCCGCAAGGCCGCGCGCGAGGTCGCCGGCCTGGTCGGTGTCGGGTTCTTCCGGCGAGAACCACGCCTCCTGGGTGCCCACGAAGTCGTAGCCGCCGCTGAGGATGAGATCGCGGCAGAAGTCGCGCCGCAGCGGCCAAGCGTGCGATGTCGTGCGCTCGGCGGGCGCCATGCGGAGATTGAAGGAGAGGACGTTGATGGTGGATTCGTTCATTTTCATTTTGCGCGGATTATAGTCCTTCCCCCTATTGGACGCAATGGACGGCGAAGAATTCCCGTGTGCCGTCCGGGGCGGTGGCGATGATGACCGATTCGCCGGGTTTCTTCGCGGACAGGACGCCGTCGGGCGAAATCTCGGCAATGTCATTGAAATAGCGGATGCTCTTCTGCCACTTATTGTCGGGATGCGGGGAGACGGCGACGCGGTCGGCGTCGTAGCAGGCCCAGCGGTGCTGGGAGGTTGAAAAGTTGAAAGGTTGAAAGGTTGAAAGGTTGGAGGCAAGGGCGTTGAAGTCCAAGGTCTCGCCGACGCGGACGCGGATGGGGTCGAGGTGGAAGGTCCGGTCGGAGCCTCCGCCAATGCGCGTGAAGTGCAGCGCGCGGTTCGCGAGATCGACGTGGACGCAGTCGAATGTCTGCTCGTAGGGCGTCCCCGCCTTCTTGTCGGGGAAATCGGGCCCCCATGGCGCGGAGCCGTAGCGGAAGTCGGCGTTGTAGGCGGCGTCGCTCGGCTGCGTGATGTGCCATAGACCGTTCCGGAAGGTCTGGCGCTCGCAGTGCTCGTGGCCGGTGAGGTTGCAGAGGAGCGTCCCCGTAGCGCCGGAAAAGTCGTATTCGCGCCCGCCGACCGTCTCCTTGCCCCGGTTCTGGTAGGCTTCAAGCAAGTTTCGCCACGGTGCCATGAGCGCGGGGATGTCATCCCACTCCGTGCTCACGATGGACGCGACCGGAATGTGGTTCAGCGTGAGAACGGACCAGCCGTCTGGCACGGTCGAAAGCGCCTTCTCCGCGAGCCAGCGCAGCTGCCGTTCGCCCATGCCGTATTTGACGGTCCAGTATGCGCGGTCCGTGCGGAAGGAGTCGGTCGTGTCGGCGACGATCCAGCGTATGCGCGACTCCG
>Ga0310691_10006286_pt1 | contig 12704 bp, 10 predicted proteins | sample 176DNAGHGlowgp2_FD_203887 | JGI IMG/M metagenome (GOLD analysis project Ga0310691, IMG submission 203887) | Sheep rumen microbial communities from Palmerston North, Manawatu-Wanganui, New Zealand - 1766 DNA GHGlow gp2 (v2) (version 2) | ecosystem: Host-associated > Mammals > Digestive system >... | reverse complement strand
TTTACTTTTGAAATATCCAATAAGTTGAACAATTAAAGTATAAAATATAAAAACACAACTTGAAATAGCTACTGTTTGATAAGAAGAATTTCGGACACTTTCATTAACAATATCATTTATTGTTTGAAAGTCATTCATATCTATCTTATTATCAAAGAGGAAGGTTAATAACTCTCTTTTACGGGGGAGCTATTAACCTATCCTTTCTTTAACTTAAGAACCGCTACCTCCACTAGCTGCAGCGGCAGCCAAAGACGTTTCACTAAATACTCCTTCTGGAAGAATAGTTCCGATAGCACTAAATGAAGAATTAGTAACAGGTACAGCAATATGTACATACTGCCAAACTCTCTCATCTACTTGCTTACCAGACTTTCTACCAGTAGCAAAATGCAAACTAAAGATTGCATAACCTGCAGTAGATGCACCACCTTGTCCACTAGTATTAGGAACTAAATCTTCAACAGTTTCTGGATAGCCAGGATAAATATCAAGACTTTCACTATCTGTAAGAGTATAGCCCTTATCACCAGCACAACGTCTAGCAAGGTCTGCAATATAAGCTTTATCACCAATAGCAGGCTTAGCGTGAGTCAAAGATGAAGTAGTTACACCAGACAGACTATCTGCAAACTTAATCTCATAATCAGTATTGTCGAGACCAGCAATTGTTACAGCAGCTCCTGAATTACTAGCAGAAACTGCAAATAAATCATTTGCCTTATTGTTAACATACTTAATAAGCTCACCAGCTTCTGTTGCAGCAGTAGTAGTCTTTGCTACAATACTACATGTAAACAGATTACGTTCATGGCTTACTACACCTTTCTTAACAAGAATAATAGTATATTCTTTTCCAACTACAGGAGTAGGAAATGTGAAAGTAGCACTAAATTTAGCACCAACAGCAGGAAGAGCTTTTACAATTTCCAATGTAGAAATATCTACTTCAGGAATAATAAAAGCAGGAATATTAGTACCACGACCTAATGCAATACCAAAGTTTGTCTTAGGAGCAGCATTAGTCAATACAGAACTAGCACCAAGTTCAAAGAATGAAATGGCACCTGCTGCAAGATTGCTAAAGTCATAAGGTGTTACATTTGCTCCACCAGCAACAGCTTTAGCATTAAGAGCCTTCTGACTATTTACAATTAAAAGTTGTTTCATTTCTTATAAATTTAATTAATTTTGATAACCATCATTATCGGGACGAACATTATTTCTTACATTTTCACGTTGTTGATTCTGATTTTGTTGTTGAGCAGTAAACAGAGAACCTTGAACAGAAACTCTATAAAGGTCAACAGCGTGTTTAAGCATAGGAATTTGCAGTTGTACTGGCAAATCAGAATCAACGTTTGCACCACTAACATCAGCTAAATATCTAACTTCATTAGGTTTCTTAATGTAAGACATTCTAATGCTTTTTACAGTAAGGACGTTTGCTAGAGGTGCAAGTTCAGCACTATCGTTTTCTCCTAAATAAATCTCAAACGTACTGTTTTGTATATTATTATTGTTGGCATATACAACCATAACAGGAGTTCTCATTCTAGGAGATAGTACCCAATCATTAAGAACGTCAGCAAGATAAGCATCATCTATAATGCGAATAGGAAACCATCTAGTATCATTTCCGTTATTATCATATTTTATAGCAAAATCAACAAAATATAATGCCGATTCGTTAGTTAAAATATCATTGGAATTTAATGTAAGAGGATTTGTTCTAAAACTATTTATCGTATCGCTCCCTTCAAAGTTATAAACTTTTACTTTATAAAGAGTACGAAGAGCATTGATACTTGCCAACTTAGCGTTATCTGTAATTATTCTATCATTTGTAGTCCCGACGTTGTTATTGACAAGCTCATCAACAACATCAATAGTAGATGTGTTGATGAGATTATCAATTTGTTCTGGAAGAATTGCACGAGTATTTTGCATACCCATTTGTTGGGCATACTGTCTAAACCATATGTGCATCTCCGCGGCGTTCATACTTTATATACTTTAGAGTAATTTGAATTTGTTCTTCATAACCTCAAGTAGTGCAGCATTATTAGGATTATTAAAATAAGCTACAGCTTCATTGATATTGCTACCAATAAATGTACCATCGGCAGTAGAAATTTGTTGATTAAATTCTGGACGAACTAGCTCGCCTCTAGCAATAAGTGCCTCAATAAATGCTTTCATTTCAACATTCTTATCGTCATATAAGTCATTAAACTTATCAGGACTTTCATTAAGATATGCCATCAATGCAGCAGTCTTTTGGTCTTTAGTCTTAACAATAGCTTCTCCTACGTTACCTCCAGTAGAAACAATCATTTGTAAATAAACAGCGTCAGTCTTTTTATCACTAGCTTCCAAAGCCAAGAAGTTACGCATAGCTTTCTTACGTTCTTCGAGGAGTTTCTTAGCACGTTCTGCTTCTTTACCTTCATCTCTAATATAGAACCTAAGACTAGCATCAGAATTAATCAAAGCTGTATCTTTAGCAACGTCATGATACAAAAGACAATGACGATACATAAGATAATCTTCAATTTGTTCAGGACGACCATATTGATATTTTTTACCTTCAAGGTCGTTCATATCTTTAACCCAAATTCTGACAGCTTCTTTAATAGCAGCTACATTATTACGAGGAACAGCTTCACGTCTAGCGTTAATTTTATCTTCTTCTGCTTTAATGTTCAAATAATCTTTCTTTTTGTTATAGTAGAATGAGATATTTAAAGTAGAACCTTGCTCTACAACATTAAAAGAAATATTGTTAAGATATGCTTTTACACGAGTAGTAAAGTCTGGATTAGACGGAGAAAGACCGATAAGCTCAGGGAAATAAGCTTCAACTTCACCTTTATTTGAAGAAAGAACACGACTAGAATTAATAGAACTACCAATTACAGTCTTACGCGGACCAATACTAGCTTTATTAGCATTACGATAAGCTGAGAAAACTTGTACAGGCGCAATAATTACACTTCTTTTATCAACATAAGGTTGATTTAATTCTTCTTGTTTTGCAGCTGCATCCTGAGCAGCAGTTGTTCCTCCACTAACTTTCGCAGAAACACCTTCTTTATTGAGATTAGTTGGTTCCATTGTTATGCCTTTTATTTAATCATTATTAATTACAATACACACTTCAAGTGCATCATCTTAGTTGCGTTGTTTACTTGCAAACCATAGCTGTTCTTAATTTCATAAGAACTCTTATCTACTGTTGTAGAAATGCTATTGTTAGGAACAGCACCCCATGATGCAGGAATCGGAGTAAGACCTTTCAGCACACCTTGATGATAAATCTGACCTTTTTGACGAACTTTACGTACATTACGAATTCCATCATAAGTAGACATATCAATAATAAAGGCTTGGTGAGAACACATTGGACGACCTGTACGAGGATGAATATTACCATTAGCTCGGTCTGTGTCGGCAATACTACCACGATTCAAGAATGATAATGGCTTGACAGTAATGATATGACCATCAGATGTCTTATAACTACGGAAGTACTTACCATAAGAAAGATAACCACCCTTTTCTTCAATCATCTTGTCACCGAGAGGAGTAGCAAAACCGTTACCATTTGCATCGTTACGAATAGCCATATCGAAATCATCGATAAAACCAGTACCTGCAAAAATAGTAATTTCCATAGAACCTGTATCAGAAGTTCTGTCAAGCAAATCACCAATACTACGATTAATCTTATTAAGTGTCAGATATTCACCATAAGTATCATAATTAGATTCACGACAAATCTGCTGCATACCTGCTGTATGAGGAATAGGATTACCATTATCGGGGTCAATCAATGGAATACTACCATCTTCAAGACGGTTATACTCAGCAAACCAAAGACGTTCTTCATCCATTACACGAATTTGCAGGTCATGCTGACGCATCTCTTCGTTAATCCAAAGATTAGTAGTTCCTCCACCTTTTGTTCTAAATTCATAAGTAACAACAGTGTTAGAAAGATTACCAGCAATTTCCTTAGAATAACGATGGAACTCAAGCTGAGATGTCATCTTACCAGGACCCATAACATTACTACGATTACCTTTAGAGTAACTCTCAGGAATAGTAGGAGCAGTAAGTGTCCAATATTTACCAACAGCAAGATTTTCTGAGTCAATGTAAGCATTAGGATTTGGATTAGTAATCTTAAGGCGATATAGGAAACCACCATGAGCACCAGGACCAAGGTCTTTCATAATACGAACTTGACTAACACCATCGGGAGCAATCAAACCATACTGTTCAATAAACCAATGAGTAGCAAACTCTACATCAAACATAGCACCACCTTTACCAGGAGTAGTATTAGCTGTGTTAAAGTAAAGAACACGGTCATTGAATTTAGTACGTCCCATAGTCTTCCAAGTCCACTGAACTGTATCAATATCTACAACTCCAATAGAACCTTGACCTTCAGTCATAAATGTAAGCGGGAACCTATCGTCATCATACCCATAAGTATAGGTAAGAATGTTATTGATTTCCGCAGCTTTAGTGATAGCAAGATTAGCAATGGTTTCCTCATTTGAGTAACCACGGTCATCAAAATTACCACGAGATACTTCTCTAAGTTTGTACATAATTTTAATTATTTGTTAAACAATTAATAGAGGTTAACTAAAAACAATATCATTTTTATCAACTTTACCTTGTGGTTTTATTAATTTAACTGTTTTAGATTTGGTACTTTCTTTAGCCTTAAGTTTCAAGACACGAACTTGTTCTTCTTTAACAGCCATGTCAATTAAATCTTTATATGTACCACCAGTATACATCAACCACGCATTAAGAAGTTCACGACTAAGTAAGTCGTCATCAGTTTCATTGTTTAAGTCTCTCTGATATGCAGTAATTCTATTACCATCAGCATCAACCTCAGTTTGCCTTGACAGATAATTATAGAAGTCATTTGGTGTAAGAGTTTGTTTTTGACCATTTACTTCTTTTACAAAACTTTCAGGAAGTTTATATCCAGCGATTAGTCGGCTTTTGATAACATCATTAACTTTATTCCAATAAGTATTAAGTTCTTCAAGTTCTTGCTGTCTAGCAGCTTCTGCTCTACTAGCAATATCATTACGAAGGTTTTCATCTTTTTCTTGAAGAGATTTAAGTTGAGCAACAGCCTCATCGTATAATCCACCTGTATCTTTAAGATACTTAATGTAATTATCATTCAAAGACTTATTACCAAACTCTTTAGCAGCCATTCTTACAATAGCTTCTTGCTGAGCAACATTATCTTTTTCTATTTCAATACCTGAACGGTCAGGAAGTTCTCCAAAACCAGCAGGTGAACCATTCAATGTAACATAATCTTGAAATTGCTTAAGAAGAGGATTTTCTGCATATAGCTTATTGATAGCACCTTGTTGCAGTTCATTAGACTTTAAATCTATAACAGCATTAACATAAGCTTGAACTCCAGCAGCATCATTAGTAAACTCTACAGGATTTCCTTGTTCATCTACAATTTCAGTACCTAATGCTTGTTGAATAGAAGCAATAGAAAAAGTATCATCAGGTTCTTGTTCTAAAGATTTAATCCAATCTTTTACCTCAGACGCTTGTTTAAATACTTTACCGTCTTTATCTACTAAGTCACCGTTTTCTGCAACAGTATATGTAGCATTTTCGTACTCAACTTGTGTGCCTGCTTCTAGCTCCCCCGTAGAAGAATTGTCAGCATCGTTTCCACCTTCTCCGTTTCCGCTATTATCAGGTTCTGTAGTACCTTCATTAGCAGGAGTAGTTTTCTTACTTAAATCATCTACATCTCCTCCATTTAAAGGCGTTACATCTTCGGTAGTTTTAGTTGCTCCACCTTCAGTAGTTTGATTACCATTACCAGCTTGACCTTGACCGTCATTACCGCCAGTTCCCTCAAAATCTATGTTTATATCAGCCATAACTTTAATATTAAGTTAATTAATAGGATAACTTTGTTAAAACATCACAAATATAATACTTTTGTCGTAAAGTCCAAAGTTTGTATTAGTATTTTAACTATTATTTAACACTTTAGCAACAGCATATCTTAAAAGATAAGTATGAAATTAATGAGTCCAATATATTTACTTATAGTTTAAGCACTAATAATATCATCTTTCGTTGTCTATTATAACCGATTTATTGCATATAAAATTCTCTATTTAGTGTTTTATTTTGTGTATATTACAAGTCATAATAGTTTATGATTAATTGATAAGCTATTATATGTGATTCACGCAAATCAAAGTTTAAAATCTACAAAATAATTAAGTGTCCTGACTAGTACATTTAATACTAACAGGACACCGAGTAACTTGGGATTGCACCAAAGTATTTGTTTTAATTTCCTAAAAAGTTTGTTTAGGAATTGAATCTTCTATTCTTTTAACGTATGCTTCATACAATAAGTCATTTGTTTCTTTACTTATAGTATTTTCACTTTCTGCCCCCATAACTCTTTGTCCAAGAGCTATAAAGTCTTCGCATTGCTTTTCTAGAGATTTAGAAGAATTAAGAGTACCAGTATAAACTGTTGTTAGTACTCCTACAATTAATTGTTTTTCTCTATCTGTCATATTTATTTCTTTTTATATCAATATCTTGACCTTTTTCTTCATGCGTTCCGTAATAAGGAATAACAGCGTGATTATTATTATGTAATATATTTTTCATAAAATTAATGTTTCCATTTACTTGCATTTCTTGCAAAATTAGCTTTCTTGACCATAGCAGGAGAATAATTCTCTTTATTAGCAAGAACTCTATTAGCAAATTCTTAAACTCCCATACCATGTTTAGATGCAGCAGCAGTAAAAGTACCTTTCTTAGAAGGAGCTATATGAATTGTGCCACCATAAGATTTCTTTTTACGTTTAGCTTCTACTGTAATTTCAGGAAGATATTTAGCATGAGTAGGTTCTTTCACACCATATATATCATCTAAATAATATCTATCATATATATCAAAAGGTTTTCCTTTTATACTACTGCCAACATTATCTCCTGGAGTAGCAAATAAATCTGTATTATAATCCCATGTATCAAATATACTTACATATTCTCCTTTTTTGTCATATCCTTTAGACATTGTAGCATTACTTAAAAATGGGAGAGTTACAACGGCATTACCTTTTGGAGTTATTGTGTGAACATTAGAAACATTTTTAGGAAATGAGATAACTTCTCCTAATAGTTTTTTACCTTCTTTATTAACTTTTCTTGTTTGATAATTATTATATGTAGGAATTATCACATCTTCTATAAAAGACGGTTCCCGCATATATGTAACATACATTCCATTATTAAGAACACCTTGTGTTGGAAAATACTCTGCTGGTTTTAAAGTACCTGTTCTTTGAGGCATACCTAAGTACACATCTTTTGCATCCTCATGCTGTAAAACAGTGAGAGCATCTGCTTTATCTTGAAGTTTTTCTAAATATTTTCGTTTTCTTTCAGGCAGTTTATTAATTCTTGAACGAACTTTTCTTATTTCTTCTGAAACTTTATTTCCAGCTTCATCTGCTTCCCTATAAGTAATATTTTTATATGGAGTATATCTAGCCAATCTTTTTTCAACATAATCGTCATCATTGAACAAATAATTTTTTACTCCGCCTATAGCATCTGCTGTTCCATCGTTATATAACCTGTTTTCATTAATAAAATTATACCAAGAATCTCCGGGAACTCTATTATATACTTTTTTGGGATTAAATTTTATGCCATTTATTAAATTATTAGGAATATACCCAGCACCTCCTGTAGTTATAGGTTTCTTTCCTCCACCTCTAAATTGAAGTCTGCCTCCATTTTCAAATTTAAGTTTACTAGTAGATTGATATTTAGGTGGAATATAAATATCGTTTAACCACATACCTCCAGTAAAACCATTAGGATTAAAATTAGAATCTACTTTTCCACTATATTTGCTTTCATTACTAAAAGTAGGATGATATACAGTTTTGAATTCATCTGTCCAATGGTCTATTGCGTTTCCTTTTCCTTTAGGATACTTATCATAGTAACCTCTATAATTATACGTTTTATCATTTAAAGCATACAATAGAGCTTCATCAGGATTATTAAAACCCCAATTTGTATAATTTTCATTAGCAACTTTTTCCATAATAGACATATAGTCACTATCAGAAAGTCCTCTATGTTCTAGTGTTCTTCTACGTTTAGGCATATCTATTATAATTTAAATTATTGTATAAAAAGGCATAACATGAGTCGGTAACAAACTAAGTATATTATTTAAGTGCATTTGATACTTCAAATTTTCTATTTCACACTCACAAGTTTTAATTTTTTGTTTAATTGTATTATCTTCCTGTAAATTATTATCTTTAAATCCAATAGATATTTTTTCTCCTAAAGATATTAAATCTTCACATTGTTCATCTAAAGATTTACTAGTATCAAAAGTATTAGTATATACTTTAGCTAACAAGCCTATTGTCAACTTTTGTTCTCTATCTGTCATATTTATTTTTATTTGTTTTAGCTATTCTTTCTTTAGACCTAATATCTTCCAACTTAACAGCTCTATCAGCAGCTTTATTGTATAAATCAGCTTGCATTTGTTGACGAGTAACATTAAGTTTTTCACGTTCGATATTCATTCTATTTTCTTCAGTAGCAGCAGCTAATCTATTCTTAGCCTGTTCAGCTTCATCCCCTCCAGTATTTCCAAGCATAGACATATCAACATCAATATATTTGAGTTGCATTTCATGTTGGAATTTAAGTTCTTCAAGTTCTTTATCTTGTTGACCTTTAGCTTCTATTTCTCTAAGTTTATTTTGAATCTCTTCTTCTTTTAATTGAGCGTCAACTTGTTGCATCTGTTCTTCATGCTGTTGTTTAAGCTCATTAAACTTCTGAATAGTAGCTTTTATTTGAGAAATATTATCGCCTGTAATAGCAGATAATGCCATATCAAGGTCTCCATTTTGAGCAGCACTAAAAGCCCATTGTCTAAGTTGTTCTAGTTTATCTTTTTCTTTAGAATCATTTTTAACAATAACTCCATAGTCAGAATAAAGAAATACATTTACGTCAAGACTGATATAATGTCTGTTTCCTTCTAAATCAAAGTATGCAGTATCAAGACCATCAACATAAGCTAATTTAGCAAAGTCTATATCTCTTTGATAATCACGACGACGCATTTGGTCAAAGACTTCTGTTATAATTACTGTTCCCATAGAACTTCTAGCAACAGCTTCTTGTGTTGTAGAAACACCAGCAGATTGTGCAATATCACCATATCTCTGAGCATTCATATCTACACAATCCCAAGCTTCTTGTCTAGTAGCTTCCATAAGATTAGTTAATTGAGTAATATAATCACCCATTTGAGCATTTAACAACCTAATGTTAGCTATCTTTTGTGAATTTGTGTCTTCACTGTCATCAACTAGAAGAACTCCGTCTGCAGCCATTCTATATACCCTATCTTCACTATCACTAGATACTAAACTCTCAGGTAAAATAAGAATAAGCATTTTATTCTTTGCTATTACCATTTCTCTATGATAAGAAAAAATATTACGCATTATTTGAAATGGAGTAACAGTTTTAATAATAGAGAACTTCCCCATAAAAGGTAGAACTTCCATTATTCCATTATAGGGCAGTTTACCATCACGTCCAAAAGGAACAGGTCTTGCTTTAATTGGATAAATAGCAGTATATCTAGAGCCTATACGATAGCCTTCATAAACTTGAGTTTTATATTCCCACTCAATATCAATGTCTCCTGCTTCTTTATTTAATTTATAAGTTTCATCTACAATTCTAGTTGTTGTCAAACCAACTTCATTAACATAAGTAAGAATACCAACTCTAGCTTGTCCTTTCCAAACTACATGCCAAACTTCAAATAAATTGTTATTTTCAGCAGCAATATTTACAGGTTCTTTTTTAAATAGCTCTCTTTCTTTATCTGTAAATTTTTCGCAAACATCAGGATAGTCTTCAAAATATTTACTATACATAAGTTTAGTACCAGAACCTTCTCTAGTATATTTGCCATAATATTCTTCTAAGAACTTTTTATCTTTATCAGTAAGATAGTTATCAAACATATCCATAATTTGAGTATAAGATAAAAGAAGTTTTCTTGCAAACATATCATGGTCTTCTACAAAGAAATTTCCATTAGGAATAGGATAAGCTTCTAATACAGGAACTCTTTCTTTAATTATTTTTTCACCTTGTATATCTGAATAAGTATAACATTCTCCAAGAGAAACATAATCACAGAAAGCAGAAAGATATACCATCGCATCGGCAGTAATTGCACGAATATAATTTAATACTTCTTGACCTTGTTTACTTTCATCATCAATATATTTCTCATTGAAATTATTCATGAATTCTTCAGGGTCAGGCATAGCATCTTGAGGATTTATTTGTTCTGCTGGAACTCCTTGTTGTTGAGCTTCTGCTTGCATTTGCTGAAGTCTTTGTTGAAACTCTTGTTGAAAGGCTTGTGCAGCCATAACTCCTATTTCTTCTCTCAATTTAGCTTTCTTTTTGAGAACAATATCAGGATTACTAGCTCCAACAATAAATTCATGAACACCTTTGAAATATTCTGAAATATATCTTCTGATAACATCATTCATTATATCAAGATTTCTCATAGTAGCAGGGAAACGAGTAAATTTCTCGTTGTTGCTATTATAAGGATTGAGAGTCTTTTTATAAAATGAATTTGGAATATCACCATGAAGGATACTTAATTTTGTTTCTGTATCATTACGGTCATTAAAACTAATACCAGCACTAATTATATAATCTATACAATTAGCATACCAGTATGGTTTTTGTTTTTCAGCATAACCTACACGTTGCTGAGGAAAGTTTTTATAATCATTAAATATTTCCATAGTTGTAATTTAAAACCATTCTCTTTTCCAAATATTTTTAGAATTTTCTTTTATCTTCTTTCTTTTAACTAATTCTTTAGCAGCTTCAACGTCCATAAGACGCCAACGAAGTGCTCTCATAATCATTTCAGAAACACGGTCAAAGTTACCAACAGGATTCCATTTCTTTAATTCAAGAATAGATTGATAATCGTATATAGTATGAAAGAAATAAACGTCATTACCTAATTCATCTTTACCTATAACACTATATAGCATTTCTTTAAGAAGACGAAGACCTTCTAGTTTCTTTGGACCATCACCCATATTAACACCATAAGTAGAAGCAACAGCACCTTTAAGAGAAGTATCCCAAATTTGAACAGGGTCTTTCATTAAATATTTAAGAGCTTTCCATTTACTAAAGTTACTTACTGTTTCACCTCTATTTATTTCAACAGCTACAGTTCCTATACAATTATAATATCTTGCCATACAATAACATATATAGTCAGAATCTTCAAGTTTTTCAGGACGACCATAATAAGCTGCTACTAATGCAGATTTAAAGTTATTATATTGACAAGGTTCCATCCATACTTTAATACTGTTATGTGAGTTTTTATTTGTTATTTGTTTATATTCTTTGTTAATTCCTACAGGGTCATAACTTATAGAATATATACCAGGAGGAGTTCCGTATACTTGTTCACCTTCTTTGTTAATATAATTAACTTTAATAGGATTAAACCATTTACGACAACATCCATGATGATGTTCGTGACCTTTAATTGGAACGCCTTCAATCCAATCATAAAAGTCAACATTGTATTTACCGCCTTCTGCTTCTACACGAGCGTTTGTCTTAAATATAACTTCTCGTTTATCATTAGGATTTTCTGTGAACATACCATCAACATAAATCTTAAAAGCATTATCGTTTTTAAGACGTTCTTCCCAAGCCATAAGAACTTCACTACTAAATATATTTTCAGTAGTAGAACTGAAAGATTCAGATGGCATATTTGCATATTGTCCTAAATAATTGATATATTCAGCAAAAGTCTTAGCTGTTTCTTTTTTATGCTCTCTTTCTTTAAATGCTATTTGAAGACCAATTCTTAAATCAGAGTTACCATCTTCATCCATAGCATACTGGTCACCAATTTGACCTTGAAGTCCCCAAGCATAAGGTTTAAAGTAACCACAAACTTCATTACGAGAATCTTTATCCCAAACATTTTCAAAAGGCATAAAGCCAGATGCTTTAGGAGCATAAAAGTTTCTCTCAAAAGTTTGCATATTACCAGATGTAGCAGTACCCCAACAAGTTAATGTACCTGTAACATAAGCACCAGTTCTCATGGCAGGTTCTGTTACAGACATAAACTCATCGAAGTTTTCCATAGTAGATAACTCTTCAGTTTTTACATCTATAGCGTCTTTACCGATAGCACAATCAGGATTGTTCATAGCAGAAACACTAAACAATGCGCTATTCCAAGACTTTGAAGACACAGTTCCGTTAGGAAGTTTAAATCCTAATTTGAAGTTTTCTGTATTAGTAGATAATAATCCTCTAACAAACGGAGTTTTAGTTTCGTAAAAACGAAGATTGTTAATCGTAAAATCAGTAAGACCTCCTGTAGCTGTTAAATACTTTTTATCAGCAGCTACATGAATTACTACTTTTCTACTATTTAAATTTATTGTATTAGCACTATCAGAAGCTTCGATATAAGAAAATCCTCCACGACGAGTTTTATCTATTATAAGATGAAAACCATTACG
>Ga0310691_10006285_pt1 | contig 12705 bp, 21 predicted proteins | sample 176DNAGHGlowgp2_FD_203887 | JGI IMG/M metagenome (GOLD analysis project Ga0310691, IMG submission 203887) | Sheep rumen microbial communities from Palmerston North, Manawatu-Wanganui, New Zealand - 1766 DNA GHGlow gp2 (v2) (version 2) | ecosystem: Host-associated > Mammals > Digestive system >... | reverse complement strand
CGAGAGAAGTTTTGATCAAGGAGCGAAGCATGGCAAAGCTGATTAATCTCGATGATATTTTCTTCGAGAAAGAAAGAGATCCCATTGAAGGGGTCTTTTATTATGTCCGTAAAAGCTATTTAGAAGCTTTACCGGACGCGGACGCTATCCCGACAAAATGGATATTAGAATGGTCGGCAGCTCATATGGAGTATGGAACAGTCTCTATTGAAGAGATGCTCAAAGATTGGAGAAAGGAAAAAGAAAACTATGTTAAATCTGTTTAAAAAGAAAGAACCCGTTGTTGTTAAACCCGCTATCGACTATATTCCGCCGGAGCAGCCCGAGTATGAGGATTACCTCGAGCTTCTCATCGACGTCAACAAAAGCGCTTATATTCTCGGTAAGCAGACTAAAGATGAGTATACGGCTATGAAGTCTGCATTGGGTGATATTCTTGATCGTGCTGAAGCGCGTAGATGCGCGGATGATACTAGTGAATTAGAAGGCATGATCAAACGGATCAACGAACAGGCGAAGCGCGATGGATATCTTGAACTCAATGAAAAGGGAGTGCCTGTTATGTGTCTTGGGGAGAATTATAGAAAAATTAGAGACCTCGGGATGTCAGGATGGAACAATAACCTTAACCTTGATTTTTGTTGGCCGCCAGATACGATCGATTTTAACAATTTGTATTCTGAACAAGGAGACGAACAATGAAATTCGATTATATTCCGCCGGAAGTTTCATAAGAGTACGCCCCATTTTCGTCGCGAATTTTGTAAGGGCTATTATGCAAGAAAGGAGAGAATCTATGGATACAATTTTATTAACTGTAATTCTATCTGTGATATTTATGCGTATAAGCTGGGTTATTCTTGGAGGGATCGTAAATCCATTAATTACATTTATTGTAGTGCCATTCGGATCGATGATCCTGGCCAAGAAAGCCATGAGACGAATAAAAGCCAAGATGGAAAATAGTTAAGAGATTAAAGAGCCTAATCAGGCTCTCTTCTTTTTTGCAATTACTTTAATGATAGGAGGAAAATCAAATGAAAATCATTAATTACGACAAGATCAAATACGCTATCAACAGTACTAAGGAATTAATTAATGGATTTTGTGAAGGAGCAATTAAAACCTACAATCGGTTAGTGCTCGAAGAAGTAGAAGATCCGAAAACGACCGTCAGCATCGACACCGATGAAGAAGTCGAATTCATCTACAATCTTCTCAATGAGAACCTTAAAGTAGGTAAACTCAGCAAAAAGTCCATCGAGAGAGTCATTAATGCTGAAGCGATTTATCTTGACAGTAAAGGATTACTTGATCCACCGATCGACAAAACTGACCCGAATTGGGTAAAAGACTACATCAACTAGTAGTCTTTTTTTTTCGCTTAAATCACAGCTCCTTATATGAGAGAAAACAAAGACACTCTCTAAGGAGAAAGAAATGAAGTTTTTTGAGAAATTATATTGTGATCTTGTAGGATTCACTATCATTATATTTGTTACATTAAGCTGCATGAATGCACTTACGACACCTTTGTCGTATGCATGTCTTGCCGTGTTTGTATCAGCTTTTGTAGTGACAATCATTGATCCCGATATAGTAAATCTGTAAAGAGCTTAACAAGCTCTTTCTTTTTTCGCGAAAAATTCATTGGCTTTAATGAAAGAAGGAGGTAAATGACATGATTAAATCTTTCATCAACGGATTATGTAGAGGAGCAGGTACGACTGTAGGATTTGCTGTCGGCATGGCGGCATTATATTTTGTAGGATGTATCGGCGACGAACTTGAGAAGAGAAAAAAGAAAGATACTGATACGTCAGATTACGATCGTCTGAATGAAGAATTAGAGTCCTAAATTCTAGGACTCTTTTCTTTTTTGATTAAGAAAGGAGAAAGTATATGCCTAATATATCTTTCTGGCGGCTTAAATCCGGTGAATTTGGATCTTATCTGGAATGCTCGAAATGCAAGAAGAAAGTGGGGGTTGTCGATTATATTTTCGCAGACAAAGCGTATGGACGCTGCCCTAAATGTAATTTCGAAATGCGTTTGGCATCGGATGTTACTTACGATGAGATTCTTTCACTTGCTTCGTCGGAAAACAACACAGAAACTTCTTCGTGATATTCTCAACTGCTTAAATGCAGAAAGGAGGAGCAATGACTTTCAATCAGAGGATTATTTACATGGCGACTGCCGGATCAATAGTATGTGTGTTCAACATGTTCTTTGGCTATAGAATTGATATCTTGCTTAAAGCATGTTTGATCGTATTTCTATTGTGTTCGGTTATCGAAGCAATGCAAAAACAACTCTAGAGAGGACTAGCAAGTCCTCTTTTCTTTTTAGCCGGATTGATATTTTGAAAGGAGACATAAATGGCATACATTAAGGGCGCAGGCACAATTCTGCAAGACTATCGTGAAAAAAGAGGTATCTCGAGAACAGAATTAGCTAAAAAACTTAATATCCATCCTAATACGGCCTATAACTGGGAGCAAGGCAAATCAAGGATCGACTTAATGCATCTTATGCAAATCGCAAAAGAACTTGATATTCCAGCCGAAGTAATAAACAACTTGACGAGAACAGAAGCAATGAAAGAAGATACCGAAGCTTCTTTAGAAACAGGGATTAGAGTTGGGGATTCGTCCGCAGATGATTTTGTTAATATGCTAAACAAAGCAAGACAGGAAAATATGAAAATGACTGAAATTGAAAAGAATGATATTTCTCGGAAAGAAAGGAATTACATGAAGGATTTCAAGTTGATCAAAGCGGACGAAGTATTTGAACACTTATACAGACACGAACACGTATTAGCTTTAACTGTCTATATTACTCCAAAAGACGAATTCGGATGGAAAACATTTGAGATGCGGACATCATCGGTAGAGAAAGTGCTAGAAACGATCGAGGATCCTAATGCTATTTTTATCGTAAAAAAGTAGCTTATATTTGAAAGGAGAAAAGTATGGGATTATTAACAGCAAGCAAAGTATTAAATCATGGGGAAATCGACAGAATCAGAATGGGGTTGAAAGAACGTTCTGAGGCAACTAAAGAAGTTCTTGAGTCTAAAGAAGAACTGGAGCAGAAAGTCGACACCATTCTTGAGAATCAGGCATTTATATTTGATTCGATCAATAAGTTATTAAGGAGATTGACATGAAACCATACATCTCCTTCTTTGCTGGCGTTGTCATTGGGGTGATCTTGACCGGATTAATAGTTCGGCTGAGACACCCTTATGCCGGCGTTATGGCTTATGACCCAAACGAAGATGGAGTGGCAATGCGGTTTTCGTTTAAAAAAGATTTCGTTTACGAAATCGAAAAATATTCAACCGTGATATTTAGTGTTAAAAGATACAATCCAAACGATAAGCAAACGTGGAATTAACGACTGCTTATATGAACCATTTGAAAGGAGTGATATTTATGGTTGAAAAGAAATATGATGCTAATGAAGGAAGTCCGGAAAAGGCATTGGACAGAGAAATCCATTCGGAGATCGTGAATCTTCCGGCATTCGATTTAGGAAGCGACGCTCACAAGCAAACGGTGGAATCTATTGAGAAGTTGTATAAAGCTCAAACTGAGAGACTTAAGGTTGAGTCTGATATTCTCTTAAGACAACAGGAAATTGATCTTAAAGAGAAACAGATTGAACAGGAGAAGAAATCTCACAAGATCGATAATGCAATCATCGTCGGATCCACTGTTGCTTCGATCGGAGCTAACAGCTATTGGATGTTAAAGGGATTCAAATTCGAAGAGACTGGTACAATCACCTCGAGGATATTCCAGAACTTCATGCGGAACCCATTCAAGGGACTTTTGAAGAAATGAGTTCGAAAGAAGAGTCTATACAAAGACTCTTCTTTTTATATTTTGTTGAAAGGAGAAAAAATGAACTTAACTAGAGTTATCGATGCCAGTAAGGCCTTTGTTAAAAAGCACTCTAGCGAAATCCTGACTGTTGTCGGATGTGCAAGTGTTGTGACTGTAGGTGTCCTTTCGGCTAAGGCAACTGTTAAAGCTGTAGAAGATATTAAGAACGAGGAAGCTGATCGCGAAGCAACTGCTGCGGTTATGAGCGATCCGGAAACAGAAGGGACTGAATCAATTCCTCAGCCGCTCACGAATATTGATATTTTCAAACTCACATGGAAACATTACATTCCTGTGGTTATGGTAGGAGGAATAGGTATCGCAGCAATCATTATGGCTAATCGATTGGATGCAAAAAGGATCGCAATGCTAGCCTCAGCTTGGTCCATATCTGAATCAAAGCTGAAAGAATACAAAGAAAAGGCCAAAGAATTTCTCGGGGAAGAAAAATCCGAAAAGATTGATAACGAGATCAATCAGAAACAGCTTGATCTTATTAATCCTGATGGAATTGTAATTGATCCTAGATACGGGTGTATGCAATGGGCTGTGGAACCGAAAACAGGCCATGTTTTTCCCGTAAATGGAGTAAATGATATCGAGAAATTCGAAAACCGTCTCAATAATGTTATCAACTGGCAAGGCTATGCTACAATGAATGACTTATTTTCTATCATTAGATGGGATTTTGCTAATTCAGATCCGTTTTGGGATGGTTACGGCTGGGACGGAGATAATGGATTAATGCACATCGAAGTTGTGCCTACTATAGTCCAATGGGCTTCACGACCGGTTTTATATTTAAAGTACGTCAATCCACCGAAAGAGCTTTAACTAAACGTTAAAAAACCAAGCCGTATTATGAAGAAAGGAGATATTACATATGGAACTTAGTACCTTACGTGTTATTTCGATGGTTTGCGGAGCTATCGGTGTTGTTGGAGGACTTATCGACACACTGACGGCTGACAAAGTTCGAGATAAAGAAATCAGTGAAAAAGTTGCAGAAGAAGTATCTAAAGCTTTAAAGAAAGAAAAGAAGTAAAAAGCCTTACCAAAGGCTTTTGCTTTTATATTTAGAAAGGAGAAAGCATTTATGGACTTTTCAAGGATCAAAAATCTGATAGCCGACCTTGGCAAAACAGCCAAGAAACACGCTCCAGAGATCTTGACTGGCGTCGGCGTTGTTGGAGTGGTCTCAACTGTTGCGCTTACAGTTAAAGCCACACACGAAGCAGACGAAGCTCTTAAAGACGAACCAGAAGATCTTGAACCTATCGAGAAAGTTAAGAAAGTATGGAAGTTTTATATTCCAGTAGCAGTTTCCACGTCATTAACCGTCGCTTGTATTATTGCGTCGAATAGTGTGAGTAACAGACGACAATTGGCACTATCTACGGCCTGTACGATGACTGAGACGGCATTCAGGGAGTATAAAGAGAAAGTCAAAGAAGAATTGGGCCAAAAGAACGAGAAAAAAGTTGAAGATAGCATCTCAAAAGACGCAGTCATGCTCGAGCCATTATCAGACAGAGCAGTTGTCGCGACTGGACATGGGAATGGACTCTTCTTTGACAGAGAATATTCGCACAATGGCACACATTACTTCTATTCTCGAAGAGAAACTCTCGAACGAGCGAGAAATAACATTAATCGTAGGATTGTTCAAGGGGATATGTATGCTTCTGTGGAAGAATACTTTGACGAAATTTGTCTTCCATATGAAGGGCCGGATGTAGGATGGAACTTAAATAATATGTGTGAAATAGAGTTTACATTCATGTTTGCGGATGATGGAACACCAACAGGAGTTTTTTATTTCTCACATAAACCAACGACGAACTATAGAGAGTTCATTTAAGCGCGAAAAATTCCATGACTATTATGCAAGAAAAGACTTGCTTCGTTACAAGGAGGAATTAAATACATGGCAACGAGAAAAGTTAACACTGCAAAGAAAGATGAAGCTGCTAGCATTCAGGATCAGGAGAACAATACTCCTGTGGTAGAAGAAGTGAAAGAGCATCCGTATAGGGATCTGGCTAAACAGTTTGGCCATACCGTAAAGGAATCAGCAAAGAAACATAAGAAAGCTCTTATCATTGGTGCTGGATCTCTTGTGCTCGGAACTCTTGGAGTTCTTGGGCTTAAGAAGAAAGCTGCCAATGGAGAAGCCGTAAATGTTGATGCCGATGACTACGGTAATGACTACTGTGATCCGGAACCTGTCGGTGAATCTGAAGCACCCACAGAAGAATAACTCTAGACTGAGCGTTACAAGCGCTCTTTCTTTTATATTTTGAAAGGAGAAAAACATGGAACTTCCAGAATACCCGTCAAATGCGAATTCGGTAAAAAATATTACGGAAAAAAGTAGTTTAAACTCGCAGATGGCAGAAAAAGAAAAAAGAAAAGAACTTAAGAAAAATGATATTTCTTCATCCGTATCTGTAAAGAGGAATAGTTTTGCAACTCGTTTCGTAAAGACTGTGTTTGCAGAAGATATTAATCTCATCAAAGAGCATATCGTATGGGATGTCATCGTGCCAAGAATTAGAGATGGAATTAAAACCACTCTAATCGGAACGGTTGAAGCTATATTTGGCGGAGGTAAAGCATCTTATCCGACTACTCAGAAATCTTCGATCAGTATGGTGTCTTGGAGAGATTCTCAGTATAGAGATTATTCAAAAACTTCTACAAAGCCAGCGGCGGTGAAAATTTCCCCCGCTGGTTTATATGAAGATCTTCAGTTCTCAAATCCGGATGATCCGAAAGACACAGATGGAAGAGCGGAAGCAGATGCGCATTTAGCTTTGTCGAAAGCAGAAGAAGTGATTGATATGTACAAAGTCTTGACCATCTCAGATTACTATTCTATGAACTCGACTGAAGCTAACAGAATCCCGTTAACACCGCAAATGGAGAAATATGGATGGACAGATCTTTCCAGCGCCAGGGTATCCAGATACACATCATTTAGCGGCAAAGTAACATACGTTGTTGAAATGCCGGAATATAGACCTATTTAGTGAAAGGAGAAAAACATGAATCTCAGACTTATTACAAACAAGGTACTGCATACATTAAAAGAAGCAGCGCCTGATATTCTTGTCGTAGCAGGAGTTGGCGGTGTTGTCGTAGCGACAGTTGAAGCCTGCAAAAAGACAAAAGAAGCAGAAAAAGTTTTAGAAGAGCACAAAGAAACCATTGAAGATATTCACGAACACGAAGACGATTACGGCGAAAAAGAATTCAGACAGGAATTAGCTAAAGAATACGGACGTACCGCCATTGATATTGGCAGGATCTATGTGAAACCAGCAGCACTTATGACTGTTTCGGTCTTATGCATTCTCAAATCTCACGGAATGTTAAAGGCTCGAAACTCGTCGTTAATGGCCGGAATGGCTGCAGTTAGTTCGGCGTTTAGTGAGTATCGAGATAGGGTGGTTGAAAGATACGGTCCACGGATCGATCAAGAGCTCCGATACGGAGTCGAAGAGAAAGAAATCGAGGTCGAAGAAGAAAACCGTAATGGCGAAATGATTAAGAAAACCAAAAAGGTCAAATCATTAAGAGTTCCGTCAGATCGGGAAGATTCATTACGGATATTTGACGAATGGAATCCTAATTTCGATACACACGATTTCGAAGCTAACATCACGTTCTTAAAACTCACCGAAGCTTATTGGAATTCTTACCTCAAATCTCATGGATATTTGGAATGGAATAAAGTTCTCATCAGCCTTGGCTTCCCTCCGTGCACGAGAGGCCTTGTCGATGGATGGGTCCTTCCTGAGCTCGGTGGTAAAGACGGCTATGTCTCATTCGGTATTGACTGGAATGATATTCTTCACAACAACGCCCAAAGACGTGCTTTCCTGAATGGCTATGAAAAGGGTGTCTGTCTCGAATTCAATCTCGATGGCGGACGTGGCGTTGCAGAATACTTTGCTGGCAAAAAGAAAACCGAATGAAAAACTGGATCAAAGTAATGGCCGGTGCTGTAGTAGGTGCCGGCCTTGGTGCAGTTGTCATGCACTTCATTGATATTCGTATGTACGATGCAAAGTTCAATACTGAAGTTGAAAGATTGAGGGAGGACTATCGTGAAAGTCAGGAAAACAAATGGAAGCCTGATATTTTGATCGAATCCCCCAAAAAAGATGAAGTAGGAAAGGAGGAAAGTTCAGACGAATACGCTAATGTTATGGCAAAAATAGAAGAAATCAAAACCGGATTGCCTAAAGTCATTTCCAAAGAAGAATACAATCATCCCGGAGAAGACGCTTATGACTATGACGAGTATTCATACACTTTCTACAGAGAGGATAACGTTGTTGCTGATGAAATGAATAGGCAAATCAGCGAGGCGGAAACCGTAAGACTTCTCGGATCTGACTTTATGGATACCTTCGACGAAGAAGGAATGACCTACGTTCGGAACGACAATGAGAAAGCACTCATTGATATTCTTCTGGACGAAGGTTCTTACTATGACAATTAATCTTCGAAACGAATACTTCAGATGGCTTTGCGACTTCGTCTATACTATCTCAGACTACAAACAAGCTAAATACACTAAACTTTTTCGGAAAATGTTCGAACGGGACTTTGTGTGGAGCATTCCTATGGATAAAAATCGTGCTCTGGACGGTCTTTCTCTCCGAAATCGTTTTTTGTCTGAGCATGATTACACCAATCCTGATATTTATGTCAACAGCGGCCAATGCAGTATTCTCGAGATGATGGTCGCTCTCGCCCTCAGATGTGAAGAATCTTTAATGACAAACGCAGATGAAGGAGACAGAACCGGGCAATGGTTCTGGGAAATGATCGCTAATCTTGGTTTGGGTAAAATGTCCGATGAGAATTATAGTGAAGAGTACGTAAACTTTATCTTAGACCGTTTTATATCTCGATCCTATGAGCCAAATGGAGAAGGCGGATTGTTCCTGGTTGAAAGACTTGGGATCGATATGCGTGAGATCGAGATTTGGTACCAACTTAGCTGGCACCTAAATGATATTTTAGGTTTGAATGAAAGGAGAACTTACCAATGAAATACAACGTAATCTCTAGAAATGGAAAAATTGTCGATGTTTTGACCGACTCTGATCTTTTGAAAAAATTCTATATGAATGATCAGATCCAGAAAAAGATTAACAAAAAGCAAAAGAATTTCAACACGACGATCTGGCTTGTGTGTCTCTCAGAATTTGTTTTGATTCAACTTCTCGACAAGAGAGTCACCGAACTTGAGGAGGAAATTTCTAAGAAAGGAGAGTAGTTTCTGCCATGTCGGATTATCCTGATTTCTTAATGATAAGGGAGAGAAACGCCAAACGTGGCCAAATCGAAATCTATCCTAGTTTCAAAGTTAAGAGATCTAATGATCTTATGATTCGAGGCGGAGACTTCTATGCGATCTGGGACGAATCGAAAGGCATGTGGTCTACCGATGAAGAAGATCTGAAACAAATTGTTGATGACAAACTTTATCAGTATTTTCAGGAGAAATACGGACAAATGTCTGACTTTGCCTCAACTTTATATTTGATGGATGGCGATTCTAAAATGATCGATAAGTTTCATTACTTTTGCTCCCATCAAATGCGCGAGGACTATCATCCTCTAGATGAAAAAATTATATTTTCAGACACAGAGGTAAAGAAAGAAGACTATGTTTCCAAACGTCTTTCTTATCCTTTACAGAGCAAAGCCGGCGACTGTACAAACTATAACCATTTGATGTCCGTTTTATATTCTCCGGAAGAACGTCACAAAATCGAATGGGCCATTGGGTCTGTTGTTAATGGCGATTCCAAGAAGATTCAGAAATTCCTGGTTCTCTATGGCGCTGCCGGAACAGGTAAATCAACTGTTCTGAACATTATTCAGCAACTCTTTGGCCCGTACTGTTCTACATTCGATGCAAGAGCACTTGGATCAGCAAGCAATCAGTTTGCGCTTGAACCATTCAAAACCAATCCGCTCGTTGCTATTCAACACGATGGAGATTTAAGTCACATAGAAGACAATACCCGGTTGAATAGCCTTGTTTCCCACGAAGTGATGATGGTAAATGAAAAGTTCAAATCGACTTACGCCATGCGATTCAATTGCTTTTTATTTATTGGTACGAACAGACCGGTAAAGATCACTGATGCGAAATCAGGTCTTTTGAGACGATTGATCGACGTTTCTCCAAGCGGGAACAGACTGACTTCGGATGATTATATAAAGACAATGGATGCGATCAAGTTCGAACTTGGTGCTATTGCCCAGCATTGTCGTAGTGTGTATGAAGAAGACACGCATTACTATGACGATTATGTTCCGGTAGGAATGCTTGGCGCATCTAACGACTTTTATAATTTCATAGTCGACTCGTATGACGTGTTTAAAGAGCAAAACGGAGTTACTGCAAAACAAGCTTGGTCGATGTACAAAGAGTATTGCGAAGATGCTAAAGTGCCTTATCCAATGACTCTACGTACGTTCCGTGTTGAATTAGGTAATTATTTTAAGGGCTACGAAGATTATTATACATCTCCGGAAGGGGAAAAGCGTAGAAGTTATTACTATGGTTTCAACATGAAAGCACTTGGATATTCTGACGTTGGCGAAAAAGTCAAAAAGAAAAAAGAAGAGAATCAGAATATTATCTCGATAGAGTTGTTTTCTGATATTTCTTCTGTTTTTGATACCGAATATGCAAGTATGCCGGCTCAATACGCGACTTCAGAAGGAACCCCTCGATACAAATGGGAAAGTGTGCACACGACACTGAACCGAATAGACACACACAAATTGCATTACGTTAAAGTTCCCGAAAATCACATAGTCATAGATTTCGATTTGAAAGGTCCAGACGGAGAAAAGGATCTTGAGCGTAATCTAATCGAAGCAAGCAAATGGCCAGCAACTTACACTGAACTGAGCAAAAGTGGGAAAGGAGTGCATTTGCATTATATTTACGACGGCGATGTAAAAAACCTGTCAAGACTTTACGAAGACAACATTGAGATAAAAGTCTTTACGGGTAACAGCTCGTTAAGACGTAAATTAACGCAATGCAATAAACTTCCTATCGCAACGATCAGCTCAGGCTTGCCATTAAAGATGAAAGGAGGAAAAAAGATGGTTAACTTTGAAACCGTGAAAAGTGAACGATCTTTGAGAACTTCTCTGAGAAAGGGAATAAACAGGGAAGTATGGCCGAACACTAAACCGAGTATCGATTTTATATTTAAGGTCTTAGAAGATGCGTATGCCAGCGATCTTAAATACGACGTAACCGATATGCGTAATGCTATCCTGGCGTTGGCGGCAAGCAGTACTCATAACGCCGAATACTGCATCAAACTCGTAAACAAAATGCACTTCAAATCCAAAGAAGAACCAATAAATAATGAACAAACCGAAGACGAAAGATTAGTGTTTTATGACGTCGAAGTATTTCCGAATTTATTTATCGTCAACTGGAAATTTGAAGGAGAATCGACAAATGTTGTACGAATGATAAACCCATCTCCGCAAGATATTGAAGAATTAATGAAATTTCGTCTTGTCGGATATAACTGTCGAAGATACGATAATCACATCATTTATGCTCGATATATGGGTTATACGAACGAACAACTGTTCAATTTGTCTCAGCAAATCATTACTAAAGGAACCGGTTTCTTCGGAGAAGCTTATAACATATCTTATACAGACGTGTACGACTTCTGCTCGAAGAAGCAAAGCCTGAAGAAATGGGAAATAGAGCTTGATATTCCTCATAAAGAACTGGGAATTCCTTGGGATCAGCCTGTTCCTGAAGAATTATGGACAAAGGTTGCTGAATACTGTGATAACGACGTTCTTGCAACTGAAGCCGTATTCAATTCTCGCCGAGAAGACTTCATCGCTCGAAAAATCTTGTCTAAGCTGGCAAGTACGGAAGTTCCGTCTACAGTAAATGACACCACAAACACTCTTACTGCTCGTTTTATATTTGGAAAGAACAAACATCCTCAGGATCAGTTCAACTACAGAAATATTGGAGAAAAAACTAACGAAGCAAACTGGTGTTATCAAGATTTTATCGATGGGAAACCTTGTGTAGGTAAACCATATTTTCCAGGCTATAAGTACGAAAATGGTGTGAGTACTTATCGTGGAGAAGAAGTTGGTGAAGGCGGATATGTATTCGCTATACCGGGAATGTATGCACTCGTCGATGACGAAGATGTCAGTTCGATGCACCCTCATAGCATATTGGCGGAAGATCTTTTCGGAGATAAATACACTCCGAGATTTAGAGAAATCGTAAATGCTCGTATTTATATTAAGCAAAAGAAATTTGATGAAGCAAAAACAATTCTTAATGGCGCATTAGCTGAATTTCTCACGGATGAATCTCAGGCAAAAGCTCTTTCCGGGGCTCTGAAGATCGCAATCAATAGTGTTTATGGTTTGACATCAGCAAAATTCGACAATCCGTTCCGTGATATTCGGAACATCGACAACATCGTTGCGAAGCGTGGTGCATTGTTCATGATCGATCTCAAAAACGCTGTTCAGCAAAAAGGTTACAAAGTTGTCCATGTGAAGACAGACTCGATCAAAATTGCGGGAGCAGATGAGTACATTATCGATTTCGTTCGAGAAATGGGCAAAGCTTATGGATATTCATTCTCTACGGAATATGTATTCGATAGATTCTGCCTTGTGAACGATGCCGTGTTCATTGCTAAATCGGATGGGAAATGGATCGCGACAGGAAAACAGTTCCAAGTTCCTTATGTATTCAAGACGC
>Ga0310691_10006284_pt1 | contig 12705 bp, 8 predicted proteins | sample 176DNAGHGlowgp2_FD_203887 | JGI IMG/M metagenome (GOLD analysis project Ga0310691, IMG submission 203887) | Sheep rumen microbial communities from Palmerston North, Manawatu-Wanganui, New Zealand - 1766 DNA GHGlow gp2 (v2) (version 2) | ecosystem: Host-associated > Mammals > Digestive system >... | reverse complement strand
AGTTACATAATTAGCCACACATGCTTGGCGTTGTTTCCAGAATGAACACCGACTTAACAGCCGATTTCTTAACTCGTTCCCTAGCAAACATTTACTACAACGACGAAAGAAAGGCTAACAAATTCCAGAGCATTGATTCAATGTACTGGGAATGGGAGATTGAAGATAACTACATTAAGCGTATTCCTTTTGCTGAGGATGTTGTAGAGACTGGCGCTAACGGAACAGAAATCACAATGAAGTTCACAGAGCGTTATTTCGAGAAGTATGACATCTTCAAGATTGACGAAAGCCGTCAGCAATGTATCGTTGTTAGCCGTCCTATTCGTAAGGCTGATAACTGCTGGGAAATACAGGTTCGCTTAATTGACAACTCTTATGATGTAGAACTAGACCTCGATGCTTGTAAGAAGGGTATGACATGCCGCTTCCAGTCCAACGCTCACCCAGAGCTAAGTGAAGAGGGTTACATCAAGGAGCAGAGTTCAGTAAGCAAGCATCGTAACTACATGACAATGTTCCGTAATGATGCTTCCTATTCAGAGCTTTACAAGCTACACGAGGATACTTTCATTAAGATTGCTCAGGGCAAGGGCCAGGGCGAACTTACTGAAACTATCTACAAGATGGACCCAGTTGAGAAGAAACTACTTGACAACTTCATGTTAAGCCGTGGTCAGGGTCTATTATTCAACAAGTGCAACATCAATCCTAAGACTGGAAAGCCTACGATTGTTGACCCTGATACTGGACGTCCAATTCCTATTGGTGATGGTCTAATTCCTCAGATTGAGCGTTTTGCTTCTAAGTATGCTTACAGCAAGATGACTCTTGAGTTATTCAACACCATTATCCGTACACTAAACGAAAAGGCTAACAAGTCTACTGGCAACAAGTATCACTTCATTATGAATGATAAGGCTTGGACAGACCTACAGCAAGTTCTTGGTGACTACCTAGCTCGTTTCCACACAGACGGTGCTTACATGTGGTCTAAGGCTGCTAATGGTTATGTAAGCGTTGGTGCTACATACGATTCTTATATTATCGCTGGTAACCAAATCACCTTCAGCACTGACCGTGCTCTAACTCGTGAATTTGGTAACGATAAGGGTTACATGCTTTGCATTGACCTAACTGCTGACGAGTCTAAGAATCAGCCAGCTGTTGCACAGTTCTCATTAAAGGGTAAGGAGTTCATCAGCAACTCTATCGCTGGTGTTGGTGGTCTACAGGGTGGCCAGTCTGGTCCTGTTGCATCTCCAGTTGCAGGTAGCAAGCTCGTTATCCACGGATATGCAGGTATCTGCGTATTCAATCCTTACAGAAGCTTCATCTGCCAGGAAATCTAATTTTAGATTAAGGTTTAATTATCCAATAGATTGGGGAGGCTGACTTCGCCTCAGTCTCCCCATTTTTTATGTTTATGTAAATATGGCAATCTCAGTAAATAATGTAATTACTTTAAGAAGTGTATTTGGCAAAGTTGGCCAGAAATACTTTATTCAGCCCTGCCGCAATCCTAAAACTGGACAGTATCCGGATTTTGTCAAGCGAGTTAACAGCATGGGCGATATGATTCTAACAGATGCTGAACGCAATAGCGGTAAGTATTTTATTCCCGAAACTGAAGTTTTCATCATCGAAGATGGTAAGACTTTCAATCTTGATAATGAGGTTGAAGCTCGTCAGTGGGAAGCTATTAAGTACTGCCCTTATATTGCACCCTCTAGAGACGCTAAGGACGAAAGAGGTAATAACTTAATTGATGGCACAATGGGTTGGAAGAACACAGCTCCTCGTTATGGACGTGCTGAACTTTATGTTTATAAGCCAGAAGAGGAAACCAACAAACGTGTGTCTAAGAAGGATAAATTCCGTAAGGCTCTTAACTTCATCTATGATGATGAACGCGGTGGAGAAGGTCGTCTACTTGTTGCCCGCTTACTTGGTAAGAATATGAAGGGTGTAAGTGACGGAGAAGTAACAGATTATCTAATTTCTGTGGCTGAAGCTGACCCAGACAAGATTTGTTCTATTTATACAGGTAGTGATACAACACTGAGATTACTATTTATAGAAGCAAAGGATAAACACGTTATTTATGTTAAGAACAAGCTGTACATTTATGCTGATAACATTGTTTTGGGAGCCACTGATGATGCAGTCTTAACATGGATGAAAGATCCAAAGAATAAAAAAGTACTCGACCTAATTAAGCAGGATACATACCCAGAAATGTACTCAAAGAAAGATAAAAAGGCCGAGGAGTAATACCTAACCTTTAATTAATACTAAACATGTCAATGACCGCTAGACAGGTTTACGAAGGCGTGTTAACTGAAATGAACAAAGTTCAAGCTCCTTCAATGTTACTTGAAGACTTTAACTATTTCATTAACAAGGCTGTAAACCAGTACATTAATAAAAAGTACAATGTGTACGACGTTAATCAGCAGGCAACTGACGATTTAAGAGTATTGAAGGCTACAATGGTTCTGAAGGTTAATAAGACAACAAAGTACGGTCCAGCTAATGCTTCCGGTGATGTTGTGTCTCGTAACGCTATGTTCGGGGCAACTTATGAAGCCTATCTTCCAGAGGATTATCTACACATGCTAAACTGTATTTGCAACTACAAAGTTAAAAAGCAGTTTAAGTGCTATGACCCTAACACATATGTTCAGTTTGGAGCTACAAGACTTACAGCTGACCTTTGGGGTCAAATCCTCAACAACTTCTACATGAAGCCTTCATACAAGCGCCCTTATTACTACTTACATAATGTAAATCCAGTTGAGAATGTTTCTACAGCTACTCCTGTAGACCCTCAGGATGTTGCAAGTCATGACCACGTTCCAACAAACGTGTATGACCCAGCAAACAACCCTACTGGAACAGATATGCAAGCCGTTAAATATCACGTAACAGCTACAGCTGCTAATGTTACTGAGGGCGTCGCCGAGTCAGATGGTCACGTAGTTGGTGAAGGTGGAGAAGGTTCTGTTTCCAACCTACCTAGAGTATTCTCATTCTCTAATGGTAAGAAAGGTTCCTTAGTAGAGAAAATGACAGCTCAGAGAGTTGCCAATCCTTCTCAAGTTCGTATTGAAATTCGTACTGGTAAAGATGATTCCATCTTTGAACTTCAGACAATTTACATCGACTACATTAAGGCACCTCAACACATTCGTCTAACACAAGAGCAGATTGACTTAACTGAGGACACTTCTCAAATGATGGAGTTCCCAGATTATGTATGCCAAGAGATAATTAATGAGCTGACCCATTTAATCATGGAAAATTCAAGTGATCCTAGATTACAGTCACATATGCCTATTACAATGTCTATTGCTAATCCAGCTCAGGCAGCAGACGCTTCATCTTCTAAATAATTTAAGTCATGCTTAATTACACAACTACTACTATCGTTAATGATGGTGCAACTGTGTTCGCTGATGCAACCAAGAAACTTTTTAGAGTTAAGTTTGGTCCCGAACTATTCAATGATGGCACTATCCACAAGGCTTGCTTAGTTAAGAAGCAGGCTTATGTAGCACCCGTAAAGGCTACTGCTACAGTTTCTCTTCCTTCAGCTGAAGGTATCTATCGTATTGCTATGTACATTCGTCTAAGAAATAACAACAATCCTTATTTCTCTAACGAATGGGTATTCAAGGGCAAACCTCTATATGTTGAGTTCAATGGTGGTGACTCTGCTGCTGACATCGTAGCACGTGCTAAGAAGTACATGCTTGCTCAGTATGGTTACAACCTAGTTGATTTCTCTGCTGGTGCTGATACTCCTGCTTCTCCTGCTGTTCTATATGCAGACGAGACTGAGTACAATGCTGCTAAGGGTACTTCTCTAGATGCTGCTGCTTTTGCAGCTCTATCTGACGAGGAAAAGACAAAGACTCCTGCTGTTGCAGCAGCTGCTGGTCCTCTAGTAATCACAGCTCACGACCAGTGGGAAATTTTCGTTGACCAGGACAATAACGACGGTGTTCGCGTTGAGAAACTCGAAACTGTTGATATGGCTGGAAAGGTAATTGCAGCAGGTGCTGTTGCAAACTCTCCTACTCACGAAGCTTTCGTTCCTGATTCAACAGTTACTGTTACTATCGACAACGGTAACGAAGCATTTGGTGATTTCGCTCACATTGTGAAGGATTTACGCCTACCTACCGCTGCTAACCGCAGATGGCAAGGAATTGCCGAAGGTGATGTCATGGGTGACGAACCTAATGATGACAAACCTCTACCTACTGGTAAGTACACTCAGTACACAATCCAGTACACATCTGAACGTGGCGTTCTACAGCAGAGCGCACTTGGTGGACTTGGTATTTCTCGTACAGTTCACGTATTCTATGTAGAGAGTGGTGCTGTTTCCGCATTCGAGTCTGCACTATCTACTTCTACAATCGGTACTTCTGAGGTTGCTGGTGGTTTAATCTAATAACCTAAAACTAATTGAGAGGCGAAGGCTAAACAAGGGCCTCCGCCTCTTTTTTTTTCTTTATGTACTCGAAATTAGCTTCCGCAATTATAAATGATGTATATTCTGGATTAGCCGGATTACATCATAACATATCTATTTCGGAAGAACAGTTAGAGGACGAAATTGTTGCAATGCGTCTTCAAGTCATTAAGGAATATCAATTAAAAGGTATATTACCTCTTAATGATTTACTGATGGCCATTAACTGTGTTCCAGTAGATTGTAAAGACTTAGAGCGTTGTCCTATCTGTAAACCCGGAGTAAAGACACCTAACGCACATTTTGAGATTCCTCAACTCTTAAATGATTTTGGAGCTAGCGCAATTGCGTACATAGGTTCAGTAGACAGACAGAACGCTTTTACAGTGTATGTCTCTTCAGATTTTACTAACCAGTATCAACAATACAGAAAGAGAGGGCAAATGCATCCTTATGTATTTATTGACCCAGTACCAAATGAACATAATATGTACGATGGCTACATATTTAATGCTCCTCTACTAAAGATGATTTCTATCGTTGCTATATTCAAAGACCCACGTCAGTTAGAGGATTATGGCTGTTGTGAGGGAATTGAAGAACGAGAAAACTTCACATTTATTGATAATGAGGTTAAAAATAGACTGACTGAACTTAAGATTAAGTACTATCGTCAGCTCCATATGACTAACTTACCTAATACTCAAGAATACGTATAATGGATATTCACTATGCACATTTTCTGGCGAATGAACTATATGAAGTTAACATTCCTCAGGATAAATTCGAGGAACTTGCTTTAATTGCTTATCATCAGATTGGCAATAAAGTATGCAGAACTTACAGATTCTTTGGAGTAGTGGACCCGAAGACTTTATCTCTTGAGTTACCTTGTAATTTCACGCATTTAATATCTGTTACTTGCGCGATGGAGGATTGGGAACACGTTACTAATAAACACTGGAATGGTGATTGGGATAGTGCTTATATTGAACACTATATTGAACGCTCCAAATTATTTATGGACCCTCTATATCAACCAGGCAAATACTTAAAGTATGAGAAGGTTGGTAATACACTATATTTTGACAGACCTTATGGTTTAGTTGGAATCCTGTATAAAGGTGAGGTAGTAGATGATAATGGACTACCTGATGTTACTGATAAAGAGGCAGAAGCAATTGCTGCTTACGTTGCCTACACACAGATGTATAAAGAGGGATTAAAAACAAGAAATACAGTTACCGTTAATTTAGCTGCGAATTTGGAAAAGCAGTGGAATACACTACGAGCTGCTGCAAGAACTCCAGAGTACATTAGTCAAAATGAAATGGATCAAATTCTTGATGCTAAAACAAACTGGAATAGAAAACAATTTAGAAAGACTTATAAACCGATATTGTAATGCAATATGCCTTAGGATATGCTTGGAAATTGCCAGAACTCTTTATGAATTTCAAATCAAATGCTTTAAAAATTGATGGAGAATCATTAAGACGACTTTATGGCAACGAGCATAAAAAACTATTATGTTATAGGGTGTTTCGAGAATGTGTGAAGTTGGTTGTTGATGATATAATAGACAATGATGTTGAATTTCGTTTACCAACTGGTTCACGAAAAACATCTTTGCTTATGCATACTTATCGGGATGAAGACTTTAAACGGGCAAGGCAGAACGGGAAATTCTCAGAAGTGGATTTTCTCGATTCTGCCTTCACCGGTAATCAAATAATCTTGTATATGTATGGGCATAGAAATATGCCTAAGACTAAACAAGTATATGTAAACAAAGAACTAAAACAGCGCATTACAGACTATACACACCAGAAGCGTGTGTATTACGGAAAACATCCAAAAACGCTGAAAGATTATTATGACGCTATACAAGCGAAGTTTCCGAGGATTCCAGCCACCGATTTACATAGAATTTTGAATTTCGGTTGGAAATCTTTATATTTAATAAACAGTTACGGAGGAGATGTTTTGATTAAAGACTCCGCCTTCTGGTTTTATATAGGAGAACTTAGAAACGATTCTTTGGCACACTTCGAATACTACAAGAAGAAACTGAGGAATAAGATGCGAGTTATGTACAATCGTAAGAAAATTCCTTGGGATGGATATTACTATTTTGGCTTAAGTGAAGAACGATATGCCGAATATGTAAATAGTAAAAAGCGAAGAGGGCGTCCGAGAAAATACTATGAATTTGGAAAGGTAATTTTATACAAGGTGTGGGACGAATGCTCCATAGCCGAAAGTGGTTTAAAATACTTCTTTAGAATTCCGTATCCAATAGACATGGGTTTTACTTTCTACACTGATAACCTAAAGACTAAAGAAGCAGAGTTTATTTTAGAACGAGAGCCTTTGAAATTTTCGGATATACTTGTATTTAATAACGATTATGATTTTATATGAGACAACAAGAAGCGAATCAATTTGACAAGGGACTGTCTCTAGATACTAATGCGATAGCAATGGACAACCATACGTTATCGGGTGCATTAAATGCAACCATGATAACTATGAATGGCAATGAGCTAGTTCTGCAGAATGATATGGGTAATGCCAAAGTAGAATCGGCATACCTGCCTGCTGGATATGTGCCTGTAGGTATGCAAGAATTTGGTGGTATTGTTTATGTTGCTTCATATAATCCATTTGAACAGAAAAGCCAGATAGGATGTTTCCCTTCTCCAGAGCGTAATGTAAGCGGAGAGGAGTTAGGTCAGGCTGGATGCCAGTTACTTGACTTAGTTGGAGGCAGTAGTTCTGATATATTGCCTAATACAACATCTAGAGCCTTACTGATAAAAGGGCCTATTAGACCTGGTGATAAGTTTGTAATTACCTCTTCTAATGCTAGTACTATTGCTTCCAAAATCAACGATGATTTAATAGATTTTAAAGTTCTTGTCTTAGACGCAGATGGTTCTGGTATAGATATCACTAAGGATATGAAATACTTTAATTCTGGTCCTTTAGGGTTTATATACAATGGAAGCACTCCAAGCGATGACAAGTTCACTACATATAAGCAAAAAATTGCAGGGTCTATATGGCTACAAGAGTCTTTAATTTTCCCTGCATATATAACCGTATCTATTACTAGTACGGCTATCCCGGACTCTAACAATGTAGAAGTAGAGTTTAATGCAACTGCTTATGATTCTGACGGTTTACCTTGGAGTATGAAACACCAAAGAAATATAACCGCAGGAGGATTAGGATTTGCATACACAATTAAGGGTGGTACACCAGCTAAAGAAAATTCCGTTATTGTAGAGAAAGGTGTAGGAAATATTTTAACCTACTCTATAATGCCTAAGTATTCATTTGGCAAAATTAGTGTTCTTGAACAGACTGGTAATGTTGCTGTTGACCTTCTAGGTTCCGGTAATATTGATATTCCAGTTGTTCGTTACTACAATGATGTGCTTAATGATCAATTTAGTCTAGAATACACCATTAATGCATACGTTGAAAATTCAAACCATTCAGTTTCTAAAGTTTATTTAGAATTTTATGATTATAAGGATTGTACTGTAAGTGAGGACCCAAAAAGTATCACTCTACCAGCACAAGCAAAACAAATACTTTTATCTACATCTAATACGTTTGGTAGTTATACAACATTGATTCCTTACGCCGATAGTAGTGAAGGTTCTATGTTATTAAAGGGACATATATATATTGCTCGATTAGTAGCAGAGCGTTCCACTAAAGGAATAACTGGAACAGTTCCTTATACATCAGAATGGTTCACAATAATCACAAGTGCTATTACCAATCAAATGTACATGAGTTCACCATCAGAAAGTGTTCTTGGAGGTAACTCAGACCATGAATTATTACTCGATTGGGATATAAATTGGGAAGAAAAGAAGCAAGGAGAGGCTTATACAGATGATACTCCTGAATCTCTTAATACTGGAACTTCTCTTCCTACTGCACACCCAGCTAATGATTTAATTACTTTACAAACAGTTCGTGAAGGAACCGTTATGTTAAAGTATAAAGCAGAAGTTGAGGTAAATACAATCGACTCTAATTTCCCATTTGATATAGTAGCTTCTGCGGCTATTTCAGTTCCTGGAGCTGATGATAGTGAGCAAACGCATACAGTATTTACAACTAGTATAGACACAACTGGTGGTAAGACTAGTCAAGAAGGAGTAGTTACTTCAGAAGAAAAGAAAGCTCTTTGGTTAGACCCTTCTACTGAAAATAATCCAGATTATAGCAATAATGTTTGGTCTGAAGTTAGAAGTCCAGAAAGGGCTGTTGAAACTAGTGATTTAGTAGAAAATGAAGATGGTTCTGTTATAAGAACTTTACACTACCGTTTACGCTCACAATTATTTGCAGCTCTTGCTAATAGCGGAAATGCTTTAGAATACACAGGTTCTGATGTTCCAGCTCTGGTTCCTTTACAAACTCTGCGTTCACAAGACGAAGATGATGTTAGAGTAATGCTTGGAAGTGAAACATTTTCTACCTATAATAGCTCCGGAAATATCACAAGTATTGAACCTCAAGCTTGGTGGGTATGGGGAACTTCTAAAGGTAAGAAAAATGCTCGCGAACGAAAGATGGCATTTATGCAAGCCGCCACAGACTACAGTAATAGTAGTGAAGCTGTTGGTGCAATTCCAGCACAGGAAGAATTAACCGATGATGGTTATGGACTGTTTAATACTTCTACGACAAATGCTTCTTGGAAGTTTTACAGTACAGTTACTATGGATTATCTACACAACAACTTAAAGGTTTATCCATATTTATTCTTCTGGCAAGGCTGCAATGATGAGGCTTGTAGTTTAAGTACCAATCGTCAAGGAAATCAAGGTACTAAAAACTATTCAATTCCTATAATGGTTGATGCAAGTGGAGAAATGTTCGTAATAGGACAATATACTTCTGGCGCTAACCATGCTAAAACAGCTTTAAAGAGTGTACTTACGGCTTTAAGTAAAATCTATGTATATCAGCAAGGTCAAACAGTGTCGTTCACTTATTATAAAGCAAGTGATGCTTTAACTGACTATATTTACACAAATCCTTACCAAGCAAAAATTGAAAGTAGGTATAAAGCAACTCCTACTGTAAAATTTGTACTTGATGCAAACGAGGAAACTCCAGTAGAATATGTTGGTGGTGAGTATACTTTAGTAGGTCAAAATACTACTATTAAGTTACCTACTTTCGGCATAAAAGAGTTCTCTGCTAAAGGCAGCGATGAAAAGGTATTTACAACTTATGTAAGTGCACCTGACCAAAGCTCTAGAAATATGGAGTACTTAGATGCTCAACCTACTCTTGGTAATGTTGCTGTCATTCGTGAAGACAGTTCAACTACTCCAGCCGTAGTTTCTGCGGCAGTTAAGGTAGTTGATGGACAGGAATCTGGAATTGAGCCTTTTGATGTTTCACATCCATATTTTGCTTATTCCGGTTCTGGAGCTAACACAAAACTGTGTGATTGTACAAAACCATTACCAAGTAGTATATCAAGTAATGCAGTTGGAAAAGGAATTGCTGATGCTCTTAGAAACAGACATTTAAGAATAATTTACAGTTCAGAAAATGAACGTAATATTTTAGTTGTTAATCGTTCTGCTATCTCTTCAATTGCCGGAAATAATAGCAGTCGGTACATTGGTACTAATCCCGATGTTATAACAAATCTAGCCAATGTAGCTTCTAGACACTTATTAAAGCTGGATTTATTTACCGGAATGACTAGTATGGGCGTATCTAATTCTTAAGGATTAACTTATGGCAGATTTTAATTACGTTGCTAAAATGATACAGCCGGAAGGTAAAATCGTATATGAGTATAATCCTCTATACAATTACCGTCCGAAGCACAGAGATGGAGATGAAATTCAAGACGGAGAAGTTCACGACATGATTACTAAGAACTCTGAGGATTGTGGTGAACAGCTAAATTTTGACTTAGAGCATCCTGTAGAGATAGCGTGTCAGCGCTCCTATGATGGTTCAGTTAATCTTATCTTAAATGATAACAAGAATCAACCACGCTTGATTAATACACGCTTTACACCTAAACAAAACAATACATACACTAGAGAGGATAGATTAGGAAATACTGACACCAATCTATATGATGAAAGTGAATTTGAAATTGATTCTTCTCTATTAAAGAAATACATTAATATCCCAAAAGTTACTTTTAAGGGATTACATTATGGTGGTAGTTTACCTGTCGGTAACTATGTGTTCTACTTCAAACTATCAGATGCTGATGGAAATGAAACAGACATAGTTGCTGAATCTGGAATAGTAAGCGTACACATAGGCTCTATTAATAACCCCGCTTCTATGCGTGGTGGCCAGATGAATGAAAATAGTGGTAAGATGGTACAGTTCCACTTATCAAACATTGACTCTGGTTATGACTATGTAACTGTTTACTATTCTAGAGCCACTAGTGCGGATAATTATCAAAGAACTGTTGAGGCTACTAGAGTGCTTAACCGATTTAGAGTTCGTCAGTCAGTATGTAATGTTCATATTACAGGTACTGAAGAATCTGAGTTAATACCAGTTAGTTCTCTAAGCCAAGACTTCTTTTTAGCTTCTGCTGCTAAGACTCAAGCTATTTGTCAAAATATGTTGTTTCTTGGAAATGTGCAGAAGTATACACCTCCTTACGAAAGACTTGCAAAGTTAAGTCTAGGATTCTTACCATATTACGAAAGTGTTGATGAAGCTACGGCTTTGGGAGCTACTTTGGACTATGGTTACAGTTCAGGAGGTTACTATAACGCTTACAATATTTATAATAAAGTAGGATATTGGAATGAAGAGATTTATCGCTTTGGTGTTGTTTACATCTTGAGTAATGGTTCTCTTTCACCTGTGTATAATATTCGTGGTATAAATAATGTTCCTAAACTAAACGATTCAGGAAATCCATACACATCTATGGCAGACCTTACCATTGATTATGATACACAGTTAATCAATGAAGCTACTATTGAGAACTCTGCTGGAGTTTGTAGAATTGTAGAAAATCTAGGAGATAATGATAATTATTTCCGAGTAAGAAACTTTGTATTTAAGCCTTACAGCGATAAACTTGTTGAAGACCTTAAAAAGGAACACATTAAAGGTTATTTCTTTGTAAGACAGAAAAGAATACCTACAATTCTTTGCCAAGCTTTTATGATTGGTCGAGACATATTCTCAGGTATTCCTGCTTGGAAAGTAACTAACACAGAGGATAATAAACCTTTGTGGATTACTGAATCCTTCTTAACTTCACAAGGTTACATAGACCATGATTACAATTCTAGACTAATCGCGGTAGATGAGTCTAAAGCACAAACTTCTGTTGGATTATGTCCAGAATATGAATTAAATCAGGCTTATTTCAATAACCTATTTACAGGTGCTTACATGACCCTTAAACAGCAAACTGCTGAGGGTACATTAGGAGCTGAAACAAACCACATGCATTGTACCGGAGATGGAATTAAACCAACACCTGGAGCTTTCACTAAAGCTAAGGTTGTGTCTGTTCCGGATTCTGGATTAGTGCGTGAAGGTTCTACAATATTTAGAAACATTGCAGGTAATCCAAATGATGTAACATTTCAATATATCTGCAATAGAGCTAATAAGCCAATTAAGAAGAATTTTGAAACTGAGAAGTTAGTATTCTCCATAGTTGGTGATAGATTATCTATAACAAATAAGATTGTTGATTCAAAAGTTAGAATCGTGCGTGGTTGTTATGGTCCTTACTTAGGAATTTATAAAAACAACACTATTGCACCTAATTCTTTAGTTAATATCTACATTCCTGGATATGAAGTCAGTCAAATGCTGGAGTACTTCAAGATTAGAATTAATTGCGAAGATGCTTATTTTGCAGTAACTGATAGAAAGTCTATAGACGAATTGGCTCCTGAGGGAGATAAGATATTTAGAGGTGATTGTTTCATTAGTCAGTTCACACATAGATTAAATAGAAACTTCCAGGACCCAGATGCTCCAAATAACGATACTATTATCGAAGATGATACTTGGAGAGAGAATTATACTGAAGATGAAGAATCAGAATCAGAAGTTAACAGAGGTGATGTTAACGCAGTACGTATTGGAACGTACTTTACATTCAAATGCTATTCTACCTACAACCTTGCGATGAGAGACTTCGATAGAAGCTACCCTTCTGAACAGGCTTT
>Ga0310691_10006280_pt1 | contig 12708 bp, 8 predicted proteins | sample 176DNAGHGlowgp2_FD_203887 | JGI IMG/M metagenome (GOLD analysis project Ga0310691, IMG submission 203887) | Sheep rumen microbial communities from Palmerston North, Manawatu-Wanganui, New Zealand - 1766 DNA GHGlow gp2 (v2) (version 2) | ecosystem: Host-associated > Mammals > Digestive system >... | reverse complement strand
GACCATCATGGTGTCCGCTGTTTCGCAAACACCGGCCCTCAGCATGGGCACGCTGACGCTGTCATAGGTGTAGGCAATCTTGGTCCAGCCGTTGATTTCATCGAAATCGAGAACCTGGTCGCCATCGCTATCCACCTTCTCGTCGCTGATGCCCAGCATATTTTCCATGCTGGCGGGCACGTGGTCGTGGTCACGGTCCTCATTGTACATGAACTGCACCTGGTCTCCAGCACCCACGATCACGCTATCCATGTTAAAACTGCCAATCTGCAGAGAGCGGACAATGGCCACCGTAGGGTCCGAAGCCTTCACGATGGACACGAACCAGCAGGCCGTATCGCCATCCGCCGTGGCATAAGAAAGGTCGCCCAGGCTCTTGAGACCGTAACGGACTTCGCCACCCACCTTCAGGGAATCCTGCTGGAAGGGAACCTTCAAGATGTTCAAAATTTCGGAGAGGGAAACCGGCTTGTGGAAATCGTCCTTGCCCGAGTAGGCCTCGTTATACCGGAAATTGGTAGATACACGGTATTCGCGGACACGGTCCGTGCTGTTTCCGTAGTACACGCCGTTATCGATGGTAATCCGGGCCGTACTGGCCGACGCCTTGGTGTAGGCCTCGGTAAAGTCACTGGTCCTGCCGTCATATTCGGTAGTAATCTTGAAAGCACTTGCCGAGAGGAATATGGCACCCGGATTGAAAACCAGGTTGGTCAGGGCATCCAGAGGAAGCCCGCCCTTCCAGAACTGCAGATCCTTGGATTCACCGGGAGCAAGGGTGATATTGGTCCACTTGTCCTCGCCTGCCCCGTCACCTACCGCAAGTTCGGCGATAATCTGAATATCGCCGGAAGGCGTATAGGTACTGGCATTCAAGAGCAGGTTCCCGATAGTAAAGGCCACCTTCCCCGTATTGGTAATACGGGCCTGCATGCTGATGGAGCCACCCGTAATGGACTCGCCCTGAGTCATGGCCTCGGTGATAGCCTGGTTGTAGTTCCTGGTTATGGAACTAGACTGGCTCTCCGTCATGGTGTGGCCCGTGCTAGTCGTGTAGCTTCCGTTATAGCCCACATTCACCATGAATGTGGGACTGGAAGAAGCGTAACCGCCCTGGATACCGACACTCCAGGCGTGCATCAGGGAGGCCGACCGGGTCTCGCTATTGCTCACGCCTGTCGTAGTCTGCACCGCTTCCCCTTCGGAAATGGTGGTGGACTTGGTGGTCCCGCTGCTGGTGGTACGGGTCAGTGTCACAGAAGGCGTCATGGTCATGGTCACTTCCAGCTTGGGCAAGTCCGCCACGTTGGGGTTCCACACCGTCGGATTCTGCGGGTTGAACAGGTTCATCTCGGTGCCGTCATTGTAGCCGTCGCCGTCGGTATCGGCCATACGGGGATTGGTGCCTATCTTGTAGATTTCATCTATGTCAGAAAGCCCGTCTCCGTCGGTATCGCTCTTGCTGTTCACCTTGACAAAGTCGATGTATTCCACATCCCTCAGGTAGAACAGGAAACTGCCAATCCTGGGGCCAGACTGTACGTTCACGGACAGCTTTTCGGCATCATAATAGTCCGTCTTGAAGGACACCTCGGTATTGGCCAGGGGTACCCTGTCAAAAGCCTTGAGGCCGTAGCCCGCAATGAACAGGGAATCCGTCTCGCCACGACGGTCCTTCGGAAAGTTAAGGGAATCGAGTCCCAGGAGCCCCGCCGTGTAGGTGGAGTCCTTCTTGAAGATAAAGTAGGCCTGGCCGGCGAATGAAGTAAGCGAAAGGGCCAGAACCGCTGATGTAATGGTACGGTAATTCATGATGGGCCTCCTTACTTTCCGGTAACGGCAATCGTCTGCTGGAGTTTTGTGTTACCGATTTCAAACTTTACTACAAAGTTTCCCTTGGGCAAATCCAGGTAATCCAGAGAAATGGACGTGACACCCCTGGAAACATACAAATTACCTTTCCCGATTACAACGCCCTGCACGTCCAGCACCGTGAACCGGGCGTCTCCACCCTGTCTCGAGAACACGGACAGGGTCTGGTTTCTGGAATTCCAGCCAAGGCGAGTCCCGGCGTAGGTGATGTTGTTCGGAATTGCCGAGGGCGTTTCCGAAGAACTGGAGGGCACGACGCTGCTGGAGGATTTTCCGTCAGGCCTTGCCGAAGAGCTGGACGGCGTCACGGAATCGGAGGACTCTTCGTCGCGCTTGCTGTCGGAGCTGGGCGTTTTGCCGCCGTCCGACGAGCTATCGGGAATGGGCGTTACAGACGAACTAGACGGTGTCACCGAGCCCGAAGACTGCTGTTCGGGAGTCCTGTCCGGTTCGTCGGACCTTTCCGGGTCTTCTTCCTCGTCATCGTCATAAATGTTGGAACTGTCGTTGGGATTGGCCTGGAAGGTAAGGGTCTTTACGGATTCCACCAGGAATTCCTCCACGGAACCGTCCTTCATGGTGATCCGGACAAGCCTAGCAAAGGAGGCGTCCTTGCCCAAAAGTACCGCCGAGGTGTCTACCCTGGCACGGAGGGGAGAGTATGTTTCGGCAGCAAAGGCGGCACAAACACTGAAAACGGCCACCATCATCGATATCTTGATTAGCGTTTTCATTTTGGGTTCCTCCCTTTTTCAGACAGCACATGCTATCCGGGTACACCCAAAATATATATCGGTAGATTTATAAAATCAAATATATAATTATTTAGTTTTTAATCAATATTTTTTATAAAACAGCGTTTTTCGACTAGTTTTCCCAAAAGGGGAATGCCTTGGTCTTTCGCTACGCTCAATCCCCAACTGTTCGGCTCGGTCATTCCAGTTTGCAAGCAACCTGTCACGACTCTCGCCTTGGACCGTTGTCCCCTCGGTCGAGCCTTGCTCGCCCTACCCCTTCGCCTAGGGGCTCACGCCCCTAAAACCCCTCTAGACGAACGCAAAGGCTACCACGCTTGCACGAGTCGCTTTGGCCGAGTCACTACTTGCAAAATTCAACAACAGCAGGAGCAGGATGCTTGATTAAGGCAAATACGGACTTGTCACCCCTAACCGCTTCCATCTGGACTGCCTCGCTGGCCCGTTCCAGGAACTGGATACAGCGAGGGTCTGCGTGGACAGCAGCGAGCTGCACGGGTTCCGTACGGCGCTTGATGCTCACAAATTCCAAAGCATGATAGTCCTGCTTCACAGCGACGGCCACCATGGCGGCGGAGGGGCGTTCAATGTCCTGAAGGAGTTTCCAGTCCCTCTCCAGGGCGGCAAGCATGACCTTCTCCCCCGGGTTGCTGACATACTTCAAGGCGTCGGCGCTCACGCGGACGGCCTCTGCCCACAGGTCGTCTCCCGCATCCTTGATCTGGCGGACCACTTTCCAGTCTTCACGGACAGCGGCACGAAGCAGGTCCGGATTACGAACAAACTTGAGGATGTTTGGGTCAGCCTTCACCGCCGCTGCCATCGCCTCTTCGGAGACGGCATTCAAGGCATCAACCAAAGCATTGCAAGGACCGCCTTTCACGTACAAAATGGCCTGAACATTTTTTTCGAAAGCCGCCAGCTGAACCTTTTCGGTAGGATTTTCAATCAGGCTGATAGCGTACCAGTTCAGAACAACGGCCTCCAGCTGTTGTTCTTCGGTGGGGTTCTGAATGTTCTTGATTTCGGTCCAGGACTGCATAAAACCTCGCTTTGTCACAGAAAATATAAAAAAGCCCGGAAATGCGTAGCAGTGCAAATCCGGGCTTTGTGTTCTATGATTGTTAAACTTGGGCTGTCTTCAGCTCGTACACCTCGGGGTAGACCTTGCGGGCGCAATCGCTACAGAGGGTGGACAGTTTGACTCCGCGGACACGGGCCACGGGAATCTGGCAGCCGCAATGGGCGCACTTGGCAAGGAACACCACGGACGACGGGGCGATATTCTCTACAGCGGGAGCCGTAGCTACCGCCTCACCGGCCACCATCTTGCGGACCGTACTGCGGAAACAAACCTTGCCATAGGCATCCTGCACCGCCTCTCGGGTGATGCTGCACTTGAAACTGCGGCCCTTGCGAGTACGCATCTTGGCGACAAAGTTGCAGTTCGTTGCGTCCGTTCCCGAAAGGAAGGCCACAAAGTCCTTGTGGTAACGGTACAGGTCGTTCAGGTAGTGCCAGCGGATTTCGTTTTCGTCGAAACCGAACATCCGGCAAAAACGCCTGTTCCCCGAAAGGATACGACCGTGCTCGTTCACTTCAAAGCAGGCCGTTTCTTGATTTGCATTCATCTCGATCATGGTGTCCTCCTGCTGTTAGATGGTTCCTAGAAAAGGAGTTTCAATTTCGTGACTCTTGTTGCGGAATTCCGCATCGACCTCGTTCAAGGGTTCCACAGAAATCCGGAGGTCTTCAAGGCTGAACTCCAGGGATTCCTTGCCCACAAAGATGGATTCCTCGGAAGGCAAAATCTTTTCGAACGGCACATCGGTCTCCCCCACCTTCTTGCCGTTCTCGTACAGGGATACCGTCTTGCCATTCCAGGTGGCCATCAGGTAATAACGCTTACCGAATTCCAAAGTGTCCTTGCTGACCACGGCGTTCTTGCAAGAGAGGCTATCGCCGGAACCGTCTGCCATGAAGAAGGCAAAACTGAGCTTGTCTGCGCTACATTCACCCTTGACCACCGCAAGGCTGAACACATTCTGGTCGTCTTCGGAACCAAATCCAAGCTTGCCCACCAAGTTCTTGCGGTACGTGGCCGCCGTATCCAAAACCTTGTCTACCTGCAGAACCACTTCAACAGCAAATCCGGTCGCACTATCCAGAATTCCCCTATCGTCTTCTACCACGCCAAACTGGGAAGCCCCTTTGAAGTGAACTGCACCGACAACGTTCGATGTCTCGTCATAACTGACAAATCCGCCATATACTGGATTGCCATAGAGCTTCATGCCCGCCGTCCAAGATCTGGAATCATTCACGAAATCCACGGGACCATCCTTAGCAACGGCACCAAAGGCCCACCAGCTGCGAAGGCCGTATTCCATAGAGAGCGGAACCATGACGAAATCTGTTCCCTTTGCACCGGCCAGAGCGCCTACATTCACCTCATGCTCCACTTTCACAAAGCGGGTCAGATCTGCGGGAACTACCTGCAAGGTTGTTTTACCCGCGGGCACACCTTCAAGCTTGTAGAAGCCCAAAGAATCCGTCGTCGCGGTCCAGGAAGAACCGGGTATGCGGACCACAATACCTGCCGCCGTAGAGTCGTCGCGAAGCATGACACGGCCCGAAATATTGGCTGTTTCCTTAAGCGTTACCGTTTTCAGCTCCACATCCTTGCCCATGAATTCCACAACTTCATAGTAAGCCAGGGAATCAACGGTAGCCGAAATTCCATAGTTGCCGAAACGTTTCACCGGCAGGCTGAACTTGCCCTTTGAATCCGTCTCGTCAGAAGAGGTGACCGTATCGGCCTCAACGGACTTGCAATAGACCATAGCGCTTACTACAGGAGCACCCTTCTTGTCGACCAGAATACCCGCAATGGTGTTGGTCTCTTCGCTGACGCCGCCGGCCACTTCGTTGTCGGAGCAGCCCACCCAGGCAAGGGCGGCAAAAAGGAGACCCGCAAAGGCTGTCAAGTAGAACTTATTCATCTTGAGCCCCCTTTTGCGTATTACGGTCGCCCCTGTTGTCGACACCAAAATTCTTGGTCAACGGGAAAAGCTGCATGTTCAAGCGGTAAACCTTGTCCGTATGGGAATCTTCCAGGGCAATTGCCGCGATACGCCGGCGAAAGGCCTCAATTTCCATGGACACCCGCTGGAAAGCCTCTTCGGAAAGCCCGAGGGTAAGGCCCGAAATGTCCCGTTCCTTCACGGGAATCTCGTCTAGAGCGCGGACCGCAAGCTCCCCCATCTGGCGGTGCATTTCCCGCACCGAAAGGGAGGCAACATCCAGGTTACCCGTAGAAATAGCCTTGCTGTTCTGCTTGAAAGCGCCCTTCGCATCTTTTTCCAAAAGGCCCGTCTTCTGCAAAAGGGCCAGAGACTTCTTCACTTTGGCCGTATCGCCATCGAAAGCCAGCTTGCCCGCCATCTGGGCCGGGGTCGCTCCGGGCATGTTGGGAGCCATTTCACGCAGCACCGGGTTCTGCCAAGACTGGAAATAGTCGTACTGGTCTTCGCCGATAATTTCCCGGTTGTTTTCCCGGGCCATTTTCCGCATGGCGGCAAAGGAACGCTTTTTGGCGGCAGAGTCCTTGGACTGGTTGAATGCCACCAGTTCCCTAAAATACTGGAGGTCCACGCCGGTAAGGCCCATGGCGGCAGCGGTGCGTTCCACACCCACATCGCTCAGGTTCGCCTTGCCGTCGCAGACAAGCTTTAAAAATACAGGAGAGGAATACCCGGCATCACGGGCAAAGTCGCGCCAGGTAAACCCTGAACGGTCTTTCCGCTCGGTATAGAAATCGCGTATAAAAACGCGAAAATTCTGGTATTCCATCACAGGTTTCATACAGGTATAAATATATACTTTTTTATGGCGTTTCGCAACATTCTTACGATACAAAAATGAAGATTTTTCACAAAAATCAACATATTTCAATAATTTTACAATCATTTTCGTAATTTTCTATGATACAGACAGGACAAAATGGAATATTCCAGGTCACAGGAATGCGACTTCAAAGCAAAAAAAACGCCACTTTTTCAGGCGACGTTTTGAAAGGAATTCAAAGAATTACCCGTATTAATTTATGGCCTAGCACCCGGGGCAACCGATACAATCCCCAGAACAGAAAATTCCACCGCAGCCGGAGCAATATCCCGAACCTCCACCACCCGAGTTTTCTACGTAGCCCGTACAGAAACCGTCATGAGCAAGGCCATAACGTTCTACTCCGTATGTTTCTGCACACCTAAAATTCGAAGGACATTGCAAATCTCCATAGGCCATGTCACAGGATAAATTGCAGGATTCGTCGTATCCTCCTGAATCGTCCCCATATCCTGTAGTGCATGAGGACGGCACTCCATACGTTGACACTTTCGATTGGCAATAATGGTAACTCCAGGTTCCTCCCCAGCACTCCGAGTCCTCTGGGCAATCGTCATCGGACGAACAGGCTAGATAGCAACCTCCCGTAGAAGTTATCACGCCACCAAAAGACTCACAATCATCACGAGTCCAGTTCCATTTTTTGATTGAATTTTCGTTATTTGAATAATCCGAATACTCGCCCCAATCATCATCCGAACGGTAATCATCCGAATCGTAATCAGAATCCGAGTTCGCTTTGTAATTCGAATCTGTCGGTTCTACGCTGCAGGCGCTAAGAAAAAACATAAATAACACAGCAAGCAGCCAAATTGCTTTTTTCATATTCTCTCCTGTATAAGCCTGTTTAGAACTCGATTCCCAACGATAAAATGACCATACCAAAAGCCATAATATAGCCTTCGTAAGAATCATTGTAGTCACTTGAATAGTAGGAATTTTCGGGATTGGAATAACGCCAATCCTGGTCAGACACAAAAATGGTTCCCGCCATAAGGCCCATATCCAAATAAAGATGGTGGTTAAACTGGAACCTGTAACCGCCGCTTACACCGGCAACAAAAGTACTCCATCTCTCTTCCTCTTCCCTAAGTTGCCCTTTTCTATACAATGCATTGGTCTTTCCAAAATCAAAGAAAGATCCCAAGACCCAACCTCCGTTACTCTTGGGAACAAGCATCCTGAATTGGACCCCTATCGCAAAACCAGCCATATCATCGGGATCATCAGAAACCGCTCCATAGGCAAAACCAAACTGCGGTAATCTCAAATGAACATCGAACAGGAACGACGTGCCACTGCGATACCCGACGCCAATCATGGGGCCCCACAAAACAAATCCCAATGGTTGAGCCCAAACACTAAACCCATTTTTGGAAGCTTGATACCAAACCGATTCTGGATTATCAAAAGGCGATATCTTTTTCTTTTTAGGTGTTTCCTCTTCTTCAGCCGATTCCTCTTCAACCACCACGACGGGCTGTTTCTTTTTCTTCTTGACCACAGGAGCAGGCTCTTCGACAGGGGTTTCTTGTTCAACAGGAGCTGGCGCAACCACCGGTTCGGGGGCAGGTTCCGCCACGGGAACAGGAGCAGGTTCAGCAACAGGCACAGGCTCTACAACAGGAGCTGGTTCTGCAACGGGAGCAGGGGCTGGCTCGGCGACAGGAGCAGGAACGGGTTCTGCTACAGGGACTGGGGCAGGAACCGGGACCGCTGCAGGCGCCGCTTCAGCCGCCGCTGTTTCGTCAAAGACTTCCGTTTCACCATTGGCGTAGGTAATGCTTACCACTTTGGACATAGGAGCGTTAATGGTCGGACCTTCCAGGTAACTCCATTTTTTGTAACTGACCACGTCCTCGGTCATTTCCAAGATTTTTACTTGGATTTCTTTGCCGTTCTTAAAACGGACTGTGTCCTGAGCAAGGGCATTATTGAAACAAAAGCCCACCGCTATGAGCAAAAAAAGAATATTGCGCATAAATTCCCCTCTTCTATTTTGTTCAAATATAAAAAATCCCCGAGAAAACGGGGATTCTCACATATTTCATTAGCCTTTTTTGGCCACATTTATCCCACAAAGTGTGAGCCAGAGCCCTCAAGCGAAAGCTGAGGGCGGAGGCGGGAGAAAAGGGCCTACCAGCAATTAGTCCCCTACATTAGCCCTTTTCGGCCACAAAAATGCGACCGTTGCGGAACAACTGCATCCACGGGCCGTCTTCGCCCCAGTCCGCCGGGTGCCAGGAGTACTGGCAGGTACGGAACACGCGTTCGGGGTGTGGCATCATCACGAGGGCGCGGCCGTCTTCGGAGCAGAGGCCGTTGATGCCGAAGGGGGAACCGTTGGGATTCAGCGGGTAGCGTTCGGTGTATTCGTGCTTGCCGTCCACGTAGCGGAGTGCCACAAGGCCGGTCCCCAGGCAGGCTTCGGCAGCTTCACGGCTAGCGAATTCCGCGCGGCCTTCACCGTGTGCCACCGCAATCGGGAGCACGGAGCCTGCCATGCCCTTGAGGAGCACGGCGGGGGTGTCTTCGACCTTGAGCGTGCAGAAGCGGGCTTCGAAGCGTTCGGAGAGGTTCTGCACGAAGCGCGGCCAGTGCTTGGCGCCCGGAATCAAGTCCTTGAGGTTAGAGACCATCTGGCAGCCGTTGCAGACGCCCAGCGTGAAGGTATCCTTGCGGTTGAAGTAAGCCTCGAATTCGGCGCGGGCCTTCGGATTGAAGAGGATGCTCTTGGCCCAGCCTTCGCCGGCGCCGAGAACGTCACCGTAGCTGAAGCCACCGCAGGCCACGAGACCGTTGAAGTCCTTGAGGCTTACGCGGCCTTCGAGAATGTCGGTCATGTGGACGTCGATGGATTCAAAGCCAGCCTTCTGGAAGGCGGCTGCCATTTCGAGTTCACCGTTGACGCCCTGTTCGCGGAGGATAGCCATCTTCGGGCGGCTGGCGTAGTCCTTCACGACCTTTGCACCCGCCGCCACGTCGAAGGTGACCTTCGGCGTGATACCCGGATTGTCCTGTTCCAACTTGAGCTTGTATTCGCTTTCGGCACAATCCGGGTTATCGCGGAGGGCCGCGATGCGGCGGGTCGTGTCGCTCCAGATGGCACGCAGGTCAGAGAGGCCTTCGGCGTAGTCGCCGATGACCAAGTTGTACGTATCATTGAGCGTCGCGATTTCAGAAACCGTATCGCCGAGACCGGCAGCGGCAAATGCGTCGCGCACAGCAGCGAGGTCGGCATTCTTCACCTGGAGCACGGCACCGAGTTCTTCGTTGAAGAGGGCGTCGATGAGGTTGCCCTTGAGGGCGTCGGCCTTCACCGTCACGCCCACGTGGCCTGCAAATGCCATTTCGACGAGCGTCGTGTAGAGGCCGCCATCGCTCTTGTCGTGGTAGGCCATAATCTTGCCGGCGGCATTGAGCTTCTGAATCGTTTCGAAGAAGGCGCGGAGTTCCTTGGCGCTGTCCACATCCGGAGCCTTGTCGCCGAGGTTGTTGTAAACCTGAGCGGCAATGGAGGCGCCCATGCGGTTCTTGCCGCGAGCGAGGTCCACGAGAACGAGCGTAGAATCCTTACATTGCAAGAGCTGCGGGGTAAGTGTCTTGCGTACATCGGCGCAAGGAGCAAAGGCGCTGATCACGAGAGAAATCGGAGCGGTCACGCGGTGGCTACCCTGAGCGTCAGACCACACGGTGCTCATGCTCATGGAGTCCTTGCCCACCGGAATCGTAATGCCAAGTTCCGGGCAGAGTTCCATACCGATAGACTTCACGGCTTCGTAAAGGTCAGCACCATCGCCTTCGTAGTTCGGCGTGGCCATCCAGTTTGCGGACAAGTTCACGCGGCCCATATCAGGCACGCAAGCGGCAGCCATGTTCGTGAGGGATTCAGCCACCGTCATGCGGGCGGCAGCGGCCGGAGAAATCAAGGCAACCGGGGCGCGTTCACCCATGCTCATGACTTCACCTTCGTAAGTATCAAGCGTTGCGCTTGTCACGGCGCAGTCGGCGACAGGCACCTGCCACGGACCAACCATCTGGTCGCGGCAAATCATACCCGTCACAGAACGGTCACCGATAGAAATGAGGAACGTCTTGTCGGCAACGGTCGGGTTTGCAAGCACGCGATGAGCCACATCCTTCACCGTCACGCCAGCCGGAACCACCGTGGAAGAAAGCGGGCGCTTCTGGCTCTTTTCGTTACGGATCATGCGGGGCGGCTTGCCGAGGAGCACGCCAAGCGGCATGTCAATCGGAGTCGTACCGAAGTGCTTGTCGGTCAGGGTCAGGTGCTTTTCAGGGATAGCCTCGCCCACCACGGCGTACGGGCAGCGTTCACGCTTACAGATTGCGTCGAACACATCCAGCTTGTCGCCGGCGATTGCGATAACATAACGTTCCTGGGATTCGTTACTCCAGATTTCGAACGGGCTCATGCCCGGTTCGTCGTTCGGCACGTTGCGGAGTTCAAACTTACCGCCGAGACCGCCATCGTTCACCAGTTCCGGGAAGGCGTTAGAAAGTCCACCTGCTCCCACGTCGTGAATGAAGGTAATCGGGTTTTCTTCGTCCATCGCCCAGCAGCGGTCGATGACTTCCTGGCAGCGGCGTTCCATTTCGGGGTTTTCGCGCTGCACGGAGGCAAAGTCGAGAGATTCATTACCGGCACCGTTCTGCACGGAGCTGGCAGCACCGCCACCGAGACCGATGAGCATCGCCGGACCGCCGAGCACAATCAGGTGATCACCCGGGTCGATGTGGCCCTTCTCGATATGCTGGTGCTTGATGTTGCCAAGACCGCCAGCCAACATGATCGGCTTGTGGTAACCGCGGACTTCCTTGCCGTTCTGGGCATCGACTTCCTGTTCGAAAGTACGGAAGTAACCGAGGATGTTCGGACGACCGTATTCGTTGTTGAACGCAGCGCCACCGAGCGGGCCTTCGATCATGATGTCGAGGGCAGACGCAATGCGGGACGGGCTACCAAAGTCCTTTTCCCACGGCTGGACTGCACCCGGCAGTTTCAAGTTTGAGACGCTGAAGCCCGTGAGGCCGGCCTTCGGCTTGGAACCCTTACCCGTGGCACCTTCGTCACGGATTTCGCCACCACTACCGGTAGCGGCACCCGGGAACGGAGAAATGGCCGTCGGGTGGTTGTGGGTCTCGACCTTCATGAGGATGTCGACCTCTTCGTTGTGGAAGTCGTACTTGTTGTTGCGCGGGTCGGCGTAGTAGCGGCCAGCGACAGCGCCCTTCATCACGGCGGCGTTGTCCTTGTAGGCGCTAAAGATGTTGGAGTTGTGGAGCTGGTAGGTGTTCTTGATCATCTGGAACAGGGACTTGTCCTGCTTGACACCATCAATCGTCCATTCAGCACCGAACACCTTGTGGCGGCAGTGTTCCGAGTTGGCCTGTGCGAACATGTAAAGTTCAACGTCCGTCGGATTGCGCTTGAGTTCGGTGAAGTTCTTGACCAAGTAATCGATTTCGTCGGAGGAAAGAGCGAGGCCCATTTCCTTGTCGGCCTTCACGAGGGCGTCGCGGCCCTGGTCGAGCATCGGAATCACATTCAGCGGACGCGGTTCTTCCTTGCTGAAGAGCACTTCCAAGGAGGCAGTGTCGGCGAAAACGGCCTGGGTCATGCGGTCATGAATCTTGGCGGAAATTTTCTCGCGGGCACCGGCGGGCACTGCACCTTCAAACTTCACGTAGTAAGCGATGGCGCGTTCGATGCGCTTGATAGCCGGGAGGCCGCAGATGTGAGCGATATCAGTAGCCTTGGAGCTCCACGGGCTGATGGTACCCGGACGCGGGCACACCACGAAGAGTTCGCCTTCGAGAGCCTTGGGTTCGCGGGCCGGACCGTAGTGCAGCACCTTCTTCAAGGTTTCGGTTTCCGCATCGGATAGGCCCTCGGACAGATCCACCACGTGCAGGAATTCAGCATAGACGGAAGCAACAGAGAGCCCCGCAGCCTTGAAATCGGAAGAAAGTTTCTGGAGACGGAAATCCGACAGAGCCGGCGTACCACGTAAGATGAGCATTATTAACCTCGGTTTGATTTTTTACGAGGGGAAAGATAGAAAATAGGTATGAGGTCGCTCGTTTCACTCGCTTTGAGTTATGAGCATTTATAATCGCGCCTTCGGCGCCATATTTTAATTCAATGTTCAAA
>Ga0310691_10006279_pt1 | contig 12709 bp, 18 predicted proteins | sample 176DNAGHGlowgp2_FD_203887 | JGI IMG/M metagenome (GOLD analysis project Ga0310691, IMG submission 203887) | Sheep rumen microbial communities from Palmerston North, Manawatu-Wanganui, New Zealand - 1766 DNA GHGlow gp2 (v2) (version 2) | ecosystem: Host-associated > Mammals > Digestive system >... | reverse complement strand
AAGGCGGAGGCTTGCGCCGATGTCGGAGGCATCATGGAGTTCATCTCGAACTATGTGGAATAGAAGCTTAGATTTTCCCATATTTTTAGATTTTAATTGGTTATTTGTTGGCCGAAACGGATTCCCAAGTCCCTTTCGGCCTTTTTTTTTCAAAGATGTTGCATATTGTGGGAAAAGTAGTATTTTTGCACAAAATAAAAGTCATGGAATCTGTAATAGTAGGAACTGAAATCAAGTTCTCTGTCGAGGCGACAGCCGAAGGCTTCGATATGTCGAAAGACGACTTCTTCGTAAAGATAATGAAGGGTCACAATGTGGTAAAGGACTTCGCCAAGGATGAACTCGTCGTGGAGGGCGGCACTTATCTGTTGTGCATTGACACAGCCGAGATAGGCGTGGGTAACTTCGATGCCGCTGTAGTTGCGCAAGTGCCAGACGGTCATTTCCCAGACGGCTTCAGAACGGAGATAGTAAGACAGCAACTTTTAACGGTGAAGAAACTATGAGTTGCCTGACAGTAAACATAGAGCGCGTTACTCCACCTATGGAGGTAGTGATAGGCTTGGTGTGCTCCGTGCCTACAACGGTTTCCGACTTCAGCGACGACTTTAACAACGACTTCAACATATAAGAAAATGGCAGATTTTTCAAGCATTATACAAGAGGTTAACGCCGACATCAACACAAACGGCGCAAATGAGATAACGGGCGCGAAACTCAATCAAGTGCTGCGCGACATGATTGCAGCCGTCAACGCGGCGAAGCAAGACCCGCTGACGATAGACGCTACACCGACCGAGGACAGCGCCAACCCCGTGCAGAGCGGGGGGATGTATGTCATTCTTTCGTCCATGTTTGCAGACGGATGCCTCTATGGAGGCATCGTTGGCCCGCAAGACTCACCAACATTCGGAGATGACCACCGCTATTTCTACATCGCAAAAATTAACGGCAGGTATGTAAACTTCAACAACTACGAAGTCGACGGCTATGTCGTTGTTTTTTCGTGGAGCGAAAACACGCAAAATTGGAGATATGTGTCGTTATGTCCAAACAGCCAAGCCTTTGATGATTCTCTTGAAATTAAAGCTGACAAGGTTGTGGGAGCAACCTCTGGCAACCTCGCAGGTTTAGACGAATACGGCAACCTCACCGACAGCGGAATCGCCGCCAACGAGGTTGCGACCAAGGCAGATATTGCCTATCTCCAACAGCAAATAGACGAACTGAAGAATCAATCATAATCTTTATATTCTTTCATGTTGTGAAAAAGGACGCTCAGACGGCGTCCTTTTTCTTTGCTGAAGATGAAAATGATATGTATGCTTTTGGGAGAAAAACTCGTCATTAGGCTTGTTTTGAGCCTCATTGCTGATTTTGCGAAGCCGTGGAGTATTGAGCCTCCATCTCCTTAGTCCTTCTCTCCTTCTCCAACTCCTTCTCCATCGTTTCTTGGTCTTCCTTCTCGCAACGCTCGACTTCATCTGGGCGGCTGATTGTGTTCTGCTCGATACCTGTCCTCTTTGAAAGTATTCCGCTGTTTACCATTGTGGCAAGCATCTGATTGTAAGACTCTTGCGAGTACGGTTGCCAGATTTCGAATTGTGCGTTGATGTTGAGTTTGTCGAATTCCGTGATTGCGTCCTTCTTAATGCTCTTGTTGACAAGCTCGATTGCCAAGCCGCGCTTGAAGAGGCGAACCATCTTGTCTGCGACGTTCTGCCACTCGACGATGCCGTTCTTTGCCGTCTGTATGTCCAGCGATTGCGTCATTTGCACGGCGATGCCGCTCGTGTCGCTTGAAGTGTGTATGTCGGAAGGCAGGATGAAGGTGGTGCCGCACGCAATCTCAATCTGCTTGAACATGAGGTCGAGGGTGTCGATGCCGTTTTGCGGCTTGGGCGGGTCGAGGAACTTGGCGTCGGACTTCGACGGGTCTATGCTGATGTCGTTCATCACGATGTTGCCGGCAATCTTCTTCGCGTTCGGGTCGATTTGCCCCTTGACGTAGAGCAAGCCCCATCCCCACTTGTTCTGAAGCACTTGGAAGATGTTTGCCGTTCGCTCGTAGCCCTCGATGAGCGTCTGTCCCCTGTCCCATGCGACTTGGGTGCGTTTCGTGATGAGCGGTATCTCCCCGAACGGGTGCGGCTCAACTACCATCTCGTAGTTGCCCGCGATGTCTGTCGTGAAACGGTAGAAGTTTTGGTCATCCCAGCAGTCGATGCACTCGTTGCCGTCGGAGTCGAGGTAGTACACCGCTTCGAGGATGCGGTCGCCGTTGGCGTCGTTGTGTGAACAGATGACATAGCCGTCCTCGTAGCTGATAAGCCTTGACTTGATTTCGCCGTGGCGGTCGAGGTAGTAGAGCAAGCCCGCGTCACCGAACGACTTGGCAGCGGCAACCATCTTGACCTTCATCCCGTCTTGGTTGCGCAAGTCCCAGTAGTGCTTGAACGTCACGAAGTCCTGTTGCATCGTGTCGGTGGGCTTCTTGTCCGCAAGCGTGAACTTCATCGGCATGCACGCCATGTGCAATGTCTGCTTCTCCATGATGCACTGCTGCATGGGGAATGCCGACTTTACGAACTTGATTTCCATTGCCCCGTTCTCCACGGTCTTGACGCAGATGGAGGGGATGTTCTCGTCAAAGAGGACGTCGTGCATGGACGGGTCGAGTTCCTTGACGTACTGGTCTTGGCTTATCGGGTAGCGCCGCATCGTGGAGAGGCGGGCGGAGACCTTCGAGCCGAGCTTCACCCCGTTCCTTGATGACATGCCCGTTGCTGGCTTGATGCTTCCTCCCCTTGTGAAAGGCTTCTTCCTTAGCAGGCGGTCTTTGTCTTTGAGCAATGCCGCGACGTCGCTTTCCGTGTTGGCCGACGCAAGCAGCGCGTCGAGTTGTTGTGTGTTGTTATTATTCTCCATTGTTTTGAGTATTTTCGATTAGGTTCCATTTCTTCATTGCGAACTCTTTGTCCAACTGGTAGCACTCCCTTCGTGTATGTGGACACACGAACGAAAACTTGCGCTCGACGACAATCATCCTGTCCTGTTGCTTACTTTCGACCTTGAACTTGTCGTTGAGCTTCACGCGGATGTCTGCCATAATCTTTAAACCATCTTTCGGGTCTAACAAGCCGTCATCCATCGACTGTTGCGTTTTCTTCAAAAGAATCTCCATCTCGCGTCGATTTTCCTCAAAGGTTATCGTGCCAGTGTCGTTGTCTTCACTGACGCTTTTGATATATCCTGCGTCGGAAAGGTATTGCTCCAACTTTGAACGCATCTCATCGTCTGCATAGTCATCGTACCCTTCCGAACCGAAGAGGCATTGGTATGCGGTCTTGTTGTCTGAAAACATCTTTGAAAGCAAGGTGTAGGCGATGTCCCTCACACGTATCGTGTCCCCTTGTTCTTTGAAGTGCTCTATCGTCGCTTTTATCTGTTCGTTATCCATCTTATATATATGTGTTTAAAAACCTCCGTAGCTGATGCCAAATGTGGTGTCGTCGTAAATGTTCACCCTTTCACCGCTGTTCGTTTCGTTTTGGTATGTCTGGTAGCGTTGCCTGCTACTTTCCAGCTCCATCCCGTCCTGTATTCCGAGCAGCGGCATCATGCGCATCGACATTGCGTCGAGCAAGTCCATTGAACGCCCGCGTCCAAGGAGCTTGTTCATCTCCTTTTTCGTTGCCAAACGCTTCTTTCCGTTTGGTGCGTCGACCCAACGTATCACGCGGGCTTCCTCGCAGAACTCGTTCTGTATCGTTATGTCAGATGTCGTCTTTGACGCTGCGTTTATGTATCGTCTTGATGCCACCTCGTCGGACACGGAGATTAGGTTGTTCTTGATTAGGTATACGAGTTTGCCGTAGCAGCAGTCCTTCAACTTGACGTATTGCAGGGCGTTGATTCCCATAGGGGCACGGTACGATTCGTATGGCACCGCTGATTGGATGTAGTCGAGGAAATACCTTCCCCTGATGGCGTCGAAAATGATGTGCCTGTACCCTATGTTGTGCTTGTTCGCGAAAACCATAGCCCTACGAGCGTTTTCCGCTGGAGTGGTGAACGGTGCAATGTCGATGTCTATGATGTCGAGTCCATCCCAAGCAATCTGCACGAAGTTGTTCGTACCGCTGTCCGCCAGGTCGACCGTAATCCACTTGTCACCATTCATCTGCTCGTCATTGGTGAACACGGAAGCGGCTTCGTCGAATGTAATGACGCAATCTTGTTCATCTCGACTTGAAACATTCCAGTTGCCGCCAAGGAGCTTGTCTCGTTCTGCACCGCCCATCATGGCGATAGTGCCGACATACCCCTTGTTGCGTTCAAGCATTTCCTTGTTTTCGGACATCTTACCTTCGTAGAATGTGAAGGATTTGATGTATTCCTCCCAGTTTTCGCTATGCTGCGAACGAAGAATTTTGTCTATATCAGCCTTGCATTGATAGTAAACTTCCTCCTTGCTACTTCCCCAACAAACATCCTTTACAGTCGTTCCCATAATGTAGAAGAAACGAACCACACCATCCCTTTCTGGTATAATATAGCCTGCATCATCAACATACCAATCAATGAAATCCCTTGTCCAATGTTCCCTCTCTGGATTGGTCGTTGCGAGGCACTTACCAGCATAGGGCGATTTTCCACGGTTTCTTGACAAGATAGTTGTAAAAGCCTCCCAAGAGAAATTGCTCAACTCATCGAAGTAAATCATGTCGTATTGGCTTCCCTTCAGACGGCGAAGTATCGACTCCTTTGTTTGGTCGGCTACATGTGTAAAGTCCACGAACGACCCATTGGGAAAAGTCACTCTTGGCATATCCGAAATACGAACTTGTATGTAGTCTCCGTAAAGTTCACGGAAGGAATCTATAAGTCCTCCGCCTCGCTTGATGTCGTCCAAGTTGTTACGGAGGAAAAGCCCACACCACCTAGAATCCAAAGACGGTTCGGCGGTAGCCATAGCAGCCCCGAAACTTTTCCCCGCGCCCAAATTTCCGCCCCCAAAGCACACGTCTACATTGGTACGGACAAAATTGGTCTGAAATCCTTCATGCGGTCGATATATTTGTGTTTTATCTGACATTTACGAATCTTGTTTAGGTGGAATAAAACTCCATATATATCCTTTATAATCGTTTCTCTCTCTATTGCAATAAGAGTTTCTACAACAAGCGCTTACTGCACTTTGTTTAAATCCGTTTTCTATACAAGCCTTTGTACTTTCCCATTCTTTAACGAATTTGCCATCAATTGTGTATTGGTAAACCTTTTTTGAGTTTGATTTTGCTATGCGTTGTTTATGCAAACCATGATTGTTGTTTTGAGTACAAGTTATAAGTTCGAGATTTTCCAATCTGTTGTCTGATTTAATCTCGTTTATGTGGTTAACTTCCATCCGTTTGTCTCCTTTTGTAGAAGCTATAAACTTAGGTATCCTACCATAGAAAGCCTCATAGACGATTCTATGAATTAGATAATGTCTTGTTACATTGTTTTTTGTTAAAGAAGTAAACGAATAACCGTTTTTAGTGGAAAGTATGGTTAATAGCTTCACCTTACCCGTTCTAAGGTAACTTAGGCTTTTTATTCGCCCCATGTTGCTGACTTCATATTTTCCTTCAAATCCTACCACTGGTTTCCAGATTTCATTTTCTAAGTTTTGTACCATTTTCTTGCGCTTTTATGGTTATCTTGTGCTTGTTGATAAAGGTGGCGAGGGATAAGCGCAAGAAAAGAAATCCCCCGCCACCGAGTTGGATTCCGCTTGCAAATATACGCTTTTTTCCACAAAAACAAGAGAAAGCACTTAAAGTAAAACTTCAAGTAACCGTTAAAAAACACTGAAAAACACAATGTTTACAAAAATAAATATTATTATTTAAAAATTCATAACATTATGAACCAAATGGTTACATATCAACTTGACATAAAACTTCAAATAAGTGTGCGTAACTTATTGAAAATTACTTATTTTTGCACCGAATAATATTCACTTAACATTAAAACACGAAAACACATGAAGTTCACGAAGCAAGAGGCCATCAAAGCACTTGAGGCCAAAATCCCCGCAAAGGACAAAGAACTTGACCTTTCGCGCACCATCTCGGAGGCTGTAGACAACAGCTTCGAGCTGATTGGGGAAGACAGTGAGATGGAGTTGGAGGATTTCGTTGGGAAGGTGTTCAAGCAGGTGAAGACCTCTATCGGCTTGACGCACAGCGAGAACTCCAAGGTAGCGCAGAAGATGCAGAAGCAGCTTGACGAGTTGCAGGCGAAAATCGACGACAAGAAGCATCCGAAGGATGACGATGGAGACGATGACGACCCGAAGACGAAGGCATTGCTTGAAAGGATTGCCAAGATGGAGGAGCGTTTCGCCACGTCGGACAAGGAGAAGACGGTCGCAGAGAAGCGTAGGCAACTGACGGACAAGATGAAGGAGAGCATCACGGACAACGACTGGATTGAGGCGTATCTCGCCGAAATCAGCGTCACCGAGGACACCGACGTCGAGGCCAAGGCCAAGGACTATGTTGCGTTCTACAACAAGACGCACACAAAGGGCGGCAAGATGACCCCGAGGTCGACAGACAACAACGATGACAACGACTCCAAGCATGTGAAGGACGCCGTGGCCGCTGCCGCACGCATCAAGAAACAGATGTACGGCAACAGCCAAGTCAAGACCGAAACTAAGTAAAACAACAACATTAAAACACCAAGACTATGCCTAACAACATTATCAACGGACATTTCCGTGGCACCGCCCTCATCCAGAAGACTGGCAACATCGGCGGCTACAAGAATGTCTTCGCCAACCTCGTGGGCACCCATGACGACATGGTTTACCCGCATTTCGGCGGCAAGGTGATGAACCCGCCCAAGGGTCGCGCCAAGATGTGGGCTGGCGACTTGCTCGAATACCGCCCCAAGCTGATGACGCCCACCAGCGACAGGCTTGACCCCGAAATCTACATCCTGCGCACATTCCAACTGGCCGATGCCGCTTCAGGTACTACCGTGAAGATTGTACGCGACGAGTACAAGCACAAGCCCTTTGTCGGTGACATCCTGATGGTCGCCCCTGCCACCATCGGTGGAGAAGGCACCGGCGTCACCGTGACCGCCGTTTCCGCCACGACCGCCACCGTGGATGGTTCCACCGTCAACGTGTGGGAACTCACCGTCTCCGCTTCCGTCACCGCCGCCAAGGGCACTGTCCTTGTCGAGGCTGACAAGGCTGGTGCCGACGCCAAGATGCTCGTGCAGACCATCAACGGCGTGTTCGACTGCGACACCGACTTCTTCGAGGACGACAACATCGACGACGTTGGCGTCACCCGCAACGAAAGCGGCGAAATCACAGCCGTGACCGACACGGACTTCTACAGAGCCCGTTACCAATACACCCCCGCCCTCGGCGGAATGATGTGGATTAGCAAGATGTCGCCCCTGCCGCAATGCGTGCTCGACCTCAACCTTTGCAACATCCCGAACATCTTCCATGTGAACTGGGCTCTCAACGGCAAGAAGATTGCCGCGCTTGACTCCAGTGTGACCGCACTTGACACTCGTGTAACCGCGCTTGAAGCTTAATTAAAGAAAGGAGATTACTACTATGTCAGCACATAAATTCCCCGATTTCTCCGAATCCTCGTACTTCAACATCTTCAGCCCCGAGGGGCGCGTTGTTGTCAACGAGATTCTGAACAACCCCGACCTCATCGACGTGAACAACTTCTCCGCTTGGAGACAGGACTTCATTATCGACCAGCAGGTCACGAAACACGACACCAATGGCTTTGCCACCGTCACCGCTGCCATGCGTGAGGTCGAGCCCGCCGTCATGTCGGACATGCGTGCGCCTCTTGGCGACTCACTGCCCGTCGAGCAAGGTAACGCCAAGGCATACACCGTGCCGATTGCACACTTCACGACCCGCCACTTCCACGAGACAAAGGCCACGATGATGGACAAGAAAGTCCGCTACGAGAACCTTCGTGAAACCTACGGCGAGTACGACGCGCAACTCTTGGCAGGATATGCCGAGAAGGTGCAGGACTTCATCGACGGCATGAACCAGACCCTGACCTACATGGGCGAGCAGCTCATGACCAACGGCTACGTCTACTATGACAAGGGCGCTGGCATCATCGCAGGTATCCATCAGGCTCCCATCCCGACCAAGAACTTCCTCAACGCCTGCATGTACAAGGTGTCTGGCGGCGTGGAAGTCCAGACCACTTGGGCAGACCTTGACGCCCTCTTCATCGACTCCATCAACCGCCTCATCGAGCAAATCAACACGAAGCTCGGCAAGAACTGGAAGTGGCAGCTCGACGTTCCGAAGGCCATTTGGGACAACTACATCATGAAGAACAAGCAAGTCTTGACCACGATGTACATGCGTGCCAACCCGAACATTCTCAGCGTTGACCAGATGAACTTCGCTTCCGCTGGCTACACGTTTGACGACGCGCAGGTGATGGAAATGCTGAACAGCCGCCTGAAGGACTGCACCATCTTCGTGCACGACAGCGCACAGTTCGACGCCATCGACGGCATCGTCCGTGGTTGGAAGACTGGTGTCGCCACCTTGCGTCCTCTCGGTCGCGCAGGTATGATGCGCCACACCGACATCATCGACGCCGAGTGGTTCGACGACCGCTACTCCAACCCCGCCATTCAAGACTTCTACGTACCTGCTCTCGGCGGCTTGGGCTACCTGAACAACACCATCTGGCCGAATGGCCGTGACTTGGAGTATCGTACCCGTTACATCTACTCCGCCACGCCTTCGCTGGACGAGTTCCTGTACCACTTCATCATGGCCACTGGTACTGCCAGCGAAAACGGTAACTGGTACTAAGAATAAAGGAAAGGAATAGACGACGATGGCTGCGATAGAGTTTGACATCTTACAGTACATGAGTGGTCTTACAGGATTCACCTTCGACAAGGCGGTGCTTGTGCGCATCGCCTTGGAGAGGGGGGTCGCTGAGGTGACGGAATACGACGAACTGACGAAGCGCGACCGTGACCTCATCACCGCCGACCTGCTGCTGACCGCATACCTTTCGCCAAACGTGTGGGCTTCGTTCGACCAGTCGCACGGCTCGTACAAGAAGGGCATCGGTTCGCAGACCATGTACAACAAGGACGAGATTCTCGACTGGCTGAGGGGCATCTACGAGCAGTACGAAGACCCGATGCTTGAAGAGGTTCCCGACAACTCCGCCAAGGTCTTCTTCCGCAACGACATCTGAAAACAGGAGTAATAATGGCATACATCGACAGGGACGAATTGCGAGACTATCCTTTCGAGGGTGAGTTCTACCGCTCGGTGAGCAATCCTTCTTCGCTTCTGAACCCTCAGACGGAGGAGATTATAGCCCGTGTGGTGTGCGACATCCAAGAGGACGCGAACTATCGCGCCACGCAGACGGCGAAGGCCGTCTATGGCGTTTACGTCCCTTTCGACAGCGACACCGACGTCGTTCCCGTGCAGAGGGGGGACATGTTCCGAGGTCACCAATACGGCTTGCTTGTGGCTGGAAAGGTCATAGGCGTGTTTCCGTCGCAGTTGGGGACATTCGAGAACTACACCGAGCGAGGGGAGGACGTGGTGCCGCACCGATGCCGTGGCTATCTCGCAAGGGTGGAGGCTACTGACGTATGATTGGAGGAATCTTTCTTGAAATCCCTTTCGGTGATGTATACCATCAGAGTACTGTGTCAAGGATACACACGAACATCAACCGTTTGTTCGGCTTCGACGACAAGTATTTCACGAAGGGGTATTGGGACAAGAAGGTTGTCGACCAAATCATGAAAGTAGGCAAGGAAGATATTTCCAAGCACCGCTCCACGGTCAGGAGAGAGCATTTAAACCGAACGTCAGACTTGGTTCGCAGCACGGTGTTCGCTGTGTTCAAGGATGGTAATTGGGACAGAAAATACTATCGTTTTGACAGTATGCAACCACAAGAAGCGCCTCCTTTAGTTGAACACGATTGGGACTTAGACCAAAGGGCTGTGGAGTTCTTGAGCGAATACGAACCGTATTACGATTCAAGATTCACAGCCGTTATCGCAGCGACAGCGCCTTATGCAGTTCGAGTAGAATCAAACGGAGGTTTCGCAAGTTTTAACGCTCGAATTTATTACGGATATAACCTTGCAGTTCTTAAATACGGAATAAGCAGAATAGGCGGCGCTTTGATGAAGGCAAGACCCGACTCGCAAAAAGGTAAGGCTATTTACGGATACATCTTTGAAAGCACAGGAACAAGAAAAATCAAACAAAGTGGATTGTAATGAGAACACTGAACAGACACGCAAACACATCAATGGTCGAGGAGTACCTGTACAGCATCTTGAATGGTGTCGTATCAGACCACGTTTTCGCAGGCACTTTGCCCTCTACGACGGGCGGCGACTGGAACGACATGGTGCTCATTGACTGCGACCTGCCTATGACCGACTACGGGCCATACAGCAAGGCGACAGTCTATGTTTTCCTCTATGCGAGACCGAACCCCGACGGGTCGAAGAACGTCCCGCTACTGTACCAGATGGAAAACAAGTTATGTGACGTGCTCGACAGCATCTCAGACGACCACTACTCCGTTGAACGCATATCCAACGGTGCCGACTACGACACCAACATCCAATGGCACCGCAACTTCGTCTATTTCAACCTTACAATAACTTGCTAATAAACAAAAGTACAACAATAAAATAAGAAAGGATTAACACTATGGGACTTACTAAAATCAATGCAGGTCAAGTTCGTTTCCAAGACCCCACTTCTGTGGTCTTCATTCCGTGGTCAGAAGGCGCTCCTGGCACTGACGGCTATGACATCCATGACATCGTTGGCGACACTTTCTCGTTGACACAAGACGATGCAGACCGTACCGAGATTCCGTGGGAGTTCGGTGACGACCCGTTGGACGAGAACATCTCCTTGGGTAACCGCAACCTCGCCATGCAGTGCTTGGACTACCAAGACGACATCATGAAGACGTTGTTCGGGTGGGACACCGAGACAGAAGGTTTCTCCGTCGCCCCATCGCAATACTCTGAGCTTTTCTGCACTATCGTACTTCGCTTTGGCGGCATCGGCAAGAACATTGTCATGCCGAAGGTGAAGATGGACAGCAAGACGGTTTTTGAGAACTTGCGTACCGACATCGCCCGTGGCGAGCTTGGAGGTGTGCTGTATGCCACGCCTGTAAAACTCGGTGCTGCCACTTCTCTTACCGAAACTGGTATTTTCTTTGCCGAGGATGGCAAAGCCTTCACTGTTGGCGCAACGCAGTCTGGCTCAACCATCAGCGGAGGCACGATTGTTACCCTGACCGCTGAAGGCGGGGACATCACCATCGCAGCCGCTTCCTAATCGGTAAGAACGGAATTTTAAGTTCAAGGGAAAGGGAATGGTCTTAGTACCGTTCCCTTTTTCAGTAAAACGAAAGGAGAAATAAAATGTCACTGATAACTACAAACGACAACAGGATTGTATTGAAGAAAGCCGAGTCGATGATGGTTGTGCCTTATGTGTACGACGGAACGGTAGGCGATTATGTGCTTGGCGACGACGTGTATGACATCTCTGCCATCATAGGCGACTCTACGACGATAGAGCAAAGCGACGGAGAGTCAGAGGCGAAGTACAACGAGTTCAAGGCATCGCCTTTGATTGAGAGCGTTTCTGGCTCGAAATACAACCTCACGGCACAATGCCTCGACTTGCAGTCGGACGTCTTGAAGCCTCTTTTCGGCGCTATGACGGCGCAAGGAGGCTCGATAGCGTTCCACGACGACTTCGTGTTGAGGTATGCGTTGATTAGGATAAGGTTCGAGGATGAGACGTTGCCGGACGTGGTGATGCCGAAGGTGCAGTTGAACAGCAAACTTTTCATCCAACAGTTGAAGACGCGGGCTTCGCATGGCAACATAGCGGGTACGGCGTTGGCTGTAAACATGGCGGTAGCGGACAGCCTTTCGTCTTCCACTGCGAAGCAGTTCGACATACCTTCTACTGGGGGCGCGACGTATGTGCCTTACACTCCGATAGTGTTTGTTCCGAGAGGCGACGTCTTTTTCGTATACCATAGCAGGAGCGGCTCGACAACCAACTATGCGTATGTCGACTTCGATGGAGGCAGCGTGCGTTCGGGCATTACCGTTAACGAGAGCAGCGGTGCTATCACATTGTAAAAAACACTATCTTTGCACTTGAACTAAAACTTCAAACAAATGGCACTATATAAGGCAAAATCAGACATTAAGCAGAGGCTTAAACAGCAAGAAATGGAGGCTTTGAAGGTATCTGATGAGGCTCAAAACCGCTTGGCTGAGATACTGTCCGATGCACCGACTATGGAGAAGTTGGCTGGAACTGAATGGGAGATGCGTCCTTTGAGAATGGGGACGCAGTACCTCATTGTACAGGAGGTGTGCAAGGTAAACAAGGAAGAGGGCGCGACATACGGAGATGTGTTGAAGGCGCTGCTTGTGTCGATGCCCGCACTTTGCAACGTCCTTGCGCTCGCCTTGCTCAACGACAAGAACAAGATTTACCAGAACGGCGACCCGAACCAAGGCTACAGCAAGATGTTCAAGCGGACGGTGGACACCATCATGTGGTCAGCCGACAAGGAGGATATGGCGCACATCATGCTCGACT
>Ga0310691_10006277_pt1 | contig 12710 bp, 7 predicted proteins | sample 176DNAGHGlowgp2_FD_203887 | JGI IMG/M metagenome (GOLD analysis project Ga0310691, IMG submission 203887) | Sheep rumen microbial communities from Palmerston North, Manawatu-Wanganui, New Zealand - 1766 DNA GHGlow gp2 (v2) (version 2) | ecosystem: Host-associated > Mammals > Digestive system >... | reverse complement strand
TCGCGAAGGGTGCGTCATTTGGTTACTGCGCATCGCGAGGACGGGTATCGGAAGGGCACGGACAAATGGCCAAGTCGGTCAATGCGTCCGTGTCCTTTTTTTGTATGCTGCGGGAGAGGGGCGCGGCATGGAAAGCAAAGACGTCAAGTGGAAAAAGGGTCGGCAGACAACAAAAACGTTATGAGAAATTTGGGCAAAAATACGTCTTGTGGAGAGACGGCGACAAGGGGTATACTAGATGTTGTTGACGACGCAGACCCATCCGGCGCAGGGCGCCGCCTTCTCTTTACGGGAGGGGGTCATCATAACGGGAGAAGTAATATGAGTTACAGAGACGAAACGAAAGTAGTTCAGATCGGAGACAGAAAGATCGGGGGAGGAAATCCCATATTAATACAGTCCATGACCAATACAAAGACGGAGGACGTGGCGGGAACGGTGGAACAGATCCTTAGGCTGGAGCGGGGAGGTTGTGAGATCATCCGCTGCACCGTGCCTACGGAGGAAGCCGCAAAAGCCATCAAAGAGATCAAAAAGCAGATCCATATTCCGCTGGTGGCAGACATCCACTTTGATTATAAAATGGCCATTGCAGCCATGGAAAACGGTGCAGACAAGATCCGGATCAATCCCGGAAACATTGGATCCAGGGAGCGGGTAAAGGCCGTGGTTTCCGTTGCAAGGGAGAGGCAGATCCCCATCCGCGTTGGCGTTAACAGTGGTTCCCTGGAAAAGCCTTTGTTGGAAAAATACGGCGGCGTGACTCCGGAAGGGATTGTGGAGAGCGCTCTGGACAAGGTGCATATGATCGAGGATCTGGGCTATGACAATCTTGTGATCAGCATTAAATCCTCGAACGTGATGGCCTGCGTAAAGGCCCATGAGCTCCTGGCGGGGAAAACACCTTATCCGCTACACGTGGGAATTACGGAATCCGGTACCGTTAGGAGCGGAAACGTAAAATCTGCCCTGGGACTGGGAATGATCCTTAGCCAGGGCATCGGCGACACCATACGGGTATCCCTGACGGGAGATCCCGTGGAGGAGATCTACACGGCAAAGCTGATCCTGAGGACCTTAGAGCTTCGAAAGGGTGGCATTGAAGTGGTGAGCTGCCCCACCTGCGGAAGAACCCAGATCGATCTCATTGGGCTGGCTAACAAGGTGGAGCAATTGGTTGCGGATTATCCTCTGGATATCAAAGTGGCCGTCATGGGATGCGTGGTAAACGGGCCCGGAGAAGCCAGGGAGGCTGACATTGGCGTTGCCGGCGGGATCAAAGAGGGACTTCTGATCAGGAAGGGGGAGATCCTTAGAAAGGTTCCGGAGGCGGAGCTTTTAAATGCGTTAAAGGAAGAGTTGGATCATTGGGAGGCATAGAAAATGAAGCCGTTTTTTGAGGTTTTTCCGAATCTGCAGCTTACCGGAAAGCTGCATGACCTCATGGAGCAGACTACCATAGAAAAGATCACGTCCACAAAGGCAAAGGATTTCCTTAGGATTTATCTGACGTCCCATAACCTGATAGAGAAAAAGGACGTCTATAAGGTGGAAAAGGAAATAAAAAAACAACTTTTCTCCGGCGTGACCATTGAAATAAAAATCTATGAGAGATTTGAACTCTCAGCACAGTATACCCCGGAAAAGCTTTTGGAGATTTACCGCGAAAGTATTCTGGAAGAGCTGATGGAGTACAGCCACGTACTTTTTGTGGGTTTAAAAAGTGCGCGCTTTTCTTACCCGGAGACCGGTAAGGTCGTTGTAAATCTTGAAGATTCCGTTCTTGTAAAGTCAAAGGAGGAAGAGCTGAGACGCATTTTGGAGAAGATCCTCGTGGAGCGCTGCGGCTTTTCCGTCAAGATCGACCTGGAGTACCGGGAGAAGGAAAAGAGCGAGGAACGCGAGGATGAGGAGAGGCTCATCAGCCTGAAGGTGGCAGAGATCACAAAGCGCCTTAAGGGATATGAGGCCAGAGAGGATAATGCCGGCGAGGAAAAGGGAGCGACAAAGGCCGCGGGCGGCGAGAAAGCGGATGCTGCCAAGGCGGGAGCCGGCGAGGCATCTAAGGCAAAAGAAGAAAACAAAGAGACTGCAAAGAGCGGCGAGCTTAGGGAAGGCGCAGGCGGCAGACTAAATACGGGACGCGGCGAATTCTCCAAATTTAAGAAGGGGGATCGCGGCTTTGACCGCGGCGCCGTTAAAAAATCAGACAATCCGGACGTGATCTACGGCAGGGATTTTGAAGAGGAACCCCATAAGATCGAAGACATCATCGGTGAGATCGGAGAAGTGGTGGTTCAGGGAAAGATCCTCAAGCTCGAGACCAGGGAGATCAAAAACGAAAAGACCATTATCTTTTTTGACGTAACGGATTTCTCCGATACCATGACGGTCAAGATGTTTGCAAAAAATGATCAGGTGAAGGAGATCACGGACGGCCTGAAGGTGGGGAGCTTTATCAAGGTCAAGGGCATTGCCATGATGGACAAGTTTGATCATGAGCTTACCATTGGATCCATTGCCGGGATCAAGAAAACGGCAGACTTTTCCGTAAGCCGCTCGGACGTTGCCGTAAAAAAACGCGTGGAGCTTCACTGCCATACAAAGATGAGTGACATGGACGGCGTGTCCGAGGCAAAGGACATTGTAAAGCGCGCTTATAAATGGGGCCACAGGGCCATTGCCATCACGGATCACGGCGTGGTACAGGGCTTTACCGACGCGGGACACGTATGGGACGATCTCTGGAAGGCCAAGAAAAATGAATGTAAGGAAAAAGAGCTTCCGGCGCCGGACAAGCAGGATTTCTTTAAGGTGATCTACGGCATGGAGGCCTATCTGGTAGATGACCTGAGGGAGATCGTGACCGGAGACCGGGGACAGGACCTGAAGTCTGACTTTGTGGTATTTGACATTGAGACCACGGGATTTTCGCCCGTGAGCAATAAGATCATCGAGATCGGTGCCGTGAAGGTCAGCGGGGGAGAGATCGTCGACCGTTTTTCCACTTTTGTCAATCCGCAGGTACCCATTCCCTTTGAGATCACGCAGCTGACCAGTATCAAGGACGAAATGGTCATGGATGCGCCCGTCATTGAAGAGATCCTGCCGCGGTTTTTGGAGTTTAGCGAGGGGTGCGTCATGGTGGCCCATAATGCTAACTTTGACATGAGCTTTATCATGGAAAACTGCAGAAGGCAGGGATTTTCCGACGTATTTACCTTTGTGGACACGATGCAGATTTCCAGGGCGATCCTTACGGATCAGGCAAAGCATACCCTGGATGCGGTGTGTAAGACTCTGGGGATTTCTCTGGAAAATCACCACCGCGCAGTGGATGACGCCGAAGCCACGGCCCACGTTTTTGTAAAGTTCATCCAGATGCTTGCGGAGCGGAAGATCTTTACGCTGAAGGAATTGAACGTTTTAGGAGAGACCAGTGCTTCTTTGGTACAGAAGTCTCCTTCTTATCATGCCATCATTCTGGCAAAAAACGACCTTGGAAGAACGCATTTATATAAGCTGGTGTCGGAGTCTCACTTGACGTATTTCCACAGGGTGCCCAGAGTTCCCAAGAGTCTGGTACAAAAGTACCGTGAGGGACTGATCCTTGGAAGTGCCTGCGAGGCCGGCGAGCTTTACCGTGCACTTTTGGACGGACAGTCGGATCAGCAGATCGCAAGACTTGTGGAGTTCTATGATTATCTTGAGATCCAGCCAGTGGGAAATAATGCTTTTATGATCGAATCCGACAAGGTGCGAACCATCGAGAGCGTGGAGGACATTCAGGAAGTCAACCGCAAGATCGTTAAGCTGGGAGAGCAGTTCCATAAGCCCGTGGTGGCAACCTGTGACGTGCATTTTCTTGATCCTTCGGATGAAGTGTACCGACGGATCATCATGGCGGGCAAGGGCTTTGCGGATGCAGACCAGCAGGCACCCCTGTACCTTCACACCACGGAGGAAATGCTGGAGGAATTCCAGTATCTTGGAAGTGACAAGGCGTATGAGGTCGTGGTAAAGAATACAAACATGATCGCGGACATGATCGAGACCATTGCCCCCGTGCGGCCGGACAAATGTCCTCCCGTCATTCCGGACAGTGACAAGACGCTGACAAAGATCTGCTATGACCGCGCTCATGAGATCTATGGTCCGGAGCTTCCCGAGATCGTTGAGGCCAGGCTGAAGAGAGAATTGAATTCCATTATTTCCAACGGATTTGCCGTGATGTACATCATTGCCCAGAAGCTGGTTTGGAAATCCGTGGAGGATGGATATCTGGTAGGCTCCCGTGGTTCCGTGGGAAGCTCCTTTGTGGCTACCATGGCGGGAATAACGGAGGTGAATCCCTTAAGCCCCCATTATTATTGCAGTAAGTGTCATTACGTGGATTTTGATTCCGAGGACGTGAAGGCATATGCAGGCAAGGCGGGAATCGACATGCCGGACAAGGCTTGCCCGGTTTGCGGGGAGAAGCTTCATAAGGACGGCTTTGACATTCCTTTTGAGACGTTCCTTGGGTTTAAGGGAGACAAGGAACCTGACATTGACTTAAACTTCTCGGGAGAGTATCAGTCCAAGGCCCATAAATACACGGAGGTTATCTTTGGCGCGGGCCAGACCTTCCGTGCGGGTACCATTGCAACCGTGGCGGACAAGACGGCCTTTGGATACGTTAAGCATTATTTTGAGGAGAAGGGCATTACAAAGAGAACCAGTGAGATTGAGCGGCTTTCCGTGGGATGTACCGGCGTAAGGCGAAGTACCGGACAGCATCCGGGAGGAATCGTGGTTTTGCCCCTGGGGCAGGACATCAATTCCTTTACGCCCGTACAGCACCCGGCAAATGACATGACCACGGACACGGTAACGACGCACTTTGATTATCATTCCATCGACCATAACCTGTTAAAGCTTGACATCCTGGGACACGATGATCCCACCATGATCAGAATGCTACAGGATCTTACGGGGATCGATCCCTTGACAATACCGCTGGACGGGCAGGACGTCATGAGCCTTTTTCAGAATACGGATGCCCTGGGGATCACGCCGGAGCAGATCGGAGGGACGAAACTGGGTGCCCTTGGCATTCCGGAGTTTGGTACGGACTTTGCCATGCAGATGGTTATTGACGCGCAGCCCAAATCGTTTTCGGATCTGGTCAGGATTTCCGGATTGTCCCATGGCACGGACGTGTGGCTGGGCAATGCGCAGGATCTTATTAAAAGCGGCATCGCAACCATTTCCACGGCCATCTGTACCCGTGACGACATCATGACTTATCTGATTGGTAAGGGCGTGGATCCGGAGCGGTCCTTTAAGATCATGGAGAACGTGCGTAAGGGCGTTGTTGCAAAGGGAAAATGTGCACAGTGGCCGGAGTGGGTGGAGGATATGAAGGCTCATGACGTACCTGACTGGTATATCGGCTCCTGTCAAAAGATCGCTTACATGTTCCCGAAAGCGCATGCGGCGGCATACGTTATGATGGCATGGCGCATTGCATATTGTAAGATCCATTATCCGCTGGCGTATTACGGCGCGTTCTTTACGATCAGGGCAAAGGCTTTTGACTATGAAAAGATGTGTCTTGGCAAGACGGCGCTGGAAAAGAATCTTAAGGAGCTTCGGGGCTTAGAGAAACCGTCCAATAAGGAAAAGGATCAAATAGGCGACATGAGAATCGTGCAGGAGATGTATGCGCGTGGATTTGAGTTTGCGCCCATCGACGTCTATAAGGCGCATTCCAGACATTTCCAGATCATTGACGGGAAACTGATGCCGGCGCTGACAACCATAGAAGGCATGGGGGAGAAGGCGGCGGACGCAGTGATGGAAGCGGCAAAGGATGGTCCGTTCCTCTCGAGGGATGATTTCCGGGACAGAACGAAGGTATCTCAGACGACGATTGATACCATGGTAAGACTGGGACTTTTGGAAGGCTTGCCGGAGAGTAATCAGATCAGTCTGTTTGACTTTATGTAACGCCAAGGAAGCGCGGTCACTGAGGCGGTTGCATGAACGAAGCTGCGGAAGAAAAAACGTGGTTGAAATGTGAATTAAAAAGATGTATAATGTCTTTCGGATTTTGGGACGTCACGTACGGTCCCAAAGCGGATACATAATATCAATCTCTATTTATTTTAAGAAAAGGATGAGTGTGAAACATGGAGACAAAGGAAACAAAGACCGGGGGCTGGCGCTCCAACAAGTGGGTGAGGGCTGCAATCCCCGCACTGCTTTTGCATTGTAGTATTGGTACCGTTTATTGCTGGAGTATCTTCAGCCAGGAGATCGCGGATTACATTGGATTTTCCAAGGGCGCAACGGAGTGGGCATTCAGCTTTGCCATTTTCTTCCTTGGCATGTCCGCAGCATTCCTTGGCAACGTGGTAGAGAAGGACATTCATAAGTCCTCCCTGATCGCAACCATATGTTTTGCAGTAGGCATGGCGCTGACCGGATTCTTTATTTACTATGGCGGACAGCATCAAAAGAGCGTGCTCGCGCTTGTTGGAATTTACGTATCCTATGGTTTTATCATGGGCGTGGGCCTTGGAACCGGTTATCTTTCTCCCGTAAAGACCCTGATGCTCTGGTTCTCTGACAGAAAGGGCCTGGCTACCGGACTTGCAGTTGCAGGTTTTGGTGCGGCAAAGGCCATCGCGAGCCCCATCATGCAGAAGATGCTTACCGGGCTTAGCGCGCAGGGAAGCGAGATCAACGGCGTGGGCGACGGTATCTGGAAAATGTTTGTGATCCTTGCAGGCGTATATTTTGTAATGATGTTTATCGGACATCTCCTTCTGAAGAAGCCTGAGGGCTGGCATGAGCCTCAGTCCAAGGATGCAAAGCCCAGCATTATGCAGACCTTAAAGACCAAGCCTCTTACCAACTATATCGGTATCTGGCTGATGTTCTATATCAACATTACCTGTGGACTGGCACTGATCTCTCAGGAGAAGATGATCGTAAAGTGTATCGGACTTGCCGCATCCGTCGGCATTATCTCTACAATCTCCGCAATCTTTAATGCGGGTGGTCGTCTTGGATTTTCTGCCTGGGCAGATACCATGAAGGACAGAAACACCATTTATAAGTTGATCTTTATTCTCTCCATCGCGTTCACCGGCCTTGTAATGGTGACCGGAGGCATCAAGAATGGCGAGGGAAATGGCCTTCTGATCTTCCTTGTACTTGCTTTGATCTTCTTTGTAAATGCAGGATACGGCGGCGGTTTCTCCAACGTGCCTACCCTTTTGTCCGACCATTACGGCATGGGTTCCATCAGTGCCATTCACGGAATCACCCTTTCCGCGTGGGCTTTTGCAGGCCTTACCGGAAACCAGATGGCTACCTACATCGTTAACCATTCCGGCGAGTGGATCGATCATGAGGGAACCAAGATGAATCCCATCGGTTATCAGAACGTATTGTATTTTACCATTGCGCTTTACGTAGTAGCCCTGATCCTTTGCCTGGTACTGGTAAAACCTACCGACAAGGCGCTTGAGGCTAAGAAGGCAAAAGCAAAATAAAAAACGTAACACGCGAAAATTTATGCTAAATGAAGAGGCTGCCCTTTCGGCAGCCTCTTTGAGAATACGAGAATACGTAAAAAGGAGACCAAAATGGTGATCGACGGAAGAACCAGAACCTGTGGACTCATTGGAAATCCGGTGGAGCATACCATGTCCCCCGCCATACATAATTTCCTCGCGGAAAAGACGGGCGTGAACCTGGCGTATCTTCCCTTTCACGTGGAAGACGGGAATCTGGAAAAGGCGGTGGCAGGAGCCTGGGGATTAAACTTTCTTGGTTTAAACGTTACGGTGCCATATAAAAGTGACGTGATCCCTTATCTGGAGGAAGTGGATGAGCTTGCGGCAAGGATCGGGGCCGTAAATACGCTGGTGAGAACGGATAAAGGGTTCAAGGGTTACAACACGGACATGCCGGGACTGTACCGGGCCATGATCTCTGACGGCATTTCGGTGACTGGGGAAAAGGTATTGATCCTTGGCGCCGGCGGCGTGGCGAGAGCCGTAGCGGTGATGCTGGCAGAGAAAAAGGCAGGGGAGATCCGGATCTTAAACCGCACCCTTTCTAAGGCGGAGGAAATTGCAAAAGAGGTCAACGCCATGTTTGGAAGGGAGCTTGTGATCCCCATGGAGCTTGGTAAGTGGGCGGAGCTTCCTCAGGGAGAAGTCTATGGCGTGATCCAGGCGACAAAGGTTGGAATGTTCCCTAAGACCGAAGAAGCGGTGATCGAAGAGGAAGCCTTTTACAAAAAGGTGAAATGGGGATATGACCTTGTCTATAATCCCATGGAAACGAAGTTCATGCGGCTTGTAAAAGGAGCCGGAGCGGAAGCGTTTAACGGGTTTAAGATGCTTTTGTATCAGGGGATCATTGCCTTTGAGCTTTGGACCGGAAAGGAAATCTGCGAAGAGCTGGCTGCGGAGGTTTATGCAAGCGTCTTGCGGGAAACGGGAACCGGTAAAGGCGAAAGCGCGTTGGAACGCAAAAAGAACCTGTTGCTCATCGGGTTTATGGGAGCCGGAAAGACTACCGTGGGATTAAAGCTTTCGTGGAAATTACGTTTGCCCGTGGAGGATACGGATAAGCTCATAGAGAAAAAAGCCGGAATGACCATCAGCGACATATTCCGGGAGCAGGGGGAGGTTGCCTTTCGCGACATGGAGACGGCACTTCTTCGGGAGATCAGTCAAAGGCCGTATCAGAGGATCTTTTCCGTGGGGGGCGGAACGCCCGTGAGAGAGGAGAACCGTGAACTTCTAAAGCAGTGTGGAACGGTGGTTTACCTGAGGCTTAAGCCTGAAACGGTATGGAACAGACTAAAGGGAGATGATTCGAGGCCGCTGCTTCGCTGCGAGGATCCCCTGGGAAAGATCCGGGAGCTGATGGAGGCAAGGCGCGTGGCTTATGAGGGCTGCGCTGACGTCATACTCGACGTTGATGACCTTAGCGTGCAGGAGTGCGCAGACAAAATTGCGGAGATTTTGGAGGAGAAGGCATGAAAAAGCTTTTAGTGATCAATGGTCCCAACTTAAATTTTCTTGGGATCCGGGAAAAGGAAATCTATGGAAAACAAGACTATCAGTACCTGTTAAGCCTCATTCAGAAAAAAGGGGAGGAGACGGGGTGCGAGATCGAGGTGTTCCAGAGCAATCATGAGGGAGCCATCATCGACCGAATCCAGGAGGCCTATTTCGATGGTACGGCGGGCATTGTGATCAATCCGGGAGCGTACACTCATTATTCCTATGCCATCCATGATGCCCTGGCCAGCGTGACCACCATGCCGAAGGTGGAGATCCATATTTCCGACATTACAAAAAGAGAGGATTTCCGAAAGATTTCCGTGACGGCGCCGGCCTGTGACAAACAGATCTATGGGCATGGTCTGGAGGGATATTGCATGGCCATTGACGAGGTTCTTGCGCGGATCAGCTAAAAAAAGAAAAAAATTTTCAAAAATCTGTTGAAATATTGGCGTTTTTATATTAAACTGTTAAAGAATTATAACCGTGAAAACTTTAGGAGGATATTTTTTTATGATTTCTGCAGGTGATTTCAGAAATGGCATGACCATTGAGTTGGATAATAACGTTTTTCAGATCGTGGAGTTCCAGCACGTAAAACCCGGTAAGGGCGCTGCGTTTGTGCGTACCAAGCTGAAGAACATTAAGAATGGCGGCGTAGTCGAGAGAACCTTCCGTCCTACCGAGAAGTGCCCTCAGGCGCGTATCGACAGAAAGGACATGCAGTACTCTTATTCCGATGGTGACCTTTTCTATTTCATGGATACCGAGACCTATGATCAGATCGCACTGAACGCAGAGACCGTTGGTGACGCGCTGAAGTTTGTCGTAGAGAACGAAGTATGTAAGATCTGTTCTCACAATGGCAGCGTATTCTCCGTAGAGCCTCCTCTGTTTGTAGAGTTGACCATTACGGATACCGAGCCTGGCTTCAAGGGCGATACCGCTACCGGCGCAAGCAAGCCCGCGATCGTTGAGACCGGTGCACAGGTTATGGTACCTCTCTTTGTAGAGCAGGGTGACAAGATCAAGATCGACACCAGAACCGGTGAGTATCTGTCCCGCGTATAAGGATCCTGATCGGGCCCGGGCCCGTGGCTGAAATTGTAAACAGACTTGTAAGACAATGATTTTCCCATAGCAGGAGGGTCATTGTCTTTTTTTGTAAAAAAATGGGGAAGGGGCGGAATGGGCCATGCAAAAGACGTGGGAAAATGGCGGCATTCCGGCGAAAAGATTTTGGAAGGGCGGCAGACTTGGGATACGCTGCCGTCAAGGAGCCATAAAAAAGGAAATGCATGAACAAATACGAATTTGGAGAAATGGTCAAGGAACGGGTAGCAAAGGTTTTAGGAGAGCAAGTACAGGTCAGCCTTCAGGAGGTTCGGAAAAATAATAACGTCATGAAGCTGGGCCTGATGGTGAATGACAAAAAGAAGGGTATTGCGCCTACTTTATATCTGGAGGATCTCTATGAAGACTACGTGGACGGACGGGATGAAGAGGAAATCCTTGACGTGATCCTGGAAAACCTGAGAAAAGGAATGCCAAAGGAAAAGATCGACGTAAGCTTTTATGAGCATTACGATGAGGTGCGGGACAAGATCTGTTACAAGCTGATCAATTATGAGAAAAATGAGGAATTTTTGAAGGAGATTCCGTACGTTCCGTTTTTGGATCTTGCCATTTGCTTTTTCTATCCTTTTTGGCATGAGAAGATCGGGAGCGGGTGCATTCTTGTCAGGAACGATCACGTGGAGAGATGGGGAGTCACGACGAAGGAATTATGGAAGAGGGCAAATGAGAATACAAGAAAGCTTTTTCCGGAGGCCTGCTGTCCCATGGATGCCATGTTGATGGAAATGGCAGGGACGACTCCGAGACCGTGGGGCCCATTGCCGGAGAATGGCTGGGGATCATTTCCCATTAAGGTTTTGACAAACAGGCAGAGGGCATTTGGTTCGGCGGTGATCCTTTATGACGATTACCTCGAGAGCTTGTCGAAGAGCCTTCACGGTAGCTTTTTTATCATTCCAAGCTCCATTCACGAGGTGCTTATTCTGCCTTATGACGGAGACGAAGATGAGGAGAGCTTGGAGTGGATCATTCAGGACGTAAATGAAAGGCACGTGGATCCCGAGGACGTTCTGTCAGACCGTTTGTATTATTATGACGGAAAGGAAAAGAAAATGAAACTGATACCTTAAGTTTTTCTAAACAAAGGGACTTTTGAAAAATTGAAGGTAGACATTCTGAAAAAATTATGGTAGTATTATCAAGGTGGCGCCGTTCTTAATAACCATTTGCGACCGTAGTCTAATGGATAAAACGATGGCCTCCGACGCCGTTGTTGCAGGTTCGAGTCCTGTCGGTCGCACGCAGCGCCACCTTGACTTATAAAGCATTTTGATTTGAAACGTGTTTTTTGAAAAGAATCAAAAAGGAATCGAGCGGTTTCCTGCTCGATTTTTAACTATGAGGATTCCATGAAAGAAAATTTAAAGAAGATCAAGGACTTTGTGCTGAAAAACGCCAAATACGTTTTCCCGGTCATTGTCTGCGGTGCGGTTGCCATTACCGTGGTTATAGCGTTGAAGGCCGGCGGAGTCCATAATGACCAACTGAATCAGATTGGCGAGACGGTTACGACCAGCGAGACGGAGAGCGTAGCTTCCACAAGCGAGACTGAGCAGGAGACGCCCCTTGTAAAGAATGAAGATCCCGCCATTACCGAGGCCATTTCAGCTTACTATAAGGCTTTGGCTGACGGAGACGAGGCTACGTTGAATGCCATCTGTGACAAGGTGGAAGAGTTGGAAATGTTGTGGTTTTTGGAGACGGCCAATTACGTGGAGTACTATCCCAGATTGGAGATCTATACAAAACCCGGATATGCGGAAGGGGAGACCGTGGCTTACGTTTGCTTTCAGGTAAAGCTTACCGGAAAGGACGTGGCATACCCCGGATTTATGTGGCATTATCTTTGCACTGCGGAGGACGGGTCCCTTTATTTTAAGCGCACAAGTCTGTCCAACGAGGCAAATGAGTACGTGACAAAGATCAATGCGGAAGCGGACGTGCTTGAGCTGAACAACAGAGTCAAAGTGGAGTTTGACGACCTGATGACGCAACAACCGGATCTTTTGGCATACATGGATGACGTCTCCGAGGACGTCAGAAAGACCGTGGGCATTGAGCTTAGTAATAAAAAGGGCGAGACGACTCCTGAGAGCACGGAGGGCGGAAACGGTGAAGAAGGCGGAGAGGGCGAAAACGGCCAGAATGGCAACGGTACCTCCTACCAGAACGAGGACGCCAACGTGGAGGAAGTAGTCTATGCCGTGGCTTCCACTACGGTCAACGTAAGAAAGTCTGACAGTGAGAAGGCGGAAAAGATCGGCAAGGTGACCGGAGGCTCCAAGGTTCAGGTTTTGGAGCAACTGGTGAATGGCTGGTCGAAGATCTCTTTTGAGAACAAAGAAGGATATATCATGTCTAAGTTCCTGAAGGTTCAGGAATCGGCATTAAAGTATACGCCCATCGGAACGGTGAAGGCTACGGACAACATCAACGTACGCGCCGACGCCAGCACGGATTCCTCCAAGATCGGAACTTTGGTCAAGGGGGACGAGGTAGATC
>Ga0310691_10006276_pt1 | contig 12712 bp, 11 predicted proteins | sample 176DNAGHGlowgp2_FD_203887 | JGI IMG/M metagenome (GOLD analysis project Ga0310691, IMG submission 203887) | Sheep rumen microbial communities from Palmerston North, Manawatu-Wanganui, New Zealand - 1766 DNA GHGlow gp2 (v2) (version 2) | ecosystem: Host-associated > Mammals > Digestive system >... | reverse complement strand
TAGCACCTCATCCAAGATAAAACCCAAACGCTGCAGACTGGTCACTGGCACCTCTTTCACGAAGTCTGCCCCTAAGCGTCCGAAATCCAGTTTCTCCACCAATTCTGCCAACACTGTAGCTGCCCGCGAAACACTGCCCGTCTTGGCCTGATATGTCAGCAAGTCCACAGCCGTCAATTCAGGGCACGACACGTTAATGTAGCCCGTCCGCGTCTGCCGTCTCTCCACATATGCCTCAGGAATATGACTCTTACAGAAATAATGCGTAAGATATTTCTCCCCTTTCTTGTCACGCATAGCAGGAGGCTCTATCATCACGCTGAACCGCAGCGGCACCTGATGCGAAGCTCCGTGATAGCTTGCCGCACTCAAAAGAGCCACATAGTATTTGCGTCCCAGATGGCGCATCATATCATCCAGGTAAAACGGCTGTGGTACAGCCCCACGCAACACATATTCATCAGGCACTATTACATAGAAGCCGCGCAAAGGCGACATAATCCGCCCCTTGCTCACCTCCCGGGTCAGCGCACGCGCAATGCTACCGGCACTCATTTCAGGGAATGCCTGCGCCACCTCATCGTGTGTGAACGTATAATTGCCTCTAAGCGGCTTATCATATATCCAGCTTGCTATGCTTGCCATTTCTTCATATCCATTATTTCGTTTGCAAAATTAGACATTATTTGTCTATCTACGCAAATTAATAACGAAAATTCTTATCTTTTTATTGTGGATTAACAAAATATTTGACCTGCATCAATTTGAATTATAAGCTTCTCCTGTAATCCAAAGTAGGAACGGTTCACTATCCTTGTTCAACTGTTCAAACTCCGTGGCATCATCTATTTCATAACTCGTTGTGCTCACATTGTATATGGCCACACAATCGTTGTGTTCAATTCCCACCAACAATGCCCCCATTGAAAGCAATTTACTTGTCAGCAGTGCTATTCCAAAACATACATGGTCACTTATTGGTTGAAGCGTGTCTCTATGCCCCTTCATCAAGTTTAGAATCTTTCTGTATAGTTCAAACGGATTCTGCTCATCTGCATAAGTAAAGTTTTGAGCAGAAGTCAAATGATGGTCTGTGAAAAACTCATGATACTCTTGCATCAGGTTGTCGGAGCGGCGTGGATTCTTTGATGGGAAAGGCAGAACAGGGAACATATCAGAAGGCTGGAAATGATTGTAAATCCTGTTCAGGATTGCCAAATTATGCTCTCCCATTAAAGGAATCAAAATATTCACTCTGTCAAGCACCGACTCCCTATTGGACATAGCCTTAAATCCTACCAAGGGTTCAATACTTTCGTTACTGATATTCTTTTTGATTTTCTCGTCAATCTCCCAATTCTCTGAGACGGCAAAGAATAAGTTCTTCGATTTGTCGTCTTTCAACTTGCGATACAAGGCTTTTGCTATATTGAAATAAAACGACCGAGGTAAAGAACTGGCATCCAGAATGATGTCGTTATAGATGCTGAAATCAATATTCAGCACCTCCAGGCTCATCTTGGATATTCGCTTATCCCAAATCAAGTTGGAATCAACCGGTATATCCTTAACTTCAAAGCCATATTGTTTCTGCAAGTCTTCCAGATGCTGAACATTCAGTTTGTATAGCTTCTTTTTCTCTTTATGGTCATCATCGCCATCAGGAAAATCAAAAGCAATGCAATCAATACTCAATCCGGAAACGGAACTTAGCAACAACTCCAGCACGTTATTCATACGAGGATCAAAGCCCTTACCTAACAAGAAGAGAACCTTGGATTGGGGTTTCTCCTTATAGAACTCCACCCAAAAGTCTTTCAATTCTTCGGGCTTATGATACAATACGTATGATTCCCACTTATTAAGCATATCGTCTCTCATTTCTACTGATTTATCCATTGTTTAAGTTGGCTAAGAGGCAGTTTTCGCCAGCCACCCCGGCGCAATGGAAGGTTTGCATGGGCACACAACCAGTAATTAAGATAAAATACCGTCCAGCTTTGGCCTTTCTCCCCTTGTGTATGAGGGTCTTTCTCCAAAAGATTAAAGGCCATACAGTCTCTCAGTAAAAGTGCCAAATCTCTATTCTTCTCATCTTGGAACCAGAAGCCATCAAAACCATATCGCCCAGAATTTTCTTCTCTGACAGCGAAACCGCTCACTGTGCGATATGAATAACTCTCAGAATAAGTCTGTTCCTTACAGAAATCTATCACCTGATTCAAGAATGCATAGATTTTGTTGCCTCTGGGCAGTCGTTTGATCTCTTCAAAGCGTTTCTTACAGAAAGACTTGATAATGCTGTCTTGCGTTTCGGGTTCCAACGCATAGTTTGCAGAATCCATAATCTTCTTGGCAAGCAGGACTTCAAACATTCTGGAGGCAAAGTGAAGAAAAAGCTCAATATTCCCGGCAGACAGATTAATCAATGTCTGCGAGCCATAATACTGGGGCAGTCTCTTGATTTCTCCAGGCAACAAGTCTGCTGCAAGAGGTGTAAATTCTCTCAGAATACCCTGTATCTCTTCTGCATCATATCCAAACAGCCTGACAGACTGCCTTGAGGCGTAAATCAATAAGGCACGACTATGCAGCACCCTCTCATACGGCTCTTCCTTCTGAATGACCTCTATGCCATCAGCAAAATTCTCATAGACAGGAAGGGCTTTCAGTTGTGCCAGGTACTCCGCACTCTTTTCGTTGTAATCATCTGTATAATTGACGGTAGATATTTCTGAAAGATAGGTAAACAGGTCTATGCCATCCTCTGATTGTTTGGAACGGATGGATGCTGTTGTAGTGGCCATCCTGTTAAAGAGACTCTGAGACAAAGTATCCAACTTTATCACTTGGAAGTCTCGCTCCATGATGTTGTTATCACTCAGTATCTCTACGGAACTGAGTGATTCCATTCGTTCTGCAAGCCATAATGTGGCTTTTTGACGTAATCCCGCCACCTCGTCACGAATAATCTTCTGTTGATTATCTGACAACTTATGGCCATCGTCTATCTGGAATATAAATTCATCGCACAGTGGTTTGTCATCAAACTTGAACCATGATGCTTTCATGGCATTTAGTGCAAACAGCCTGATATTTCCCTTAAATCCACCTTCTGGCGGCAAGAAACTGTCAAGGTATTCACATACGCGACCTTCTTTGTCAGCGGCCCAATCCAACAGTTCCTTACCTGTGTAAGAAGCTTTGATTGCGCCAAACTCTGGAATAGGTTCATCCGGAGTATATGTCAACCTGTCCAAATCCGTGTACTTCACACCAGCCATGGTCATACAGGTCTTCAGCGTTGCCAGCACAATACGGGCGTTTAACAACGATAGGAATATACTTGTCTGCTCTGCTTCGCTAAACTGTTCATCTTCAAGTAGTTTATATTCACGCCCCATCTGAAGATAGACACCGCATTTTTGTATCTGTTCTCCATTACGTACTTCCAACCTTTTCAATTTCTTAAATAACACAGGATAGTTGGATTTCGTAACCTTTTGTAAAACAGACGGTGAGAAAAGACGCAAAAGAGTGGTCTTACCTGCACCTGGAGTACTCATGATATAGGTAAGCGTACCCCATAGCGAATCGTTCTTATAGTTTTCCTCTAAATAGGTCAAGGGTTCCACTGAAAACAAGTCAAGGAACCTTTCGTCAGTCTCTATTCGCTCAGAGACCCGTATGGAAAACGGATTCTTGTAACTCATAGGTATTAATGACGGCTAATTCGTGGGAACAAACCACGGAACTGTTCGGAATCCTGCCATAAGATAGGCAAGGAGTTGTTGGGTGTATTGTGAGAGAGTACCAAAGGCAAGGCACATTCATCAAATCCCAGATAAGGACGTGTCGTATTTCCTACTTGGTAGGCTTCGCTCTTTGTAACCTCATCTGTGAGATATTGTGGTTTTTCGAGAACTGTCATTAAGTCAACATCTGTGATAATGGAATTACTCAATTCATTCTCAAGTTCCTGAACGATGTGTATCTCGAAAGTCACTTTTTTCTTAAACTGCCGTGACTTCAAATAGCTTTTTAGTCCATTTTCTATGTTGGCTTTAGCTTTTTGAGTAGCCATACAGAAAAAGATGTCTATATGAATATCGTTCTGATTAGGGTCAAGAACAAAACTCAAATGCTTCTTATCTTCCGCACCGGCCTTCTTTTCCTCTTCAGTTGCTATCTTATTTTCAGCACAAAGTTGATCTATTATTTTTGTGAGTTTTCCCTTATATTTCTTTTCCTTTTTGTCGTAGCGCACAAAACTTTTGCCACTGGCAGTAAAGTCATCTATCAGGAAAATGCTCTGATAATACTTGGTGTTGTCACCCATCTTCTTCATGTCTTTCTGCAACTTTTTCAGTAGGTCATCAATTTTTTCAGCATCGGGATAGTAATTGGTAAGCACCTGCTCGTTGCTGAAACCTGCATCACGACGAAGTATATCAATATGGGCACCATCACTAAGTCCAATAATTAGAGAGGAGCGTTTCTCTATCCTGAAACGATTAACGACCTCCTTATTTGCTAAACAATAGGAAGCCTTCCCTGTAGCCTTAGTTGCTTTGCTTAATAGCAATGGTCGTATATTAGTATCATACAGCAAATCTACCAGATAATTCATCTGAGTGGAAGAGATAAATACCAACCTACTCTTTATAAATTTAAAAGCAACATCGCGGTCATCTTGATCTAAACGATTCAACCACTGCACCAAACTACTCATAAACCTCATACCCGGCATAAAACGATCATAACCATCGTATTTCATGCTGCCCATAAATTCAAGGGCCGCCCTCTCATTTGCCAATTGCTGGGGTTCCCACCCCATAATACTGGCAAGTAGTCTATGTGCTAAATTGCTATTCATACGCTAAACTTACATTTAATCACACCATCCTTTGCAATGAGGCGGCTCAGATAATAAAGGGTTGCATCTAAGCCATATACCCCAGAAGGTGCTATGTTCCAGCAACTATCTGCATTCTTTGACACTTTATCAACGCTCAGCGAAGCACGGCTGGTAAGCAGTTCGTAATCGTTGCCTTCTACGCTACCATAATCACCTATACAGAGGGTTGTATCTGGGTTCTCAATCACATTCAGTTTGCTCACTTCGTGGAAGACCACAATATCCATGCTATGGCTACTACGCCATACACGAATGCCCTTGAGATGTTTGTCCCAGATGATTTCACGACAAGTGTTGTATAGAAGTTCTACATCAGAATCAGATGTCACTTCCTCTATTGACAACTGCAGATTACGTGCTGTCAATTCATACTGTATGCAGTTCTCTGGTAAACGTCTCTGTAATTCATCACTTAAAACCTTCAGCTCGCTGTCAAAGTTTTTTTTCTTCCATGCTTTAAGCTTATCTTCTTCACCAAGAGGCAATGGGCATGCACCGTTATAGTAACCCACCGTGATTTGTGGCCAGTACTTTTGGTCAAAGGAGTTCTTAAACGAATCCCCTACTGACTTGCCACGACCTGTTGCAACAACTATATGAACTCCATTTTCCAACAACGGCAAAAGAGCATTCTTTATCTCATCACACAATCTATTTGTGAAACGACTCTTATGGTTGGCAGCAGACAGTGTCCCATCATAGTCAAAGGCAACAGTAGTGTATTTCCCCTTATTGAGTCGTTGCACGAACCGTTTGCAAGCCCGGCTATAATGCTCCCACAAGGCTGCATTCTCTTTTCCTGCATCCCCCAGTTTACGGCGTACCGCGACATCTATGGTCTCCTCCTTGGGCAGTATGCGATTGGTCAGCTTGTAATAATCCAAGTTATAAAGCATACGGCCATAAGCAGGAACACCCGGACGTCCGGGGTCTATGCCACGGGCCTCTCCCAAATCATTCACAAAACGGAAAGCCTTTAGCAGCATGTCTATAGATGCAGCAGGCGTTTCCAACTCCGTTTCTATGAATATCACTGGTACGTCCTTGGGCAAACAACCAATGGTCTTATATGCCAGTTCCCGCTCAACTGGGGTTATCAGCGCAATAATGCAAGAGTTTTCTCCCTTCTTTGAAAACCAATGATGGCGACCATGACCAAAATTACGGTAATCGCTGAGCAAAGCAGAGCCTAAAGCAGCTTCCGTGAGTTTAGACTCAATATCCCACGCAACGGGTTCACCTGCGGCTCCATAGAGTACCAAGAAGTTCTGAATAGCAGAAAGATCAAATTCATAGTTCGTGGAATATGTCCTTTCCTGTGAGATTCCATTGCTGACAGGAGCCTGGTTAAAACTGCGGCATAACAAGGTGAATGTTGCGACCAGTGAATTGGTTGCCAGAAAACCATCCTTCTCACTGGGAATATCCTCACACCAACGCTGTACTTTGGGGTACTTTTCTAGGAGTTCCTCTGTAGGGTTGTTTTTGCGGAGGGTTAGGCTCATCATCCCTGCCTCGTTATATTTCACGCCATATTTGATGGCATTCAGAATATCTTTGTTCTTGCCGCTGGCACTGAGAAAGAGTAGTTTACTGTCCCTTATTATATCCCGCCCTGCATACATTAACTGAAGCGGAGTCATCGCCTCTGCCAGAACACCATTGCGCAGCTGTGAAAGCTGTGCTGCAAAATGGCAGGCACTCAACGAACCGCCAGACCCAATGCAAACCAGTGGGACACGCTTATCATTTGCGAAAAGGAACTTGGCAAAACGTGTTACATCCTGCTTCTCAGCCCACTTAATGGTGTCCTGCAGTTTTTCCAACTCGCTATTAAACGGCTTTCCCATAACGCTTTCGCTTTAGTTTCAAGTTTAATGTTCAAAGTTTCAAGTAATTCAGCCTTCCGACATTTTACTTCTTACATCTCGTAATACCTTGGCTGCCTCAGTCCACTTATCTTCGTTGCAGAAATCCGGGTTCCTGAAATACTTGTTGAATGAAGGCCCTGCAATTGGAAACTCTTCATCTTCCCTACTCCCCACACGCGACAAGGCTTCATACAGTTTGTCGCTGAAAGGAGTTGCTTTTTTGAACAGGCCCAGGTCTGCAGCTTCACGTAGCAGATGAACGTAGGTTTCCATCTTGATTTTGTCAAGGCCATCTTCCAATAGCTTTAACAGTTCCACCTGCGGCTCCCTTAACGACACATCAACCTTGGTTGAAAACCAACGATGGAACAGTTCATTCAGGTCAGCAACGCTCTTACCGTATGCCATACAAGGCAATAGGCGTGCATTGAAATACTCCACTTTCTTAAGTACACGGTTTATCCGTTGTTGAATATCAACCGAGTGTGTTGCTGTGTTATCAAAGCGTTCTTTTAATGTGCCTTCAAGTTGTTTGCACATGGCTGTCATCAAGAGGAGCAAGGTTTGAATGTGCTCCTCCTCCCCGTCGCTCAAGGTAACATCTTTGCGTACCAGAAAGTCTACAATATTATCCTCGTTCAAAACAGGGAAATGTTGACCGGCGCTCAAGTCTACGAAGAAAAGGACTTTGGCAAACAGCTCATCAGTAGCCCAGGGCTGAGCGTTTGCAGGGATATGCTTGGTGGCGGGATTTATCTCATTCTCCTCAAAGATGTTCTTTAAACCACCCAACAGTTCATTCCGTTCACTCTCTGAAAGATCCAAACCTGCCAGTTCATCCTTCCCAACAAGAGACAGAATCCGCTGCTTCAAGTATAGTAGTTGCCTGATAACAGAGGCATTGCGATTTGTTCTGCAGAAGTACTGGTAATCCAGCAGTTCAGTCTGAATGGATTCTTTCTTACTGGCATTGCCAAGATATTCCCTCAGAGCCTTGCCGCGTACTTCTTTAGATGTCTTCAATGGCAATATGGCCAGGTTGCTCAGATTAGTCTTGAGAGAATCAAGAGCCTTTTCCAAATCAACGATGGACTCGTGGTATGGCTTACTGGCTATCTTATCGTACGGATACTGAAGTTTTGCCGTGTCATCAGTAACAGCATTCCTGTCACACAGTTTCTCCATCAGTGATCTTAACCGTAATGCACGTCCCTCTCCTATGGCGATATCATGTTCCAACAGGAATTCCGGCTTGTTTAGCTTCTCCTTCCAGTTTTGGATTTTGCGTAGCCACTCGTCAAAGGGGAAACTGACATAGAAACTAATATCCAGTTCCTCCGACATTCGCTTATACTGCGTAGTTACCCCTTCCGCCACATTCTGGGCATACAGCACAAACAGAAGTATGTCAGTATGACGGAAAAGGTCTGCAAGATTCGCCTGAGTCATCAAGAACTCAAGCACTTGCAGACGGGCAGTTATATGTTTTGTCTCTTCGCACATATTATCTTCTGGTAAAGATAGTGATTATTCAGGTGATGGCCATCTCCGGCAATGTGAAAAGAGGTGATTGCCAATCACTTTTATCTGTAACTCTCTGTATATCAACACCTAAAAAACTTGAATTAATAATTCAAAGTGATTTTTAAGAGGGATTCTCTTGCTTTTTCTTTGCCATCGAAATCAGTTCCGAACTGCATCCCGGGTAGCAATTCTGAAACGGTTTCAACAAACAAATTTAGTGTTTAACAAGTAAAAATGTATATGTCTTATGAACAAACATGAAACACGCAATGCTCAGGACTTGAAATCTGAAACTTGCAACATGAAACTCAGCGAGCACTTCTCGCTCAGCGAGTTCACCAAGAGTTCCACGGCAATGAAGCACGGCATCAAGAACACTCCTCCTCAGGAGGCGGTGGACAACCTCAAAGCGCTCTGCCAGGGCTGCTTGGAACCGCTCCGCGAGGCGCTTGGGCTGCCGGTGGTCATCACCAGCGGTTACCGCACCAAGGCGCTTAACAGTATGTTGGCACATTCCTCGGAGCGCAGCCAGCACATGCTGGGGCAGGCGGCGGATTTTTATGTTAGGCAAAGCCCTGTTTCAGGTTCCAGGTTTCAGGTTTCAGGTGGAGCTTCTAAGGTTTCAGGTGACTTGAACCTTGAAACGGGCGACAGCCCTATGAAACTTGAAACGCCTCGCCAGAGGCTAATCCGGGCTTTCCGCCTCATCATCCTGGATGAGAGCATTGACTACGACCAGCTCATCCTCTACCCCTCTTTCATTCACGTGAGCTACGTATCCCGTGAGCGCAACCGCCGCACCATCCTGCTTGGCATGCGTAATGGCAAGCTTGGCTACGGCAAGTGCTCCATCCAGAACGCGCTCAAAATCGAGTAAACACGAGTTTCAAGTTTCAGGTTTCAGGTTGACCAGAGGTCTAGTTTCAGGTATCAGGGCAGCATTGCTGCGGGTTTCAGGTTTCATGTTTAAGATTCCAGGTTGACCAGAGGTCTAGTTTCAGGTATCAGAATCCTTGTTTCAGGTAAGGTTTTCCTCCTTGGAACTTGAAACTTTGAACTTGAAGCCATCAAGACCGCTCTCTTTGAGCGACTTGATGAGACGGGCAATGGACTTACTGAGATTGAGACAGTCGTTGTAAAGACGCTTAGCGGTTTCGTTGTCAATGAAGCCCACATCAGAGGCTCTGATAATCTGACTACGAACTTCCCCGCAAGACCCTTTTGCGATATATAAGAAGTTGATAAACTCCTTATTTCCGTCTCGTTCAAAACCCTCGGCGATGTTATCCATCACAGATCCGGCTGATGCATGAATCTGTTGAACGAACCTGGAATCCTTATGGAACACTCCATCCTTAGTGATTGCGTAAACCTCCTTACACAGGTCTCTCGCTTTCTGAAAGATGGTCAAGTCTTCGAACTTTTGAACTTTTCTCATAGTTGCTTGAAACTTGGATCTTGAAACGGCCTCAGGCCTATGAAACAAGGGCTTTATCCATACTTGAAACTTGAAACGCGGCGAAGCCGCTATGAAACATGAAACAAATTTTCAATTTCTAATTTAAAATTTTAAAATTATGGCACAGATCAAACAAGTCGGCATTGGCCGCAAGAGTTCCGGTACCATCGATGGTATCACCTATTACACAGTTAACGGCAAGACCTTTGCCCGTAGTACTCCAACCATGCCTGCCAGCGTGTACAACACCACCGAGGCCCGCACGCGCCAGGCTATCTTCAAGATGGTGCAGATGCATATGAAACATCACCTGCGTACCATCCGCCAGACCATCACCAACAAGACAGGGTCGCCCAGCAACCGCTACTTCAGCCTCAACTACAAGGCCCTCTCGCAGGCCCTTCAGCCGCTGGCCGAGCTCTATGTGAACGGTCAGGACGTCACCATTACCGATGTTGAGCAGGCCATCAGCGACTACGCCGCTGAACACCCCACCAGCATCAAGATTGCCTCCAAGAGCAGCTATCAGGATGTCTATCTGACCGGTCCCTGGCCCGACACTATCACCCTCAACGCCCTGGCTGGCGACCGCACCGTGATCATCATCGTGGCTGAGAACGGTACCCAGACCACCATCAACGCTGACGGCACCACAGTGGTTTCAGGTTCCACGTCTCAGGTTTCAGGTAATGGCTCAAACTCTTCGACTGACTCTGGACAGACTGGTGGCGGGTCGAACACCGGAGGTGGCGGCACCAACACGGGTGACAACACTGGCGGAACTAACCCTGAACCGGGAACCGTGAACCCTGAACCAGGTAATGGCGGTGGCGGTAACACAGGTGACAACGGCGACGAAGGCTAATCCTCTTCCCTAACTCACACAGATGACACAGATGGCACAGATTCTTTCTCTTTCAGATGACAATCTTAACTAAGATTGCTTTGTTTGATAACAAAGGTTGATATTTGATAAAAGTATCTTGAAAATACATTTTCAGAAGCACTTTAAACAAATAACAACTCATCATCTGAAATGGGGAACCCACTCTGCTGAACAATAATATCTGTGTAATCTGTGAAATCTGTGCGACACTAATTAGCGATGCGGATGATGCCCTCTCTGATGTTGTTTGACGAGAAGTTCACCAAGAGGCCTATGCACTTATCCAGAAGCCTTAGATATGTAAGCAGTTGTTTTGCAAACACCGGCTTCATCTCTTCGACAGACTTTAGCTCTACGATAATTCTATTCTCGATGAGCAAATCCAGACGAAGAGCAGTTTTGAGACAGCTCCCTTTATAGCTAATGGGAACCTCCATCTGCCGGGCTACTTGAAGCCCCTGCTGCTGGAGCTCAAAAACTAAGGCTTCTTCATACACAGATTCCAGCAAACCCGGCCCCAAGGTGTTGTAAACCTCGAAGATTGCCCCTCTTATCTGGTATGTCAGTTCGTTGTCTGTCATAAATATCTTATCTCGCACAGATACCACGGATGCCACAGAATATTCTTACTGATATTGATGACAGTATTGCAATACTGCTTTGCCAAGAGCAAAGGTTCAATTTTTCTAAAGTGTTTCTGAAAGCTCGCTTTCAAGGACACTTATGTAAAAGAGAACAAATCATCAATATCTTAGAAAACAGCTAAAGGGTTAATATCAAATAATATCTGTGAAATCTGTGTGACCTATTAATTAACAATTAAAATCAGTGTGAATTATGAAAAAGTTGTTTCAGAAGCTTCTGGCCAAGCTCGTAAAAAAGGCCATCAACAAGTCGGTTAACGACGTAGTGTCCAACCCCGATGCTCCCGATGTGGATCCCATTGTGATTCCCGGCGATGACTCCAAGAAAAACCTCTGGAAGTTCATCCTGCAGACCCTCATCAGCATCCTCACGGCCATCCTGACCGCCCTGGGCGCCACCAACTGCGTAAGCCACTTCTAAGTGGCGGTTAAAGGTTGACCTTCGGTCTTCCTCCTCCTTGCAAGGCAGAGTTCAAACAAGTTTGGCTCTGCTCTTGCTTCGAGCGTCGGTTCAAGGGTTCAAGGTTCAAGGATTCTCCCTTGCCTTGGGCCCGAGAGCCTTCACTTTGAACTTTGAACTGACCGTAAGGTCGTTGAACTTTGAACTATTAATTTTCGAATGAAATGAGAACAATTAAATATATCTTAGTCAATGAAAGCTATTCTCAAGACGCTGTTCTTGCTATTCGTAACAGCCGTGTGTCTGACTTCCGACACAGCCACATCATCAGTGCCGCAGGCCTCTCCCGCCCCGAGCTTATCAGTGTGCTCCTACTGGTCCGTACGCAGTGGCCCTCTGCCAAGATCCTGGGCGTATCCGAGTTGGGACTTGAAGTCCGTGACCAGCGAATCATATCTAGCGGCCGGCTTTGTCCCAGCGATGCCATGAATCAGATTCGTAGGACACTTAGCGACCTGCCGTGAGTTATGGGACCGATTCATTACTCTGGTTCTAGAACGGAACTACAGCGAAAATTGTGGTTCCGTTTTTTCATTATCACAACAACGCCATCACATTGGCTCTGTTGCTTTGTCTGCTACGCCTGATACACTTGGCGCCTCTTTCCAGGAGAACTTTGTTTCCCAATGCGGATTCGGGATAATCCGAATATAAGGGAACATATAGAGGTTTGTTATCTTCCAGAGTGCGAAGCCCAGCATCCAAACTGCCACCCGTCAAGCCGGCCTCAACCACAACCATAATATCGCTAAGTCCGATAATAGTGTTGTTCCTGTTCATGGCACGGCTCACAGACCATTTATCCTTGGGCAGGTATTCGCTTATCACCAGTACACGGTCCCAGTCCCATACATCCTTCAGTTCTTGACGGACATAAAAAGAACTGATACCATTGGGAAGTATAATGATTGTGCTACCCCCAGATGCCAAGGCAGTATAGTGGGCCTCCT
>Ga0310691_10006273_pt1 | contig 12716 bp, 11 predicted proteins | sample 176DNAGHGlowgp2_FD_203887 | JGI IMG/M metagenome (GOLD analysis project Ga0310691, IMG submission 203887) | Sheep rumen microbial communities from Palmerston North, Manawatu-Wanganui, New Zealand - 1766 DNA GHGlow gp2 (v2) (version 2) | ecosystem: Host-associated > Mammals > Digestive system >... | reverse complement strand
TCTGATCTAAACCTTTTTCCCACATAGACACAACAATACGATTATTATCATCTACTACTCATATCAAATTTTTCTTTCAATCTCAATCAATGTCATCATCACAAACATTTCCCACTCAATCATCATCCAAATCATACTGATTTGAATTAAATACATAAGGACAATTATCATCTCAATTAGTTATACTATCACAATCATAATCCACATTAAAACTACAACTTGCATAATTATCATAAATCAAAGAAAATATACGAATAGCTTCATCTCATCTCATATTAGAAAATGAAGCTACGTTTTGTGCATCTTCAAATGTAATAACTCATTCCTTATATAAAACATTCAGCTCGCTCACTGGCCAATATCATGTACCAACAACTCCAAAAGGCTGAAAATTACACGCAGATAAATTATACATACAATATTTCAACCAAGTCTGAAATTCATCATTATTTTGTGCATACGCAATTTTTGAATCAACTTTATCTATTACATCTATATTAGTTTGATTTAAAGTTCTCATCTGTATACTATTTTTTTTCAATCATTTCTTCCAAGATTTAACTTTCGACCGATCAATCAAATATTTTTGTCTAATTTGATTTTGAATAATATTCAAAACCGTTTGATAAAATTCTGATATCGTTATAGGCTCTTGACCACAAAAATTTCATTTACATTTAGTAGATGTAGATGGATATCATGCCATATATCCATTATCACCAACATATGCCACACAGTAATAATAAGATTTTTTATTCCAAACACCAGCTTCATAACTAACATCATTAAAATCTTTTCCATCTATTGCTCTAAATTCATCCCAAAACTTTTGACCATAAGTTTGTTTCATCCACTCTGGAGCTTGTATACAATCTTGACAATCTGCCGCATTCAAAAGCCTAGTAACCTCATAACGAGATATAGAATTTTTATTTGAAAACGATGCAACATCCAATCCAACTTCTGACAACCTTTCTGCAAATGTAGATGCATTTACATATCAAACACTTACAACACCAAAAATACAAAATAATAGCAATCCTAAATAAAATTTTATTTTATTTTTGTTCAGCATAATATTTATTTACAAATAAATTTACATTAACAACAAAATTATACTCTTTTTTTACGAAAAATCAAAAATATCGACCCTTTTTACTCACTTTTCTTCCTGTTTTTGATATAATTATCCAAATAATTGAAAATTTCTTTTTCGTTATTTCTATCTCCTATATCTGTCAACACCCAATCAAAGGCCTGATGCAGCAATTCTCAAACTAAACGAGATGGTTCTAATTTAAAATGTTTCATCAATTTTTCTCAATCAATCGCCAAATCTTTCATCTCAAATTGTCATTCAGAATTTTTGAGTTGATTTAACAACTCCTTCAAATAATAAGAATCCGACAAATCTGATGAATTTTGAAGTGGATTTTCCTGTCCAAGTCTATCTGCAATATTTATATCAAAGAGATTATTCACCATTTCATATCATTTCTCACTGTACAGCTTTCTAACTTTTTTAATTCGATTATTTGGATGTGAATTTAAAATTTCTCCAGGTGTATGATGCTCATGAATATACCATTCTATCGTTTCAATTTCTTTCTTGGAAAATCCAAGAGCAGAAAAATCCTTTTTCATCAAAACCGGAGAACTTTCACGATGATTTAATGGTCATGAAAAAATAATCTGTTTCTCTTCTTTAGTTTTAGCTTTATCATAAGCCGCATATTGCTCTACTTTTCCTACATCATGATAAAGCATTGCAAAACGAACTAAATAATCTGAATTAATCTCTTGAACAGCTTTAAGTGAAAGCATTATGTGTGTATAAACATCAAATGCATGATAACGAATCGGCTGATCCACAAATTTGGTTTTTGATAACGCTGGAAATAGAATTGGTAACATTCCACTAGAATCAAGCAAGACAGCAAAAGCAAAGGGATTTCATTTTTGAAAAGGTTTACAAAGTTCTTCCTTTATACGTTCCTTAGCTACATGAGATAGAAGTGGAGTATTTTTTTTGATTGATTCCCACGTCTCAGTGGAAAAATCAAAAAGCTGAACCTTGTCAGGATTTCATTTTTCAGACTTTTTGGATCTATTTTTTTTATCCAACTGTAATAATTGGTAGTTACACACATTCACTAATCTCAATCCACGAATCAAACGCAACGCATCTTCTCAGAAACGTTGATCTGGATTTCAAACTGTAGTCAATTTTCTATGAATCATAGATTCAATTCATCATGTAGAATCTATCAAAACACGGAAAAGTTTTTCAGGTTTTTTTTCTGGTTTATCTCAAATCACATAACATTTATTTTGAGTTTCCACTAAATAACGAAAAGCGTATTCATCAAAATGCGACTGCGGAAACACTTGTGAAACAAACTGTGAATCTGTAAGAATCAGTAAATTTATATCAGAAAGATAGCAGTATCACTGAAGTTTTAAAATTTTAAGTAAATCCAATTCTGATAAAATTTTTGGATTTTCTTTCGTGAAATCTAATTCTTTCTTCGTCTTTTGCTTCACCGAAAAATAATACATCGCATTGATAGAAAAATCTCTTCTTTTCGCATCAAGCAAAATATCATTACTCCAGTTTATTTCTCATGGATGACGAAAATCCTCATAATCTCACTCCGTTCTAAGAGGAGTTAGTTGATAACTGCGTTCTTTTTGTGTGGATGGAATCAATGTTATTGTTCAAAATTTATCAGTTTTAAAATGAGAAAGTCATTCTGTATTTATTTTAGCATCTAACTCCTCTGGCTTTCATTCACACGTAAAATCTATATCTAAAGGATCTTTCGTAATTCAAAGCAACAAATCACGCACACATCATCATACCAAAAAAACATCAGAAATCTGAACTCTTTTCTGCAAAAATCTCTGATGATAATCTAAATACTTTAAATATGAAAAGTTCAACATACTGTATTATAATTAATAATTACCGACATCAATTGTAAATAATTGGTCCATTTTTTCAACATGAAGCCATACAAAAAATCAATTTTCCAACTTCCATTTCACTTGAATTAATAATGAAAATTTATATAATGAACAATAACCACCACGAATATTTTTATTCATTCAAATTACTAAATTATGAAAAAGTGAATTCACGCTCCTTATTACAACGATGTAGAAGTAAACTGTATATGTGGAGCATCTTTCAAAATAAATGCAACTGTTCCTGGACCAATCAAAGTAGAAACTTGCTATCAATGTCACCCAGCTTTCAATGAAAATAAGGAAGTAAAAAAAGTAATTAAATGAAGAATGGAAAAATTCTTAGAAAAACAAGAAGCAATCAAAGCCGCTCAAGCAAAAAAATCTGCTTAATGGTTTATGGTATCCCTTCAAATGAAGGTATGCCTTGACTGTGGAAAATCCACTTTTTATCAAGGCAAAATAACTATCCATGCTAAGACATTATTTATTAGGAAGATATATTGATTTAAAAGATACTGAAGAGATTCTAAGCCATAGTCCTTTTATATACATAAGAGGTGTATTGGTTTATAGTGCTCTTCTTTTTCTTGTTTATGTAATATATGCCGTATCCCAACAATATCCAGAATATCAGAATGTACCATATATAAAACGAATTGCTTGAGTTCTCTGACTTTTCATTTTTTTTAAACGACTACTCTGATTCTTAAACTTATATCTCGACTGTATTCTTATTAGCAAAGAAGCTCTAACCATATTTTTACGAGATTGACTACTCGAATATAAAACAGAAATTATCGATCGATCAAAAATTTTAGTAATTTCACATCGTCAAAACAGTTTTCGAGATAAGATTTGTGGTAAATGAGATTTGTTAATTCAAATGTGAAATGATATAAACTTCTCTTTTAATGATGTCTCACACCCAAAAAAATCTGCCACAAAACTTACATTAAACAAAAAGAGCTATGAAGAGGCAAAAAAGAAAAAAATTGAACAAGATTTAGAATGAGACCAAAGACAATTTGACATTTTAGTAGATGCACTGTGAGAAGTTATTAGAGACTACATGGAAAATAAAAATAATGAAGAAGTATACGAATAATTTATAACATAACAAAAACTTTAATGAAAGATGAACAAATAACAATCTGATGAACTACTCGAATCCATCTTGTAGATCCTGATAAAAAACAAATAGACAAACTTGTAGATAAATACGACTTACATGAAATCATCGAACAAGATTTTTTAGATTTTACCACTCAAGACAAAATAGACACATATGATGATTGTCTTTTCTTAGTTATGCGTTTTCCTAAATTTAACACTAGAACAAAAAAACATTTTGCTAATCAAATGCACGCAATCCTCTGAAAAAATTTTGTCATAACCGTAACATCCCATGTAACGAATAATGTAGAAAAAATCCAAGAACAATATCGCAAAGAAATCGCCGAAGCAGAAGATGATGAAGAATTTAAGCTATCTCCATACTACATATTATACAAAATAATCGATGCAATGTACGACAAAGTCTTGACGTGAATGTCCAAGTTTTCACTAGATTTACTAAAAATTGAGGATGCTGCTATGGATGCCAATTCTGTGACACAAGAAACTCTTTCAGAATTATTAATCAAAAAGAGAAGTGCCGTACTAATGAAACATATTATTACACCACATACAGAAATCCTAAGTGAACTACAAACAGCAACTGTAAACTTTTATGAATGAGATTTAGATGTATATTTTGAAGATCTTTTATATAAAACCGATAAAATATTATCATTAGTATCTATCGCTCACGAAAACACAGAATCTTTATTTGATGTATCCGATACACTAACGACTATTAGAACAAATAAAATTATTTCAATTTTGACAATTTTCACAGTTTTACTAGGGATATTGACTCGAATAAGTTGACTATACTGAATGAATGTATCACTTCCTGCTCAAAATATAGTATGAATTTTTTGGCGATTACTTGGATGAATGATAGGGATTACAATATGAACTATGATATATTTTAAGCGAAAAAAGCGATTCTAAATCCCTCTCTCAAAAAAATCCACGATATTATGGATTTTTATTACTTTCTTTGCCATGTTTAATGATAATATAAATTATATCTCTTATATTTTAATAACAGTATGTTTCTTCTCCGTTCAAAAGCCAATTATTGATAATTTGAGCATCCTGACTATCAACTTTACCATCTTCATTTAAATCCCAATTATTAGAGCACACTCCAAGATGAACACAATTTATTATCATATTTAAATCATCTATTTCAATTCCTCAATCTCCATTAATATCACATCTATTTCTACCCCCCCCCATTTCTCACTGGATTAGAGTCTATATTATAACAATATGGATAAACTGGGCGCGAAAGCTCTCAGTGATTACATTGTACTTGTGTTCTTTGGCCGCTACAATTAGTAGAATACGAGACTATATATCCTGTCACAATATCTCAATCTTGCAACAAAGTACTACCAAATTGACATCATGAAGCTACACCACATACAGATTTACTGCTCTTACCCAAAACATGAGTATGTCCATCATACATAGTTAAACATCAGCTACGATTCAACCTTATCGCTCACTCAATATCACTTCCATCATCTAGCTTCACGGATCAATTAACAACCAAACTAACACCATTTACCGGATTATATGTTCAAATCAACGCTCAACTATCCGCTTTAATTCTTGCTGAACTAGGTTCAGCTTGACTATTCCACGCAAAAGAATTAGCATTTCATGTAGCTTTTTTTCACAAAACTAAACTATTTACCATTGCTTGATTTTTATATCCCCCCAAAACGATTCAATTCGTACCAGTATTTGACATTCATCACAAAACAATTCATCCATTAAAAACTTTATTTGTTTTTCATCACACAACCACAGAATTACTTCAATTCGTTTGATTATCCGCTCCTCCACCTATCACTGAATAATATCATCCACTTACCGTATTTGTTTTTCATCATCATATACCTCATCCATGGATAGATCATATCGCATTATCTGATCATCATCAAATACTACTTAATTCGCCCTGTCATTGCATATTACCAGTTCCAACAATCAATCAATTATTTATATCTAGATTTTCCTTCCCCGATTCAACCCCAATTAAATCTTCATTAGTCACATTTCCCTCTAGAAACAAAGAATGCAATGTTACTTTATGCTCAGAATCATCAGGAGACGTATTTATAATAGTTATTCAAACAGCCACACTTACAAATCAAATTACCAAAAATCATATCAATGATAAAAGTAATAAACGACTTTTTTTTACGACAGATTTCATATCAAGAAATTTTAAGGAATAAAACACTATCCACTACTGATTATAATCATTTTTTTTTATCTGTCAAAATTTGAAAGACTTTTTTATGACAAAAGCTTCATACAAAAACAAGATATTTTTTTATCATTAATTATTCGTTATCCACAAACATTGTCCTACTACGATACTGCACGGCTTCAGCTAGATTCTGAACAGAAATCTCAGATTTATCTTGCATATCTGCAATAGTTCTAGCCAATTTTATAGTTCTATGAACAACTCTTCAAGAAAGATTTAACTTATCTGCAGCTTGTGAAAGAAAATCTTTACATTCACTAGACAGATGTATTAATTTTTGGATATCTTTGGCTCACATATGTGCATTAGCAGAAAGTCACATTCATTTGAAACGTTCTTGCTGAATCTCCCATGCATGGATTACTTTCTGACGAATTGTAGCAGAATTTTCTGAAAGATTATTATCCAATATTGTATCAATGTTTTCTCTAGGAACTTCAAGAATCACATCAATACGATCAAGCAATGGTCAGGAAATTTTGGATTGATAACGTTTTATATCCATCGGAGAACACGTACACGCCTTATGTCTATCTTTATAATATCAACATTTACACGGATTCATCGATGCGATAAACATAAAATTTGCTGGGTATTCCACAGTTCATGATACCCTCGAAATATTCACTAAACGATCTTCTAACGGTTGACGCAAAACTTCCAAAGTCTCACGAGGAAACTCGGTTAATTCATCAAAAAAAAGAATTCCTTTGTGTGCCAGTGATACTTCTCAAGGAGTAAGGTGAGTTCATCATCAAATAATACTAAATCTAGACGCTGTATGATGCACCTGACGAAATGGCCTATGAGTAATAAGAGGCAAATTTTTATTTAATTTTCATACCACAGAATAAATCTGGCTTACTTCCAATATTTCATCAAAAGTGAGTGGAGGAAAAATACTTTTCATCGCCTTGGACATCATTGTTTTTCAACTTCATGGTGCTCCTACCATGAGAACATTATGAAATCATGCCATCGCAATAGATAATGCTCTCTTGGCTACTAATTGTCATTTGATATGCTCAAAATCTACTTCGAAAGTCTGATTTTCGCTTAAAGATGATACATCCTTTCATCATTCAATCCACTCTAATTCCTTTCATTCACAGAAATAATTTATTAATTGTCAGAAATGCCTTAAAGGATAAATTTTAATTCATGGCACATATTCCAATTCATATAAATTTTCCGATGGAATAAAAAACTCCTTTCGTCACTTCTTTTTGGCAGAAAGAACCGAAGGGAGCAAACCATTTATTCTCTTGATACTACCATCCAATCACAATTCACCAAAAAACAATGAATTCTGAACTTTCTCCTCATGATAAAGTTTTTGTGACCAAATATGCAATAATAATGCAAAAGCCATTGGAACATCAAATCATGTTCAGATTTTTTTGGTATCTGATGGTGCTAAGTTTAGCACAAATTTTTTCTTTGGTAATTCGATTCATGAATTACGAAATGTACCCCTAATACGTTCTTTAGATTCTTTGACTGTCATATCCGGCAATCAAATTATTTCAATAGTCGGCAACGCTCTCACACTATCTGCCTCTATATAAATTTCATGTCATACTAATCCAATATTCGCGAATGTCTTTACGATTTCCACCATTTCAAATACAATAATTTCATATAAATCTGTTTTTATTTTATTTTTTATTTTTCAAAAATCAAGTCAAAGTTTGATATTATTCTTTTGTCAAAAAATAAATATACTTTGTCAAAAAAACCATTTGGATAAACAACGTTGTCACTTGCATTTATAAATAAAAATCGTATTCTGAATTTTAATCAATCGAGATTTTTACATGTTTTTTGTATAATCATGGAAACGTGAGATTTAACTCAAACTGCTATAAATATATTAGAGTGAAGCTGAGATATCATAGATACAATATGAAATCCCTTCACATCTTCCGAATGATTCTTCAGTGCAATTATGGATAATTCTGTTCGATTTCGATGAGCTATAGTAATTTTTCTATTACGATTGGCTATATTAGTATGGGTAATCAAAGATTCTACCGCTCGTAGCTATTCTTTTTGGTTTCAATTATTATCAGTATTTCTAGTTATAGCTTTTACTCCCATTATATGACTTGTACTGTACATCGCAATACGTCCACAATGATGGAGATGGGACAAGACAGCTCGAAGAGATACTTTATTTCAAAAATCACAAATTTGTGAAAATTGTTGAGAATTTAATCAAATAAACAATTTATATTGTACAAAATGCTGAGAAACTCTACACACAACATGCCACGAATGTCAAAATAAATTTTCAAATTCATATTCTTACTGTCCAAATTGTGGAGCCCCTAGTTTAGAACAATAATTACTTTAATTAAATTTTAACCAACTTGATCAAAAAATATGCTAGCAATTCTTATAATAATACTTGTACTTCTTTGAGCAGCAGTAGTTTGATCAATATATTCAAATTTTTTAGTTTTTCATTCAAATTTTTCAGAAGCCGAAAATTATCATAAAGCTTATTATGCTTCAATTTCGGCCTTAGAAAGATGAGAACTAGTAACCAAACAACGTCAACCATGATACATATGAAGTTGAGGATTTAAACAATGAGAATGAACTTGAAGTTTTATTTGATCCGATATAAGTCTATCTTGATTTTCATATTTTTCAGGTAATGAAAATAAACCTTCAGTCTTTTGGGCAATAAATTCTAGAACTACAAGAATACCTAGAGAAAAAAAATGAGATGTTGAACGAATGTTGTCTGCTGATGATTCAAATAACTATAATATGATGGATTACGAAGATGCCGAAATATTTTTGTTGTATTATGACAATAGTAATGGTAACCCATATGACAATGGAAACATTAGCAAATCTACACTTACCCAAATAACATGAGAAATCAGATTACCAAAGCTTTTGTTTGAAAGTTGATTTTGGTATTTAGATACATGAACTTCTAGTATTTGATTAAGCGGTAGTTTACCTACAAATGATGCTATGGTAGACCGACAAATTAGATGAAATTATAACAATTCACCATTTACAATATTTTCTACACAATCATTAATAATCTGAGGACCCAAACCAATAGTCGACACAAATAAAGACAGCGTATTTAGAGAAGATGACATAAATGGAAATTGAGATTATGGATTACTTTTCACTTTTAAAGACAAACGATCTCCAATAGCCAGATCATCACAAGCTTCACCAACAATAATTAGCCAAAAAGAAAGCGAAATTGTCGGACTAGGCTATGAAAATCTCTTTGGTGTAGCTTCAGGCACACAACTCAGATTTAGCTTACTAAACTTACTATGAACATGAAGATATGTATATCCATTTTTGGAATACTATGTTGATTTCTGATGAGCAAAAGTATCTGATAAATATTTCACAATAAATGGCCAATGAAATTTCAAGGATTACCAAGTTAATACAATTATTCAAAAGCCAACAGCAAAAGAATCAATTCTCTGAAACTTTACATCGATATTCTAATCTATGAAAAGAAAGAATTTTTTCGTATTGATTGCTATGATAATATGAATTTGACTAATAATCCGAACTTTTTTCGGATGAACTCCAAATCAAACAAACCAAACCGACATCCCACAATACGAGACTAGCTGATTCATAGAAGAGTTAACAAATACTTGAGATATTTTGGATACATGAGATATGGTATTGCCCGATAAATCACAAAAAGACTACACAGAAATAAAAGTAATGATGCCCAAATATTTTTATAATTCTGGTTGGAAAAAGTTTGCACAAGATTTACTAAACAATCAAAAAGTATACATAAATTTTATTTTCATCGATGATTTAAATTCTTACAAGAATCAATTATATAATCCTGATTTTTCCGAAGCAGATTTATTTTTATTTCCATATGATCGAAATGAAAAAATATCTACCAGAAGTTTTTCTGCTCAACAAGATATACAACCATATTTTGATCAATTATTATCACCTTTAATACAAAATAATCAAACTGCATTTTTGCCATTTTCTGCAGATCCTATGATTATGTACACAATTTCATGATACCCATGAGTGAGTAATTTTTATGATATATCTGAATTTGTATTAAACCGAGAACCTATTAGAGCTTTATCTTTCCCTTTGTTTTTCGGAGTAACAAGCGAAGATTTCGGAGATGATTGATTTTCTCGAGAATATCAAGACATAGTCTGGTATGCATTAATACACTATTTCAAAACAAATAACGACAGCCACGATTTGCAAATTCGAATCGATAGTAATGTTTTGCAAAAATATAACATATCTAGCCTAAAAACCATTTCAAACATAATCACGAACCCTGAATGTAAATATTTTCCATCAATATGTTTTCAGATTTATAATTTTGTATGAATAAGATTTTGATTCTTATCTGATACAGACATAGTTAATCAATATTTACACAATAAAAAATCTGTATTTTCGTCACTTAAAAAGCTAAAAATGCCATTCTCTCAATTAGAATCCCCTGTTAGAATTCGATGACGATGAATGCCTAGCTCCCTAGAAGACCCAGAAACAATTAATTGAGTTTATGAATTTATAAAAAAATACATGAATTACCACAATCAATACAACCTCCGAAATTCCACTATACCTGTATTTAAAAACAATGAATGACATTGATTAATCGACAACGAATGCATATGACTCAGATGATATGTATTACCATCATGATGAGATTACATCAAAACACTCAAGTGAATAAACAAATTTCGAGAACTTATAGAATACAAAATAACAGCAAAAGAATATCTCAAATAACAAAAACAATACACCAATAACGCGTAAAAGTGATTTTCTGTTTGATTTTTAATGGAAAATTATTATATTTCATCCACAGCATTGATTAGTGCTGAGGTGATGGAACTGGTATACATGTACGCTTGAGGTGCGTATGCCTTATGGCTTGAGGGTTCGAGTCCCTTCCTCAGCAATTGTCATGTAAACATTGGGGAATCGTCTAATGGTAGGACGCCGGACTTTGACTCCGTCTGTCCAGGTTCGAATCCTGGTTCCCCAGAATAGTTATTGCGGAGTGGAGAAACGGTATCTCGTCGGGCTCATAACCCGAAGGTAGGTGGTTCAATTCCATCCTCCGCAACCAAAAAAGATTTGATAGTCGGGACTAGCTTAATTGGTAGAGCATCAGACTCTGAATCTGGGGGTTCTAGGTTCGAATCCTAGGTCCCGAAAATATATATGCCGGGATGATGGAATTGGTAGACATGCTTGGCTTAGAACCAAGTGCCTTACGGTGTGCAGGTTCGAGTCCTGTTCCCGGTACCATAAAAAGCACTCTTTAAGGGTGATTTTTTATTTTTATAAAAAAAACCTCTCCTGATAGGAGAGGGTTTAGGTGAGGTTTATGTCAAATTAGTTAACAGTACCAGTTAAAGTATTTACAACGACTTCATCTCATTCTTCCTTATAAAGAGGAACTTGGATTTCCATTCATGTTTCGATAGTAGCTGGTTTAGTTCAGGCTTGAGCTCTATCTCATTTTACACCTGGAACTGTAGATGTGATTTTGTACGTAATCGTAGAAGGCAGAATTACATTTATCACATTTCATTGATACATTTGTAGATATACGTCCAAGTTATCTTTTAAATATCAAATAATATCATCTATTTTTTCTTTTTCGATATCATAAATCTCTCCTGTATCATTTTCCATAAAAGAGTATGTATCACCTGAGTTATATAAATAAACAGCATTTTGAGTAGCTATTTCAGCTTGTTCTAGTATTGCTCCAGAATTATAAGTAAACACATTAGATTTTCATGTTACGATATCTTTTACTTTATATGTGTCGTTTGCTCCACCTCTTCACATATGAGTGTGTGCCGTTTCAGTTACTTTAAACAGTTTTCCATCAATTAATAAAATTGATCATTTTTTAACATCAGAAGTTGTAATCTTTACCATGAGATTAATTTATAACATATAAAAACCGATTTCACTTATAGAAAAAATTGACAAAATAGCAAGCTAAAAATACAAATCTTACAAAATTAGTTGCTTGACTTTTCATACAAAAAACATAATAATTTATTTGTATATATTTTATCACTACAAAATATTACTATGGCCGACAATCTAAATTCTATCAATTCTAATGAACTAAATGAGCACAAATGATGACTTTTGGAAAGAATTAGAAATTCTAGCAGAAAAGTACTAGCGCCAGTTATAGCTGCTGGATCTATATCTTTATGATGATTACCTGCTGCTACTATTCCTGCAACTTGAGCAGCAGTTGCTACTGTATTAACTGCATGTAGTGATGATGAACCAGATAATCCAAGTGATACTATTGCTCCTACTGTAA
>Ga0310691_10006271_pt1 | contig 12721 bp, 13 predicted proteins | sample 176DNAGHGlowgp2_FD_203887 | JGI IMG/M metagenome (GOLD analysis project Ga0310691, IMG submission 203887) | Sheep rumen microbial communities from Palmerston North, Manawatu-Wanganui, New Zealand - 1766 DNA GHGlow gp2 (v2) (version 2) | ecosystem: Host-associated > Mammals > Digestive system >... | reverse complement strand
GCAGCATGTGCCGATGGCTCGTGGCCAACGGTCTCGCCAATGCACCACTCCACTTCTCGCGCTTCTTTCCCCGCTACAAGCTTAGCAACGTGCCCATCACCCCTGCCGCCACCATGCAACAGGCCAAGATGATTGCTGTTGAAGAAGGCATCGAGCACGTCTACCTTGGCAACATCTAACGCTCCACCCTGTGCCAGAAAAATGGAGAAGCCCTACTGCCGTGGCCTTTGCCACTCGTTGACCAAAGCGCGGCGAGGCAAGCCAAGACGTAGCTCAAGCTACTATTCGGAGTGGTCTCCGTAGGTAAAGAAAGCCCCACTCACCGCAGTGAGTGGGGCTTGACTGTCAACCTGACTTTGTCGATTTTAACATTTCCCGTCCATCTCGTTTTCAGAACCTCCGATAAACAGGGCGTTTCAGAGAATTCTTCATGGTGATTTGGGTGACTCGGGAATTTTCCCCACCTTTGCGGCATGTTCCCACGTAAGAAGAAAAATAAGACTGGCAGTATCAGTGTCGTAGTCATAGACAAGAGTAACGGTTACAAGGAAGTGAAGAACCTTGGCGTCGTAAAGACTGTCGAGGAGGCCGATTTGCTAATGACTAAAGCCAGGCAATGGATACGGGCAGCTCATGGGCAGCGTGAGATTGACTTCGCCGGCAGCTCTGTCATGCAGTCAGAGCGGTTGGAGGTTGAGCGGGTCATGAGCAACATTTCGTCCGTCGTCCTCAACGGGCCTCAGCAGATACTGGGCCAGGTCTATGACAGCATAGGGTTCGGCCGCATCAAGGACGATGTCCTTCGCCATCTTGTCATCGCCCGCATCTGCCAGCCTGCAAGCAAAGTGGCCACTGTGGAATACCTGAAATCGTATTTCGAGGAAGACATAAGCCTCGGGCAGATATACCGCTACATGGACAAGCTGTATAGCACACAGCGGGAACTGGTGCAACAGATAAGCGTGGAGCACACGCAAAAGGTCCTTGGCGGCAGCATCGGCATGTTGTTCTATGACGTAAGCTTTCATTGATGACTACAACTTCCAGCGTTGGAAAGATGTGTTTGCAACAGGCCTTCGTGTCTTTATGAATGGTATCGATGGTGCTACCAGCGTAGCACAAACGTCTGGTGGTGGCGGAACTTCAAGTGATATGCCTTGTCGTGACAAAGATGAAGACTATCTCCATTGGGCTTACCGTGCCATGCGTTATGCCCATGCTAAGCACTATCCTGGCAATAAACTCAAAAAGAGCAAAAGTTATTAACCCTCGCGTGCGTGCGTATATATAATAATGAGCAAGTGCTTCCATTATGGAAACACTTGCTTTTGTTAGACCATTTGTCCGAGGGTATTTGAATTCTTCTAATTGTCTCGGACAAAAGGTGTACTTTACGTCTTTCTCATCAAATTATTTGAGTCGATGAATACTGTTATTAAGAGCATTTGTCCGAGTCTTACAAAAATTTTTGGATAGTGTCGGCCAAATGGCATTTCGCTTTCTTTATGACCAATTCTTTCAAAGTGCATTTTTTGCACTTTGGATTGCACTTAGAGGACTCTTACCTAAAGCAGAGACTATGATTCTTAACTATTATTACCGTCCAACAACATCAATCCTTTTAACGTCAGCAAATAGCGTTGACGGGGATGATGGGGATTGGCAGGATACTTCATACACACAAATCCTTCTCTTATTGCTGGTGCGAGAGAATAATCCATAAAGTTCGGACGGTTCTTCAAACCTACAGCCTCCATCATGCTCTTCACACTCATTTCTTCTTTACCGATTGCCAATACCAAACGCGTTACATTCTCAGAAGAAGGTTGTATGTCGATTGAACTTGTATGGGTACTTGTATGGGTACTTGTATGGGCATCGTTCTCTTCATCTTTATAGCCAATCAGCATATATCGATTCTTCAGTTCATTGTTTTCACCGAGCAGCAAAAAACGGAAAAACTTTACAAGGTACAACCAGCGTGGCACCAAGTTCTGGTGGTGGCGGCGCGTCAAACGATATGCCTTGGCGTGACAAAGATGAAGACTATCTCCATTGGGCCCGCCGTGCTATGCGATATGCCCATGCCAAACACTATCCAGGTAATAGGCTCAAACGGTCGCTGAGCAAATAGTCCTCGCGCGCATACGCATATAATAATGAGTGACTTTCCCCAAAAGGGGATTTGTCACTCATATTTGTTTATTAATCATATAGCTATAGATAAATGTTCGTCAATCACAATGACTTTTTCCCTTCAAACTTTTCTAAATCATGATGTTCTTCGCAATGATAAAAAGAACGAACTTCCATGCCTATTTGATTACTAAGCAACGAGATTTCACCATACTTTATCCATAATATGTATTTTTCATTATCTACAATAAAAAGTAAATATTCAGTGCTCGTTGTTATGTTATTTTTTTCTGCATATAGTTTGATCAACTCCAATACAGATGAAGGCATATTCCATACATCAAGTACTGGTATATCCTCATTTAGAGAACCTCCAATGCCACAATTCATTTTGGGATAATAATGCCTTGTTAAGATGTGAGCATAGCTATAAATGTCGGCATAAAAGTTAATTCCGCAAATAACACATGTTTCTGCCTTAACTTTCATTCCATCGAAACACTTCCTCACATGGTAATACACGTGATAGAATGTTGAACGCATATAAATATCTCGCAAGATGAAGGTTCTCGAATCAATTTTCTTTTGTGTTTTTAAATTCTGTAACTCCTTCAATTTGTTCTCATACAGTGGTTTAATAACCATAAGATACTGCCCTTTGCCTTCTTTTAATTCTCTTGTCCAATCTGCTAACAATCGAAAAAAGATTTGCTTGTGTTGTTTTTTCCTTTGTTTTGCAATTTCACCATTATAGTCAAATGCCTTTTTCTCAAAATCTATGGTATTATTGTCGCTAACATATATCAAAATAAGTTTATATAGCACATAGTCTTTAGCTTCAGGAATGGAGTAGATGTCAAAGCCTATCTGTCCTTTGCCATTTTTGAGTATCTGAAGGTGTTCATAAAAGAAGTCTTTTTCATGCCACTTCAATTTATTCATTTCTTTCCTGTGATTAAGGAATTTATGTAGATATCGTTGTACAGCTTCATGGCTATCAACGAATCCTTTTTGAGATAGTTGTTGTCTTGTATAAAGCATATTATTAATCAAAATTCTTATGATTTGAACAATACTGTTCCAAATCATTCTCAGTTGTTGTCTTTAGGGAAGAAAAACTAACTTTTCTAGTTCTTATCTCCAAACAGCAGTTTTAATTGCTTGTCAAAGTCGATCATGATTTCACGATCATGAATGACACGGAACTTGTCATATTCTGTGAGTGGGAGTTCTGGAATGTTGCCGTTATTATTCATATCATTATTGTCTTTTACAACTATCATATCAGTATAGTTTTTTAGAATCGAATTGAACTAACGAGTTTTTCTCGGCAGTTGCCGAGATCTTCTCGGTAACTGATTCTTTCTTCTATTCACCAGAAGAAAAGTATTCTTTATGTGAAGCCCGATGTTGTCCGTTGAGCAATCAAATAGCATACTCATAGCCTTTTGAGTACACCAAACGGTATTATCCTTATAATAGACATCAATACCTTGCTCCTTTCCCTCTATCTGGAATATTAAGTACTCAACTATGCTATTTCTTATATCTCTTCTCTTTGCTATATATTGAATTGCTAACGGACTTCCCTTAAATTGTAGTATCCATCTTGTAATGAAGATACAATTTTCGAGCCATATTTAAGCTCATTGCCCCTACTAAAAGTGTTAAAACTCCCACTATCCAGAGAGCACCAACATGAAATCTACAGGGAAGGAACCTAAGACTTGCCCAACTTAAGATACAACCCAAGACAGACATCAAGAATATAATAAATACTTTTTCGTTGATTCCTGATAGTTTGCGGATTTGTCGTAATAAAATAGTTTGTCTTTTTTTTATTAATGGGTCGTTATGTCCTGATTTTAAAGCCTCTGCACATAATTCCAATTCAGAACGTTTTCCGCTGAGAAAAGAATAGACTAACGTTATTAATGACACTAAAATGCCACTAAATGTTAGGTATATTGTAAAAGCATCATATAATAAAGAATCCCACATATTATTCATAAGAACTGATATAGTTAGATATTACATCCGACATTTTTTCAATCATAAATTTCTTGTCATGGATTTTCTCCTCAAGTTCCTGTTGGGTAACAGCAGATGTCGCATTAAAAATTTTTTCTGCAGTTTCTTTCAACTCTTCTCCTGCCTCGGCTATGAGCTGCTTAGTAATTTTATATTCACGTCTTCCCCAACGTATCCAAGTTTCTTTTTTCTGATAATTACCATCTTCAGATGTGTCAGACATTAAATCACGCATAGTATCCATTGGCATATTCTTGAAATTGCGAGTTTCCTCTTTCTTTAGTTTTGTACTATCCAAGTAGCTCGCATATTTTACATCCACGCCATTCTCCGCTTCTGTTAAACTGTAGTATCTAACACTCAACTCGGGAATCTCTTTGATAGCTTTTAGTTCCTCAAGAATCATAGACATTTTGATATTTTGTATTGGGACGTTGAGTATCTTATTGGAAACAATCTTGGCAATTCGACTTACTTCACCAGAATCCTTAGTCGGATCCTCATATACTAACATTAGAAAATAGCAGGTGTATTTGCCTTCAGCAAGCCCCACGATTCTAGGATAAAATAGAACATAGTTTGAATCACTACCAATTTTATTGTCACGTGTGAAGTTGATTTTTTCGCTTCCCTCAAAATACCCATCATACAAATTAGTATTAAAAGCATTAATTTGCAGAAGTAAAGATGGAACATTACCAATAGAAACCTCCGTTGAATCAATCTTGCTAATGACTGTTTTCTTTGTCTTGTTACGATTGTCAGTCGAAATAGGTGACGAAAACGATGACAAACGGTTCCTAAGAAAAGCTATCATCTCCTCATATGTAGCCTTCCCAAACAGTCCTTCTTCTTCATCCATCATAGATGTAGTATAGACTGGCATTTTAATGGAATAAGTTTTGGGCTTTTCTTTTGTACTTTTTTCATTGCCCTTTCTCTTTTTGTTCCTTGACATAATGAGAGTTATATTATTGAACTTTCGTTTATATTAACACCCGTTTACAAAGATGACCGTACGATATTTTCGCATCACAATGTCAGGTCTCCCTAGCAGTCTTGGGTGGTTCTGCCTATAATGTAATCTACAAACCCACAAATAACATCGCACCACCAGTTTTGGCTTCGTATCCTTGCCATGAATGGCAGCCATGTTCGCATAACGCTGTAGTAGTGGAGAGTCCTTGTCCATTTCTATTATTGGGGAATAAGGAATTTTCCTTCAAGTATCAGTTTCATAATCATGTCGCTTTCATGAGTTTTTGTCATGAATTCAGATATGCGTCCTAATAGATTGAACAAATCTTCAAGCTCTTCTTTGCCGCATGCTTTGCGATAGTATGCATAAGAATGGTACTTCATCCATTCGCGAACTACTTCATAGCCAGAAGATTCGAAGTGGAGAACATTTTTCGAAATTTCCTTTGATTTTGTCTCATTGCCTCCCGCATCTCTTATGGTGATGGTATCATCAGAAAGTGAGAATGAATGAATCTCTGTTTCATGGCAGAGGAAATTGTTGTCAAAAACTATAAATGCTTGTTCCGATTGATAGTCCTTCTTTTCAATGGCAGCCATCTCTTTTCCTACATTTGCCATCCGTTCAAAGAGTGATTTTTCTTGAGGAATAGGAATTGCAGGCCATTCTCCAGCTGTTGCATATAACTTTCCTTCAAAAGAGTTCAGATACAAGTCAGAGTTTAATACTGCGTAAGAGTAAAAAACAATATCATCGACCAGTTCTACGGAAGGGATGTCATACTCCTTAGACAATGTATTCAGAAGAATAGGATTTACATTACTCGTTACTTCTTTATTCCAATTCTTCTTCGATTTCTTATAGTTAGGGAACTTGTTACAGAAGATGTGTGAATTGCCACGGGCTACCAAATCATTGTCCGGTAAGTGCCAACTAAACGATGAGAATTTCTTTATTTTTGTTGCAATGTCTGCGGGAGCTGGAGCAGCGACAAATCCAAAGACAGAATTATCTTCGTATGCAGTCTGAACCTCAGGACGTTCACGCATACCACCACCTTCCGTTTTGCGGAGGGCATCCATTAACGTGTTGTCAAGCAACAAACTCGCAGTCAAGAACGGTCGATAAGAATAATCTACAATCGTCAAATTACTCTTAGATAGGCATGATTTGACCTCGTGTGAGAGTTTTCTTTGTGCTGGTGGTTTTGTTTGTCCCTTATACCATCTATCTTTTATTTCTTCATAGCTATGTGTCTCATCTGCAATGAATTTATTCCTTCTTTTTAACTGGCCTTTATTAAAATGAACCAACAGATGAGTTGGAGCCAATTTCAAGCCAGAACAATGGCGTTCAAAGATTGCCAATTCAGTGTCAGAGGCGATATGCCAAAATTTGGAATACATCCTTTCATCAACATTGCCAGTAGGCTTAAAGATGTATTTCTTATCGAGTTTCACTTCTTCCCATTCACTATCATCGATAGGCGAATTGAAGAAATTAATCTTATCTTTGAGGGGCTGACTTACTATGCTCTTATAGTGTATTATTGGCAAAGAAGTTTCTATCTCTTTCAATGTTCCTACTAAAAGCAATCTGCCCTGAAGGGTCTTGAACAGATTTTCTGCTTGATGCCCAGCACGATTATCAACGTCAAACTCCAATACCCAAATCTCGCTAACTTGTTCGATCAGAAACTTGCGTGCAGTTACAAACGATATATTGTTGGCGAATGTGGAGGGTAATACCAAAGCAAAGACAGAGGGCCTGCTTTTGTCTGCCTTGAAAAGACACCAGCGCAGGAACTTTGTCATTTCATTTACCAGTTGCTTCTGATCATTTCTGCGTCCCTTACGTACTGGCGGTCTAAAGTCGCCCATCAGCTTTGCAATCAGTTTTCCTTCATTGGATATGTCAGCAGAATCTGAACATGGTGGATTCCCGATAATCACAGTGAGTGGTGGCCTTGAAAGTTTTAGAGCTTTCTTTTGCTCGTTACGGAAGAACATAGAAACAGCATCTGTTGTACCACCTTCTATTCTGACAGACTTGAAAGTACTGTCGCTAAGAGTGTTGGTCAGCACTATCTCAATATCACAATTTCTAGCTTCTTCAAGCATTGATATCCTGTAGTTTGACAATGCATATGGAACAGGAAGAATTTCAAAGCCAATAATCTGAGAGCCTTCCTGGAGGGTGAGATTATTTACCACTGCTTCTATAAATGTACCGGTACCACAACAAGGATCAATAATCTTGATAGCCTTATCCTCTACGCTTTCACCAGGAAGCACAGAAGGCAGTACATGGCTTACAAATTTGACAGCATATTCTGCCAAACACATTGGCGTGTACCATGCTCCAAAGTCATTACGAGTCTTTCCGTCATATTCCTTCAAAAATGCTTCATAAAGCTCATGATAGTTTGGAGTGGCAACTTGTTTGTCGCTTAATCGAACACACGAAAGCAAATGACGTGTGTTGTCATACCAAATGCCCAGTTTACTGAACGGTGACTTCAGTTCATCTGAAAGCGCATCAAGCAGAGTCTTGAAAGGTGAGAGACGTAGAGCATCTCTCTTAAAAGCATCTGAAGTCCAGAAAGAGTGCAGCTTTTCGTATTTCTCAGATGGTAATATGTTATTCTCATTGACGAATCTATGAGCATACAAAAGGGCAAATGATAGAATCTGTGCAACAAATCCTGCAAAAGTATGATTATCTACTAGTGATTTATCATGATTCTTTCTAGCTATATCCCAAAGATGCTTCAATGAAACGATGGTATCACGTTCTGTCTTATTTTCTGCTTCATCCTCTTCCAATGAAAGAATATCCTCCAAATCGGTGCAAAGGTGCTTAGCACGGACTGACAATTCTGCTACCAGTTGCTTTTCACTAATTGTCCTATAACCCTCTTCTTTAAAATATTCTTTGAACATCGTGAGAATATCCGTATTTGGCTGGACATTCTCCCATTGAATAGGCTTACTGCAAACAGATACCATTTTTGTTTTGCCGGAAGGTCTGTATAGAATAAAATCTATGCCATCAGTCAGAATGACAGGGTTGCCAAGATAGAGATAGCGTTTTACTTGACTTTCATAGTCCTTGGGGTTAAGAGTTGTATTTGGGTTAAAACCTTTAGCTTCCACATAGCCATAGATTCCCATTGTATTGGCATTACTGAACATCCAGTCAGGTCTTCCATACTTGCCTTGTGATCGAGGTTCAAAAATGCGTTGAATATCCTTGCCAAAAATACTCATAGCTTTTACAAAGAAACCATCGAGAACAGGTCGGAACGACAACTCTGGAGTGGCATTGCCTGTGGTTATCGCTGTCTGATAGTCTTTTGACAGATTAGCTATATATTCTGATATGATGTTATTCAACTGTTCCATTTTTCCAAACATTTTATGATTTGTAAACCAAGAGCCTTTGCCATATTCACAGGAACGGCATTGCCAATTTGTCGAGCAACTTCTACCTTATTTCCACAGAAGATAAAATCCTCAGGGAAAGTCTGCAACAAAGCACCTTCTCGTAGAGAAATGCTTCGGTTTTGTTGAGGGTGGCCAAACATACCTCTGGTAAAGCTATCGAATCTCGCAGTAATAGTAGGTGCCACATCATCCCACGGCATACGTCCATAGACATTGCGATGACCTACCTTCTGAGAACTAATTTTGTGACAGTCGGCCAATAGTTCAGGTGGTAGGAAATCCCGTCCTTGCCCTGGCTTCAAATATTGCAATCGTTCAATATTTTTAGCAGATAAGCGATCACGACGATGAAGGCTGATATTAGGATGCTCTGAGCCATCAGCAGGTGGTTCTGGAAGCTGAGCAATGGTTTCCCTCACCGTAATTTTATGCTTTTGAGGTGATGGGTATTGGAAAAGTGGGTGGCTATGATCGCATCTTTCACCAACGATAATTACGCGCCTTCGCCTTTGCGGTACGTCATAATCCTGAGCATCAAGAATCTTTTCGTGAATGAAATAGCCACTCTTTTCAACGTTTTTCAATGCACCGTGAAGAATGTTATGTCCACGTTTCCCTTCAATGCCTGGTACATTTTCCAATATGAACATCTTGGGAAGGATGGCAATAATCATGCTAATATATTCATCAACCAAATGATTCCTCTCATCATAATCTTGTCCAATGCGTTGAATTGAAAACCCTTGACACGGAGGTCCCCCTGCTAAAAGATCCAACTCACGTGGTTGCAAATCTAATGATTGTAACAATCCTAGAGGATTGATATTTTTAATATCTTGAACTTCGGTACGATGACCCTTAAAATATTGAGGATTAGCATTAATGGATGCTATGGAATTAGGATCAATGTCGAAACTGTAAAGCACATCAAAGCCTGCCTTGATCAGACCAAGGCACAATCCTCCAGCTCCAGAGAAACAGTCGATGCATTTATATTGATTCTCCATACTTCTCTTTTTTAATTGTTACAGCTATTTGAGAGGCTATTGCCAGCGAAAGAAGTGGTGGTACTGCTTCGCCAATCTGTTTAAAATTCTCCCCCAACGAACCGTGCCATTGATAGCCGTCTGGGAAACTTTGCAGACGAGCCGCTTCTCGAATCGTCAACCCACGGTTCTGTTCGGGGTGAGAGAATCGCCCGCTAGCAGGGTTACGTGCATATTGGGTGATTGTGATAGAGGGCTTGTCCCATGTTAAGCGCCCATATACATCATAAAAACCCTTTACCTTGTCAAGACATTGCGGACCGACACCTTCAGGTCGGCTTCCACCGTCTTGAGGTACCGAAGCAATGACATCAATAGTGCTTTGTTTGTGGGCAGAGCAGCGGTGTAGCCCATCTTTAGGGTCTGCCTTTCCGGGTATTACAGGTGGCAGATTTCCAATTGCGTCGCGCACCGTTTTGTATTCCTTCTCCGACATCAATTCATCTGGCAACTCAAACCTATCGCTTTTTGTGGCGACAATAATGGCACGTATCCTGGCCTGAGGAACCCCAAATCCAGCTGCATTATAGATTCTTTGGACTATGCGATAGCCGTTGGACTCAAATATGGCTTTTGCCTCCTCATAATGGTGTTTGTACTTTCCTGTTAGAATTTCTGGAACATTCTCCATCACCACATAGTCAGGATTAAACTTAACTGCTATCGCCGCAAATTCACCAATGAGGGTGTTCCTGCTGTCTTCAGGCTTGTTGTGATGTCTTTTCCTGTGTGCAGAGAATCCCTGGCAGGGCGCACATCCGATAATAACTAATGGGTGCTTGTGGTCAGCAGACAAATCAAATGTATTTTGTATGGTCTCTATGTCTCCACCAAGTGTTGCAATGTCTGCTTGTAAAGTAGGAACATGATAATTGTCTTGATAAGCAGCCAACGATATGGGATTTATATCAATTCCACCAATAACTTTGAAATAGTCCTTTAGGGAAGCAAATCCAAGAGACATACCACCAGCACAACAGAAAAAGTCAAGAACATCCACGGGGGCACAGGAATTGTATGCTTCCTGCCCCCAATGATCAAGAGCTTTTGTACCTAACTCGAAAGCTCTTTTAAAATCACTTTGTAGCATATTCTTTACCATTCTTTTATTCTTCAAAATAATCTGAATCTAACTTCTTTACTTCGTATATTTTCTTTTCACTGACACCTACATTATATTCAATCATGTAGTCAGCGAGGCTCTTTCCATCAATAAGCACAATCTTCTTGCTGGCTTTATTAGCTGTTTCTACAGCACCAGAAGTGAATTTGCTGGTAGTAATGAAAACACCCTTGGTAGCCTTTTGTTCATCAAGTGCACCAATAAACTTATGTATCTCTGGTTTGCTGACAGGATTGTCGGTATATCGCTTAGCTTGGATATAAATCTTGTCAAGGCCAAGAGCATCCTCTGGTATAATGCCATCCACACCATTGTCGTGACTGGTAGGTGTTACAATAGCCATTTCTTTATTCCGACTGCCAAATCCCATATTCAAGAGAAGGTCGAGCACCAGTTTCTCAAAGAAATTGGGACTCATATCCAAGACTCTTTGCAGTAAATCAGCTGCCAAATCATCGTTGATACTCTTGAAAGCAACATCCATCTGCTCTGTTGGAGTCATCTCTCCTAGCTTCTCTTCTATATCCTTCTTTTCATCGGTGCTATCTACCTTTGACGTAACAGGCATGTGGGCATACTCTGCGTATTCAGGATATTGCAGCAGGTCTTCCTGTCGCAGGTCTGTATGTGATTGCAGATAGTCTTTTCCTCGTTGAGTAATGCTATATATACCTCTCTGGGGAATTTCAATGAAGAGCGCACGGCGAAGCCACTGACGGCACCAACCGATGCGATCGTTCAGCTGGAAAGCAGAACCGCTCTTCGTCTTCAGTGAGCAATCCTCATCTGTAAGATTGAAGTGCTTAACCAATGCATCCTTCATTTCTTTTGTACTGACATCCTTGTCCTTCAACTGAATCAGAAACGGATATAGGAAATCTTCAAATTTTGGTATTGCCATATTTTGTACTTATTTCGTTCAACTTTATTGTCATATTTACTTCCTTTTGCTCAGCTCGGTTTAGCTACACAATCTCAATAACGCAATTATAGGGGATAATAACTTCCCATTTACCAGAACGAGGGGAACCTGTTCGAGAGATATAGCCTTTCTGTTTCATTTTAGCGATTTCTCTCTCCAACGTGCGTTTCTTTACCGCCATCTTTACCGCCATTTGGTCGATAGAAATAGAAGCATCAGCTCCAATCAAATCTATTATACTTTTCTGAATATCAGTCATTTCAATTAGTGCCACATCACCGCCAACTTTACCGCCAGTTTTACCGCCATTCTCGTTGGTATAACTCTGTGAGACTTTTACATCAACCTTGAATGCCGTGATAAGATTAACGTTGAACTCTGCGGGTTGGTTGCCATTTTCTTTCAAATCAGTCTGGACTTGTCCTACACCTCGATTGAACATATTGACATAGCCCAGTGTCTTCATGGCACTGGCTACAAGAGGATTGCGATAATCATTCACGCTGGGGAAATTCTCAGGACGGGCATTGCCATACAAGCCGCCCGCATTCAGTATTTCCAGATGGTTGGCAAACTCGTAAAAGCGAAGTGGCGTATTACTCTGCATGTCGCGATGCATACAAGCGTTGAGAAGCAGCTCACGGATAGCCTGGTAGGGGTAGTTGCTGACCATCTCCTCGCGTAGGATGGAAACGAAAACGGGTTTCTTCTTGATAACAGACAACTCCAAAAGTGATTCCAAGCGTGGTAGCAGCTCGCAATAGTTGCCTTCCAGCTGCATTTCGTTCTCTACCTCACTGGTCACGTCTTCACCCTTGAAGCACACATACTGCACATACAGACCAGGCATGAAACGGCGCGGCTTGTAGCCAAATAGTACGACTGCTGCGTATGTGGGGCATTGGTGCTCAGTGTCATACATGCCCACAGCAGCCATCTGTTCCTCGATAGGACGAGTATCAGAATCCACTAACTCATTACCTAATAGCGGTATCAGATACTTTGTGCGCAGCAATTCAGTGTTCACGTCAGAGAGTT
>Ga0310691_10006270_pt1 | contig 12721 bp, 10 predicted proteins | sample 176DNAGHGlowgp2_FD_203887 | JGI IMG/M metagenome (GOLD analysis project Ga0310691, IMG submission 203887) | Sheep rumen microbial communities from Palmerston North, Manawatu-Wanganui, New Zealand - 1766 DNA GHGlow gp2 (v2) (version 2) | ecosystem: Host-associated > Mammals > Digestive system >... | reverse complement strand
AAAAACCTAATCCTTATGAAAAACGTCCTCACGACGTCTGTGTTATCCTTAATAACAATCTTCTTTCTTTTACCTTAATCGAACCTAACCTATTGTCGATTTTCCTTTTTCAATCTTTTACCTTTAAACCAATACTTTCTTGAAGACGATGCAAAGGTACGATGATTTTTGCTATGTTATACCATTAAGGCCCTCTTTTCCTGAAAAAAGGGCCTTATTCTTGACCTACATCAAGCAATTGTGTGCGAACACATCTAAATTGTGGCCGAACACAGCACTTTTTCCACTCCGTTGGTTAAGCTAACAAACTGGGCAATAGACAGCTGTTCGGGACGGAGGGTGAGTGAGAGGTGAGAGGTGGGAGTTGAGAGGCGGGAGTTGAGAGCTGAGAGCTGGGAGTCAGACAACAACTGCTTCAGCGAGACTCGCAACATCTTACGCCGCTGGTTAAAGACAGTTTTCACTACACGCTTGAACAGCTCCTCATCACATCCGAGGCACTGAGTCTTGTTGCGTGTCATACGAATGACGGCACTCTTCACTTTGGGAGGCGGATTAAATACCGTCTCGTCCACCATGAACAGGTATTCCACATCGTACCATGCCTGGATAAGCACCGACAAGATGCCATAGGCCTTGTTGCCAGGCTTCGAGGCCATGCGCAAGGCCACCTCATGCTGAATCATGCCTGTACAACAGGGTATCAAGTCGCGGTTGTCAATCATCTTAAAGAATATCTGCGACGATATGTCATACGGATAGTTACCCGTTAGCACGAACTGTCCACCATCGAAGACCTTCGACAAATCCATTCTGAGAAAGTCCTCGCCAAGAATGTTCTCGCGCAGCTTGGGAAAGTGCTCATTCAGATAGGCTACCGACTCACGATCAATCTCAACCACCTTCAATGGTCGCGGTTTCTCAACCAGGTATTGTGTCATCACCCCCATTCCGGGACCTACCTCCAATACAGGCAGTTGAGGACATGCATCTACCGTATCAGCTATGCGACGGGCGATGGAGAGATCGGTCAGGAAGTGCTGGCCCAGGTTCTTCTTTGGACGTACTTGCTTCATGCTTTTCTGCTTTACTTACTACGGTGCAAAGATACAAAAAAAACCGCAGACATGACGTCTGCGGCTCTGGTTATTTCTCTAATTTGTTGTTTTTTACTTTAAAAGTACGTTTGCATTCTTGCAAATGTACATAGCCTCAACGGCTGCTACGGCCAGAACGGCCACTGAAAACATTGCTAACATCATAACTTTTTCCTTTCTCAATCTTTATGTTATCCTTAATCTATATTGTCATTCAGAACATCTCTATGTCCCTTTTGACGATGCAAAGGTAGTAACTATTCTCGACATGACAAGCGCAAAATGACAACTATCGCACGAAAAAGGCCCATTCTTTGACTTCTATCAAACTTTTCCGCATATCGTTGACCTATGTCAAAGAAAAAATTAGTACCTTTGCAGACGTAATGAAAATAAGAAGCATCATCCTCAAAATTCTCATGCCTCTGGTGCTTGGAGGCGCCATACTCTATTGGATGTATCGCGGCGAAGACTGGCAGACCATCGTCCACGTTGCCACCGAGGAGATGGACTGGACGTGGATGCTGCTATCGTTTCCGTTCGGCATTCTGGCGCAGGCATTCCGAGGCTGGCGCTGGCGACAGACTCTTGAGCCTATAGGCGAACGCCCAAGGGCTTCTGTCAGCGTACATAGCATCTTTCTCAGCTATGCCGTCTCGCTCGTCATACCTCGCATCGGTGAGTTCACACGCTGTGGCGTACTGAAGCGCTACGATAACATATCGTTTCCCAAGGCATTAGGCACAGTGGTTACCGAAAGAGCCATCGACTCACTACTCGTCATGGGCATCACGGCCATTGTTTTCTTACTTGAGATGAGTACCTTTGGCTCGTTCTTCCGCAAGACGGGCACCAATCTGCAGAGCATACTGGAGCGTTTCTCCATGACAGGCTATTTCGTCGTAGCCACATGTGTCGCAGCCATCCTCATCCTGCTACACTTCCTGCTGCGCAAGCTGTCAGTATATAATAAGGTACGCGCAACAATACGAGGCATCTGGCAGGGGGTCGTCTCGCTGAAGGCTGTACGCAACATACCGCTCTTCATCATCTTTACACTGGCCATCTGGTCGAGCTATTTCCTGCACTATTACCTCACCTTCTTTTGCTTCGACTTCACCAGTCACCTGGGTCTGGGGTGTGCGCTGGTTACGTTTATCGTTGGCTCCATAGCCGTCATCGTGCCTACCCCCAACGGTGCAGGTCCCTGGCATTTTGCAGTCAAGACCATGCTCATTCTCTATGGCGTGCAGGACGAGAAAGCGCTCTATTTCGTGCTCATCGTTCACACCGTCCAGACCTTATTGGTGGTTGTCTTAGGCATATACGCCTGGATGGCTTTGAGCTTCACCAGAATAAAAACAAACCCTAAAACTTCAATACAATGAACGAAATTCAGAATTTGAACCCGAAGAGTATATGGAAGAACTTCTATGCACTCACACAAGTACCACGTCCAAGCGGACATCTCGAGAAGATTCAACAATTCCTGCTTGACTTCGGCAAGCAGGCCGGCGTGGAGGTTTTCCAAGACCCCGCAGGCAACATCGTCATGCGCAAGCCTGCCTCTGAGGGCATGGAAAACCGTCAGTGTGTCACACTGCAGGCCCACATGGACATGGTGCCAGAGCGCGACACCGAGTCGAAGCACAACTTCGAGACCGACCCTATCCGTCCCTGGATAGACGAAGGGTGGGTGAAGGCTAAAGGTACCACCCTTGGTGCAGACAACGGTCTGGGCGTCGCTGCCATCATGGCTGTCATGGAGGACAAGACCCTAAAGCATGGTCCCGTAGAGGCACTTATCACTCGCGACGAAGAGACGGGCATGTATGGAGCCAACGACCTGCCTGAACACGAGCTCCAAGGCGACATCCTTCTCAATCTGGACTCTGAGACATGGGGAAAATTCGTCATCGGCTCTGCCGGAGGTATAGACATCACTGCCACACTCGACTATCAGGAGGTAGAGACCGACCCAGAGGACGTTGCCGTCTGTGTTACTCTGAAAGGTCTGCGCAGCGGTCATAGCGGACTGGAAATCAACGAAGGCCGTGCCAATGCCAACAAGCTGATGGTACGCCTGGTACGCGAGGCCGTAGAAGAGCTCGATGCCCGTCTTGCCTCATGGCATGGCGGCAAGGTCCGCAATGTCATTCCCTACAAGGCCGAGGTGGTGCTCACACTGCCAAAGGAGAACCTGCAGGCAATGCAAGAACTGGCCGAGGCCTGGCTTGACGACTTCAACAGCCAGTTTAAGGGTATCGAAAGCGGCATTAAGCTGTCATGCGAGAAAGTCGCAACACCCGAGAAACAAGTTCCTGTCGAAATACAGGACAACCTCATCAATGCCATCTATGCATGCCACGACGGCGTGGTACGCATGATACCCTCCTACCCCAGTGTGGTGGAGACCTCGTCCAACCTGGCCATCATCGACATCGAAGGCGGACATGCCGGCATCAAGATACTGGCACGTTCCAGCCGCGAAGACATGAAGGACTATGTGGTAAAGATGCTGGAGAGCTGCTTCAACATGGCTGGCATGAAGGTAGAGACCGCAGGCTCGTATGGTGGATGGGACCCCAACCCAGAATCACCCATACTCCACCTGCTGCTGAAAGAGTACAAGGCGCTCTTTGGCAAGGAAGGTATCATACAGGTAGACCATGCCGGTTTGGAGTGCTCCGTCATCCTGGGCAAGTACCCCCACATGGATGTCGTCTCCTTCGGCCCCACCATGAAGTCGCCTCACACCACCTCCGAGCGCGCACTCATTGAGACCGTGGCACCTTTCTGGAATCTGCTGAAGAAGACCCTTGAGGACATTCCCGTGAAGTAAACCAACCTTTTGCCTTAGGTAAACTACCCTTTTACCTAAGGTAAACCATCACTTTACCTAAGGTAAACTACCCTTTTACCTAAGGCACCCGGCAGGCGTGTTTTTGTCGGTCGTCGATTCACCATAAATATACAAGGTGTATCGACAACCGGCGAAAATCGCTCCTTTGGCTTCACTTGCCGAAAAAAACAAAAGAAACATTTGGCAGTTTGCCTGCTATTTCGTACCTTTGCAACCGATATAAACCAATTTCAAATTAATTATGGACGACTACCCGGCGAATCATAACAATTCGTAGGCGGGAGGAACGGCAGGCAAGACCGCTAATCCTCTTGCCGCTAAAACCATTTCACAAACGGAAAAAGGATTAGCACAATGAAGACTTTCTGGAATACCCAAGGAGGGCTCAGCCAGCTGGAAGAATGGCAGCCCAATTGCTGGATACAAATGACGTGTCCCACAGACGAAGACCAGCAAATGCTGGAGGAACAGTACAAAATACCCGACTACTTCCTCTCCGACATCAGCGATACCGACGAGCGTGCCCGTTACGAATACGACGACGGATGGATGCTCATCATCCTGCGCATACCCTACGTCAAGGAGGTACGTTCACGCACCCCCTATACCACCGTTCCCCTCGGCATCATCCACAAGCGCGATGTCACCATCACCGTCTGCTACTATGAGACCAACATGATGATTGACTTCGTCAGCTACCAGCAGAAGCGCGGCGTGGGCTTCACCGACTACGTGGACATGATTTTCCGTCTCTTCCTCTCCTCGGCCGTATGGTACCTGAAACGCCTGAAGCAAATCTCCATGCTCATAGAGAAAGCCAAGCGCAACCTGGACCGTGAGGTAAACAACGAGAGCCTGATAGGCCTGTCGCGCCTGCAGGACTCGCTCACCTACTTCAACACGTCCATACGTGGCAACGAGACACTGCTCTCCAAGCTGAAGTTCAAACTACAGATTGACGAACTCGACGCCGACCTTATCGAAGACGTGACTATTGAGATGACACAGGCACGCGAAACCACCAACATCTACTCCAACATCCTGGAGTCAACGATGGACACCTACCAGAGCATTATCAACAACAACATGAACACCATCATGCGTACGCTGACCTCCGTCACCATCATCCTCATGCTGCCGACCCTCATCTCCAGTTTCTTCGGCATGAACCTCATCAACGGCATGGAAAACAGCCCCATAGGATTTCTCATAGCCATAGTCCTTTCAATAGTTATTTCCGTTATCTCACTACTGGTTTTCAGGCATAAACGACTCATTTAAGTCACTTTTCTTCAAAAAAATTAGGTCGAATCAGATTTTTTACTTAACTTTGAAGCCTGATTATGTGTGACTAACCCTATCATTCACTAAAAAAGACAAGATGATGGACTCTCAAGAAAAGGCTCTCAACGAAGAGCAGATTGCAACGACACACTCTGACCAAGAGTCAGAGAACGTAGAACAGAACGTAGTGGAAACCGCTGCCCAGCAGCCCGAAGAGGCCGTACTGCCCACTGATGCAGTTCAGCCCGCAGAGACAGAGAAGGCAGCAGAAGCCCCAGAACGCAAGCAGTATCAAACCAAGAAGGACGTCCTGGAGCGTGTACGCGAGATAGCGCACAGCGACGAGGCCCCGCAGAAGGAGGAGGTAGACAACCTGAAGACCGCCTTCTACAAGTTGCATATTGCCGAGCGCGAAGCGAAGCTGAAGGAATACATCGACGGCGGCGGCGACCCGGAACAGTACCAAATCACCCCCGACCCTGACGAGGAGGCCTTCAAGGCCGAGATGGTGCTCATCAAGGAGAAACGTCAGCAGCTGTTCAAGGAGCAAGAGCAGGAGAAGCAGGACAACCTGCAGCGCAAGCTCGACATCATCGAAAAGATAAAGAGCATGATTACCTCGCCCGAAGAGGCCAACAAGTCGTACAAAGACTTCAAGGCCCTTCAGGACGAATGGCGCGAGATAAAGAACGTACCCGCCGAGCGAGCCAACGAGCTGTGGCGCAACTACCAGCTGTACGTCGAACAGTTCTACGACCTGTTGAAGCTGAACAGCGAGGCCCGCGAATACGACTTCAAGAAGAACCTCGAGCTGAAGACCCGTCTGTGCGAGGCAGCCGAAAAGCTGGCCGAAGAGCCCGACGTCATCAGTGCCTTCCACCAGTTGCAGAAGCTTCACCAGGAATACCGCGAGACAGGTCCCGTCAGCAAAGAACTGCGCGAGGAGATATGGCAGCGCTTTAAGGCCGCTTCTACCATCATCAACAAGCGTTTCCAACAACACTTCGAAGGACTGCGGGCCAAAGAAGAAGAGAACCTGCAGCGCAAGACGGAACTCTGCGAGAAGGTAGAAGCCATCGCTGCTGAAGAAAACAAAGGCAGCGCCGACTGGGAGCGCCATACCAAACAAATCATTGACCTCCAGGCCGAATGGAAGACCATCGGCTTCGCCCCACAGAAGATGAACGTCAAGATATTCGAGCGCTTCCGTGCAGCATGTGACGACTTCTTTGGACGTAAGGCCACCTATTTCCGCACACTGAAAGACCAGTTCAAGGAGAATGCCGAGAAGAAACGCGCCCTCATCGAGAAAGCCAAAGCCCTGCAAGACTCCACTGACTGGAAGTCTACCAGCGACAAGCTCATCAACCTGCAGAAGGAATGGAAGACCATTGGTGTAGTGCCCAAGAAGCTGGGCGACCAGCTGTGGGAAGAGTTCCTCACCACCTGCAACAAGTTCTTCGAGGCCCGCAAAGAAGCCGGCGCTGGCGCCCATAGCGAAGAACGCGACAACCTGGCCAAGAAGCGCGATGTCATAGCCCGTCTGAAGACTGCAGCCGAAGAAGCTGGCGACGACCTGCAGGAACGCGTCCAGAAGCTCATCGAAGAGTACCAGTCCATCGGACACGTGCCCTTCAAGGAGAAAGACAAGCTGTACGAAGAGTACCATGCCGTGCTCGACAAACTGTACAAAGACCTCAACATTACCGTAGCACGTCGCAGGCTATCCAAGTTCAAGGACAACCTGAAGCAGGTAGCCGAACGTGGCGAGAACGCCCTCGACAACGAGCGTGCACGCCTGATGCGCCAGTACGAACAGCTGAAGAGCGAGGTACAGACCTACGAGAACAACCTGGGCTTCCTCAACGCCTCGTCAAAGAAAGGCAACTCGCTTATCGACGAGATGAACCGCAAGGTACAGAAGCTGAAGGACGAAGTACAGCTGGTACGCGACAAGATCAAGGCCATCGATGCCGAAAACAAAGAGAAAGAATAAAGCTATCAGGCTCACAGGGGGTCTGCCCCATGTGACAACATAAGCGACATAAGAAAGAGATTGTCAAAAAGAAGAGCGCTCACCGAAGTGAGCGCTCTTCTTTTATTGGGGCCAATTACAGACAAAAAGTAATCCACCAAGCACTTATTATCAGTTGCTTGGTGGATTATTTTGTTGGGGTACCCGGACTCGAACCAGGAAAGGCAGGACCAGAATCTGCAGTGTTACCATTACACCATACCCCAAAGTCACTCTTGCGAGTTGCAAATTTCTCATTTGCGGGTGCAAAGGTACATCTTTTTTTGGAACCGGCAAAAAAAAAAGGAGTTTTTTTATAAAAAAAGGCAAAAAAAGTCGTTTTATAGTCGTTTTGTCAAGAATAAGGTGTATCTTTGCATTCAATATGGAGCAAACAAGACAACTGGTAGACACCATTACCAAAGGAATACAGGAGAAGAAAGGCCAGCGCATCGTAGTGGCTGACCTTGCGAACATCGACGGAGCCATCTGCAACTACTTTGTCATCTGCCAGGGCAATTCGCCCTCGCAGGTAGAAGCCATTACAGAGAGTATTGGCGAGCTGGCCCGTAAGGAACTGGGCGAGAAGCCCGCCACGGTAGCCGGTCTGGAGAATGCCCAATGGGTAGCGATGGACTACGGCGACGTGTTGGTACACGTCTTCCTTCCCGACGTGAGAAGCTACTACGACTTAGAGCACCTTTGGGAAGACGCCGAACTGACGGAGATAGAAGACATCGATTAGCAATCAGAAGACATATACTAAATGGAACAGCAGAACAACAAGCCTCAGATGAACATGCCCAAGTTCAACATGAACTGGATATACGGCATAGCCATCGTGACCCTGATAGCGCTTTACCTGACACAGGGCAGCGAACAGTCGAGCGTACGGACCGAGACGTCCTACTCCGACTTCAAGGTAATGGTGATGAAGGGGTACGCAGACAAGATAGTGGTAAACAAGTACTCCAACACGCTCGAGATGTATGTAAAGCCTGAGCACATCCGCGATGTATTCCACCAGGGGGTGCAGCAGACAGGGAAGAACCCCTGCGTGAACGTAGCCATAGGCAGCGTCGACCAGGTTGAGCAGTTCATCAACCAGGCTCGCGAGGAGAAGAAGTTCTCGGGCAAGTTCTCTTACGACAACACCAAGGACAACGACTTCTTCTCTTCGCTGCTGATGAACATCCTGTTCTTCGGCGGCATCATCATGGTGTGGATGTTCCTCATGCGTCGCATGAGCGGGCCCGGTGCCGGTATTGGCGGCGGCAGCATCTTCAACGTGGGCAAGTCGAAAGCCCAGATGTATGAGAAGGGCGGCGAGCTTGGCATCACCTTCAAGGACGTTGCGGGCCAGGCTGGCGCGAAACAGGAGATGCAGGAGATTGTGGACTTCCTGAAGAACCCCCAGAAGTACACCGACCTTGGCGGCAAGATACCCAAGGGTGCGCTTCTGGTTGGCCCTCCGGGCACTGGTAAGACGCTGCTTGCCAAGGCGGTAGCCGGCGAGGCCGGTGTGCCGTTCTTCTCGATGTCGGGTTCCGACTTTGTAGAGATGTTCGTAGGCGTGGGCGCGTCGCGCGTACGTGACCTATTCGAGAAGGCCAAGCAGAAAGCCCCTTGCATCATCTTCATCGACGAGATAGACGCCGTGGGCCGCGCGCGCAGCAAGAACCCCGCCATGGGCGGCAACGACGAGCGCGAGAACACGCTGAATGCGCTTCTTACCGAGATGGACGGCTTCGGCACCAACAGCGGCATCATCACGCTTGCCGCCACCAACCGTGCCGACATGCTGGACTCGGCGCTGATGCGCGCCGGCCGTTTTGACCGTCAGATACACGTCGACCTTCCTGACCTGAACGAGCGTCGCGAGGTGTTCAAAGTGCACCTGAAGCCACTGAAGCTTGACGAGAACCTTGATGTAGACTTCCTTGCCCGCCAGACGCCCGGTTTCTCGGGTGCCGACATCGCCAACGTGTGCAACGAGGCGGCCCTGATAGCGGCTCGCTTCAACCGCGAGAAGGTTGGCAAGCAGGACTTCCTGGACGCCGTAGACCGCATTATCGGCGGTCTGGAGAAGAAGACCAAGGTGATGACCGAGCAGGAGAAGAAGTCGATAGCCATCCACGAGGCCGGCCATGCCACCATTTCGTGGTTCACCGAGTTTGCCAATCCGCTGGTGAAGGTCAGCATCGTGCCCCGCGGCCGTGCCCTTGGCGCCGCCTGGTACCTGCCCGAGGAGCGCGTGCTGCAGACCAAGGAAGCCATGCTCGACGAGATGTGCTCGCTGCTTGGCGGTCGTGCCGCCGAGGAGCTCTTCATCGGCCACATCTCTACCGGCGCCATGAACGACCTCGAGCGCACTACGCAGCAGGCCTATGCCATGGTGGCCTACGCCGGCATGTCGGAGAAGCTGCCCAACATCAACTACTACAACAACCAGGAATACTCCTTCCAGAAGCCCTACTCGGAGACCACGGCCCGCATCATGGACGAGGAGGTGCAGCGTATGATCAACGAGCAGTACGCCCGTGCCAAGCAGATACTTCAGGAGCACCGTGAGGGTCATGCCCAGCTTGCCGAGCTTCTGGTAGAGCGTGAGGTCATCTTTGCCGAAGACGTGGAGCGCATCTTCGGCAAGCGCCCGTGGACCAGCCGCGCCGAGGAGCTGCTGGAGGCTCAGCAGCGCGCCGAGGCCGAGGCCATGGCCGAACGCCGCGCCAAGGAGCTGGGTCTGACCACGGAGCCCAAGGAGCCCGGGGAGCCCACACCCCCCGCCCCACCCACCAAAGCCTAAAAACCTTTTGCTATATGAAGAACCTTATTATCCGCACCATCACAGGCGTCATCTTCGTCGCCGCCATCGTGGCCTCGTTTTTGAGGCCGGAAGCCATGGTACTGCTGTTCAGCATCGTCACGGGCATGACCGTATGGGAGTTCTGCGGTCTGGTGAACCAGCGTGACAACGTCACGGTGAACCGCTTTATATGCACCGTCGCCGCCGTCTACTTCTTCTTCGCCATGACCTACTTCTGCAGCGACCTCTACGGGGGCAGTGCCAAGAGCGTAGTGTTCATTCCCTACCTGGTGACCGTCGTCTACCTGCTTGTGGCCGAGCTCTATGCCAAGCAGAAGGACCCCATCAACAACTGGGCGTACACCATGCTGTCGCAGATGTACATTGCCCTGCCCTTCTCGCTGCTCAACGTGCTGGCCTTCACGGCCCGGCCTGACGGTCAGGTGGCCTTCAACACGCTGCTGCCGCTGTCCGTATTCGTCTTCCTGTGGCTCAACGACACCGGTGCCTACTGTGTGGGCTCGCTGCTGGGACGCCACAAGCTGTTCCCCCGCATCTCGCCCGCCAAGTCGTGGGAGGGCTCGATAGGCGGCGCCATCGTCGTACTGGCCGCGGCATACGCCATCGGCTACTACATCGACGGTCTGATGCTCACCCTCTGGCAGTGGCTTGGCCTGGGCCTCGTCGTGGCCGTCTTCGGCACGTGGGGCGACCTGGTGGAGAGCCTCTTCAAGCGCACGCTGGGCATCAAGGACTCCGGCAACATACTGCCCGGCCACGGGGGCATGCTGGACCGCTTCGACTCGTCGCTGCTGGCCATTCCCGCCGCCGTGGTCTACCTGTACACGCTGTCCATGTTCTGAAGCGACACCCATAACAATAACCCATAAAACCAAGGAACGATGAAAAAACTAATTGCCTTTCTATTACCCTTATGTCTCCTTTCGTTTCAGTCCCTGAAGGCTCAGGACCCCGTCAAGAAGTGGGGCCAGCTGCAAGTAAAGGGCGCCCAGCTGTGCGATGCGCAGGGCCGTCCCGTCATACTGCGCGGCGTCAGCCTGGGGTGGCACAACCTGTGGCCACGGTTCTATAACAAGAAGGTGGTACAGACGCTCAAGCACGACTGGCACGCCTCGGTGGTGCGCGCCGCCATGGGCATAATGATAGAAGACAACTACCTGGAGAACCCCCAGTATGCCATGCAGTGCATGACGCCGGTCATCGAGTCGGCCATCAAGCAGAACGTCTACGTCATCATAGACTGGCACTCGCACCTGACCAAGACCGAGGAAGCCAAGGCCTTCTTCGGCAAGATGGCCAAGAAGTACGGCAAGTATCCGCACGTCATCTACGAAATATACAACGAGCCCGTGGAAGACACGTGGGCCGACCTGAAGAAATACGCCTCTGAGGTAATCGGCGAGATACGCAAGTACGACCCCGACAACATCGTTCTCGTGGGCTGTCCGCACTGGGACCAGGACATCCACCTCGTGGCCGAGAGTCCGCTTGAGGGTTTCCAGAACGTCATGTACACCGTCCACTTCTATGCCGCCACCCACGGCGACTACCTTCGCCAGCGCACCGAGGAGGCCGTCCGTCGCGGCATCCCCGTGTTCATCAGTGAGAGCGGCGCCACGGAAGCCTCCGGCGACGGCCGCATAGACCCCGAGAGCGAGGAGCAGTGGATTTCGATGTGCGAACGGCTTGGCATCAGCTGGGTGTGCTGGAGCATCTCCGACAAGAACGAGTCGTGCTCCATGCTGCTGCCGCGCGCCAGCGCCACAGGCCCCTGGGCCGACGACGTCATCAAGGAATACGGAAAACTTGTGAAACAACTACTGAAGAAATACAACCCATGACCGAACGCGACAAACTCATCACCCAGAACCTGGGCTACGTCATCACGCTGGCCCGCCAGTACAAGAGCGACATCCTGAGCACCGACGACCTGGTGAGCGAAGGCACCATCGGCATGATGAAAGCCGCCGAGAAGTACGACGCCTCGCGCGGCAAGCCCTTCGTCACCTTCGCCGCACCCTACATCCGCAAGGCCATCGAGACGGCCATCAGCCGTGTGTCCACCGACACCGACCTGCGGTCTACCGACGAGTCGCTGCCCGTCGGCAGCCACAACAACTACACGCTGCTGAACGTGCTCGAGGACAAGGACGCCCCGCGTGCCGACCTCGAGGCCGAGGAGAGCACGCTGACCGCCGACATGCTGCGCCGCGTTCACCTGCTGGACGAGCGCCAGCAGCGCGTCATCAACCTCTACTACGGCAACGGCTACGAGCGCCAGACGATGGCCGAGATAGCCGAAGTCATGTCACTCAAGCGCGAACGCGTGCGCCAGATACGCGACCAGGCGCTGCGCAAGCTGCGCCGTCTGTGCCGCACGGCGCTCACCCTGCTCCTGCTGCTCCTGACGGCCGCCACCGCCGAGGCCAAGCTCATCAAGGTGCTCGCCATCGGCAACAGCTTCTCGCAGGACGCCGTCGAGCAGTACCTCTACGAGCTTGCCCACGCACAAGGCGACTCACTCGTCATCGGCAACGCCTACATCCCCGCCTGCTCCATCAACATGCACCTGGACAACCTCAAGACGTCGGCCCCCAAATACGCCTACCGCAAGGTGGTCGGCGGCGTCAAGACCG
>Ga0310691_10006269_pt1 | contig 12721 bp, 10 predicted proteins | sample 176DNAGHGlowgp2_FD_203887 | JGI IMG/M metagenome (GOLD analysis project Ga0310691, IMG submission 203887) | Sheep rumen microbial communities from Palmerston North, Manawatu-Wanganui, New Zealand - 1766 DNA GHGlow gp2 (v2) (version 2) | ecosystem: Host-associated > Mammals > Digestive system >... | reverse complement strand
GGTTTAGTAGAACTTGAAATAACGACGGGCGTTATTGTAGGAGATATCCTCCACCATCTTGCCCAGCAACTCACGGTCGTCAGGCAGCAAGCCCTTCTCAACATCATTACCGAGAATGTTGCAGAGGATGCGGCGGAAGTACTCATGACGTGGATAACTGAGGAATGAGCGGGAGTCGGTCAGCATACCTACGAAGCGGCTCAGCAAACCAAGTACGCTAAGGGCATTCATCTGGCGCTCCATACCATCCTTCTGGTCGTTGAACCACCAACCGGAACCAAACTGAATCTTGCCAGGCTCACCACCCTGGAAGTTACCAAGCATGGTAGCGATTACCTCGTTAGCACAAGGATTCAATGTATATAATATGGTACGCGTAAGTTTGTCCTCCATATTCAACTTGTTCAGGAACTTAGACATTGCCTTCGCAGTGTTGAACTCACCGATAGAGTCGAAACCAGTGTCAGGACCCAGTGCGTTATACATTTTTGTATTATTGTCGCGGATAGCACCATAGTGGAACTGTTGTGTCCAGTCAGCATCAGCATCCATCTCTGCCATCACGGTCAGGAAGCAGTTCTTATACTGGCGAATCTCCATGTTAGAAAGTTGCTGACCACGCATAGCCTTCTCGAAGATCGTCTCAATCTGGGAGTCTGTGTACTCCTCGTCATAGAACTCCTCAATACCATGGTCTGAGAGTTTGCAGCCCTGCTCCTGGAAGAAGTCATGACGCTTCTTGAGAGCATCCACCATATCAGCGAATTTGGTGATAGTCACACCACTCACCTGCTCCAACTGATGAACATATGCACCAAACTCAGGCTTCTCGATGTTCATTGCTTTGTCAGGACGCCATGCCGGAATCATCATAGGATCGTCTGCAGCCTTGTGCTTGGCATACTCAATGTGGTTATGGAGGTCATCAACAGGGTCGTCTGTCGTGCAGACACACTCCACATGATAATGCTTCATCAGACCACGGGCGGAGAACTCAGGCTGCTTCAACTTCTCGTTACACTCATCGAAAATCTCGCGAGCCGTCTTGGGTGAGAGTAACTTCTCGATACCGAAAGCAGTCTTCAACTCCAAATGGGTCCAGTGATACAATGGATTACGGAGTGTATAAGGAACAGTCTCTGCCCACTTCTCGAATTTCTCCCAGTCGCTGGTGTCCTTACCAGTGCAATACTTCTCATCAACACCGTTGGTACGCATGGCACGCCACTTATAGTGGTCACCACCCAGCCAGAGTTCTGTAATACTCTTAAAGCGATGATCGTTAGCCACCATCTCAGGGATCAGGTGACAATGGTAGTCGATGATAGGCATCTTAGCCGCATGGTTGTGGAACAAGTCCTGTGCTACCTCATTATCGAGCACAAAGTTTTTGTCATTAAATTGTTTCATTGTTATTCTTTATTGTTTTAGTAATTGTTTTTTCGTAAATTCTTTGCAAATATAGGAAATAATTTCGGCATTACCTCATAATACTCCTAAAAATGAAGAAAAATTAACGTAAACGATGACGATAGACAGAGAAAAATTAGTTACCTTTGTGGCACGATTACTCAATTAATGAATATAGATATGAGCAAAAGACTTATTTTAGGGGCTTTTCTGTTTTCTGCAGTAATGGGTTCCACAGCCCAGAAAGCCATGACACCGCCATCTGGTGGTAAAGCGATTAGTGATGAACTGATTGGTATTTTCTTTGAGGACATCAGTAGTGCCGCTGATGGTGGTTTGTATGCTGAGTTGGTACAGAACGGCTCTTTCGAGTTCAACCTGACGGAGCGTGACGGTTGGGGTACTGGAACAGCATGGCAGATGATCCGTCCGGGACACTCATTGGGTTATACTGAGACTCGTATGGACAACCCTATCCATCCTAACAACCCGACCTATATGCGTTTGAGCGTCGAACGTGCGAGGGAATTCTACGACTACAAAGGCTGGAGAGGATTCGGACTCCAGAACAACGGTTTTGACGGCATCTCCGTCAAGGCTGGCGCGAAATACGACTTCTCTGTGTTCCTCCGCAACGTAAAAGGAGATGCGAAACAGATTCGCATCGCACTGGTTGAGCCACAAGGATGGGGCAAAGACCCTAAACTGCTTGCTGAGGCAACTATTACTGCCGATGCCAATACTTGGAAGAAATACGAGACACAACTGACTCCCTCGGAGACTGTTAAGAATGCAGCATTGCAGATCCTTGTCCTCCAGACTGGTGCCATTGACATCGACATGATCTCACTGATGCCTGTGGACACTTACAAGGGACACGGACTCCGTAAAGACCTCGCCGAGGCTCTTGAAGGACTGCATCCTAAGTTCATGCGCTTCCCTGGCGGTTGTGTCGTACATGGCGGTGGTGACGGTTTCTGGAACACCTATCGTTGGAAGACAACTGTCGGTCCTAAGGAGCAACGTCGTCAACTCAAGAACACATGGGGCTATCATCAGTCCATGGGACTCGGATACTTCGAGTATTTCCAGTTCTGTGAGGATCTGAATATGGAGCCACTGCCTATCCTGCCCTGTGGTGTCAGTTGTCAGGGTACTAATGGTGGTTGGAACATGTGGCCTCATCAGGCGCAGGACGTTTGTCCCATGTCGGAGATGGACGAGTGGGTACAGGATGCCCTTGACTTGATTGAGTGGGCTAATGGTGATGTCAACACCAAATGGGGACGTGTCCGTGCAGAGGCTGGGCACCCGAAACCTTTCGGACTGAAATATTTAGGCATAGGCAACGAAGAGAAAATCACACCTGAATTCGCTGAGCGCTTTAAATATATGTATGAGAAGGTAAGAAAAGCACACCCGGAAATTATTATCGTTGGTACGGCAGGACCTGGCTCTCATCCAGAGAATCCTGACTACGAGGCTGGATGGAAACTTGCCGATGAACTGCAGATGCCGATTATCGACGAACACTATTACGAGCCTTACAAATATTTCTTGGAGAGTCGTCAGTATGATAAATATCCTCGTGACCGTAAGACAAAGGTTTATCTTGGCGAGTATGCTTCCAAGGACAAGAAACTGATTGATGCCCTTGCCGAGGCACTCTATCTTTTGCATGTAGAGCGTAATGCTGATGTCGTCGTGATGACCTCCTACGCTCCCCTCTTCGCCCGTAAGAACGCCACCAACTGGAATCCCGACATGATTTACTTTGACAATGAACGTCCGTACCTCACTTGCAGTTATTATGTACAGCAGATGTTCGGAATGTCAAGCGGTAACTATTATTATGGTGACTGTGTGAAGATTCAGGATGCGACCAATCTGCAGGAACAGTCGGTTGTGCTGAACACCAAGACTCGCCAGTTGTTCGTCAAGATGTGTAATGCCAGTGCAGATACTAAGACTGCAGACATCAACCTCTCTCGTTTCAAGGGGGTGAAAACCGCTGTCAAGACTACACTGACTGGTAAGGCTGATGATGAGAACAACTTCGACAAGCAGCCTATTGCGCCAAAGACGGAGACTATCAAGATGAAGAGTAAGATGTCAGTTGAACTGGCTCCCTACTCCTTTGTGATGTTACAGATCGCTTTATAACCTTTCGTCAGATGCAGGGGAAAGTATTACTGATCTATACGGGTGGGACCATCGGCATGAACCGCAACCCCAAGACTGGTGCCTTGGAGCCTTTCGACTTCGAGCACTTGTTGGTGAACGTGCCGGAACTGAAAGCGTTTGACTTGGAAATCAACACACGCCAGTTTGACCCGCCCATTGACTCCAGTGATATGACACCTGCAAGATGGACAGAGTTGAGCCATGTCATTTCCGACAATTACCAAGACTACGACGGCTTTGTCGTCCTACATGGAACTGACACGATGGCATATACCGCCTCGGCTCTCTCCTATATGTTAGAGAACCTGACGAAACCTGTCATCTTTACAGGTTCGCAACTGCCAATCGGGCAGTTGCGAACTGATGGCAAGGAAAACCTGATTACCTCCATCGAGATTGCCGCTGCAAAAGACGAGTCTGGTCATGCCCGTGTACCAGAAGTCGGTATCTATTTCAACGGACACTTGTTGCGTGGTAATCGTACCACGAAACAAAGCGCCGAGGAGTTCAATGCCTTTGAGTCATTCAATTATCCGCACTTAGTGGATGCCGGCGTGAATATCACTTACCATACCGAGCGGATGCTGAAACCTGATTGGAACAAGCCCATGAAGCCTCACTTCCGGCTCGACAACAATGTGATTATCTTTTCCCTGTTCCCTGGTATCCGGGAAGACTTGGTGCGCCATATCATTGCCACACCTAATCTAAAGAGTATTGTCATGCGTACCTTTGGAAGCGGTAACGCACCCCAACGTCCTTGGGTCATGCAGGCACTAAAAGAAGCCACCAGAAACGGAAAGGTAGTCATCAACATCAGCCAGTGTATGCAGGGCATGGTGGAGATGGGACGCTATGACACAGGCTACCAGTTAAAGGAGGCTGGTGTCATCAGTGGCTATGACTCCACTGTAGAAAGTGCTGTCACCAAACTGATGTTTTTACAATCCCACTATAAGGACCCTGAGCAAGTACGGGAACTTATGCGTCAGAGTATCAGAGGTGAAATAACAGATAATTAACTATTTGGAATCATACTGATAGTCATCCGTTAATTTTATCAGTATTTCAACTTTCGAGCGTTAATTTCAAATAGCCGTTAAGTAAGGCAACGGAATTGTTAAATTGCGACAAAAAGATACGACAATTTGGCAGTTTACCAATTTTTGCGTCTATATTTGCACTCGATTTCAAAAACAATGAGTATAAACATTTAACTGAATAGACAAATGAAAAAGATTGTAAAAAATTTGTTTCCCGCGGTTTACTTAGTAGTAATCGCATTTTCTGCGGCATCATGTAACAAGACACAGGCTGCTCCTGCCGCCGCTCCAGGACAACCCGTAGACCTGACTTACGCAGCAGAGAAGTCACTGCCATCAGTCGTTTACATCAAGTCGGTCATTAACTCCAAGACACAGACTGTAGAATACAGTGATCCTTTTGAGGATTTCTTCTCTGACCCATTCGGAGGTTTCTTCGGACGTGGACAAGGTAATAATGGTACTCGCAAGCGTCAGGTACAGACTCCTAAGCGTGCCGCTGCCGGTAGTGGTGTGATTATCTCTGCTGACGGCTATATCGTCACCAACAACCACGTGGTGGATGGAGCCGATGAGTTGACGGTTACCCTTAATGAGAACAGCAAGGAGTACTCCGCACGTATCATTGGTGCTGACAAGACAACCGACCTCGCACTGATCAAGATTGACGCAAAGGACTTACCCGCCATCGTTATCGCCAACTCTGACAATGTGAAGATTGGTGAATGGGTGCTCGCTGTAGGTAACCCGCTCGGTCTTAACAACACGGTAACTGCCGGTATCGTCAGTGCCAAGGCTCGTCAGATGGGCGAAGGTGTCGCCTCCATGATTCAGACAGACGCCGCCATCAACCAAGGTAACTCTGGTGGTGCTTTGGTGAACACCCGTGGTGAGTTGATTGGTATCAATGCCATGATCTACTCTCAGACAGGCTCGAATATCGGTTACGGTTTCGCTATTCCTACCGCTATTATGAACAAGGTCGTTGAGGATATCAAGAAATATGGTGCTGTACAACGTGCAATGATTGGTATTAAGGGTTCTGATGTCAGCAATTATGTGGACGCAGAGAAGGAGAAAGGCAATGAGATAGACCTCGGTACTATGGAAGGTATCTATATCGCTGAGGTCGTTGAGGACGGTGCCGCTGCCGCTGCTGGCTTGCAGAAAGGCGATGTCATCACATCCATTGACGGACAAAAAGTGAAGAAGTTCGGTGAACTCCAGGGTATCATGGCACAGAAGCGTCCAGGCGACAAGGTCACTGTAACCTATCTGCGCAACAAAAAAGAGAAGACGGCTACACTGACCCTGAAGAACGAGCAAGGTACAACAAAGGTTGTGAAGAATGCTGATGTGGACATCCTCGGCATCGACGTACGTCCTATTACAGACTCGCAGAAAAAGCAACTTGAGATCAGTTATGGTCTTGAAGTTCTGAAAGTCAGTGGTGGCAAGATGAAGGAGGCCGGTGTTCCTAAGGGCTTCATCATCCAAATCGTCAACGACCAGCCAATGCGCTCTTTCGATGACTTGCAGAATGCCGTCAAGGATGCCAAGGACCAGATGCTTGTCATTAAAGGACTCTTCCCCACTGGTAAGCGTGGCGGTTTCGTGGTCTACTTACAGAATGAGTAATATTTGACAATCTATTGATAAAAAGTAAGGTATTCTTTTGGTGATTCCGAAAAAATACCTTACTTTTGCATCTGGCTTATAAAAAACTACTAAATGAGACAACTAAAGATCACGAAATCTATAACGAATCGAGAGAGCGAGTCTCTTGATAAGTATTTACAAGAAATAGGTAAAGAGGAACTACTCTCCACGGATGAGGAAGTAGAACTTGCCCAACGAATCAGAAAAGGTGACCGCAAGGCGCTGGAACGTTTGACGAAGGCAAACCTCCGATTTGTTGTCTCTGTAGCAAAGCAATATCAGAACCAAGGGCTCTCACTGCCCGACCTGATTAACGAAGGTAACCTCGGACTCATCAAGGCTGCTGAAAAATTCGACGAGACACGTGGATTTAAGTTCATCTCATATGCTGTATGGTGGATTCGCCAAAGTATTCTTCAGGCCATTGCTGAGCAAAGCCGTATCGTCCGCCTGCCCCTCAACCAAGTAGGTGCAGTGAATAAGATTAACCGCGAGGCGAATCGTTTCGAACAAGAGCATGAGCGTCGCCCGTCTACAGAGGAACTTGCGGAGAAGATTGACTTGCCGGAGGATAAGATTGATGATGCCTTACATGTGGGAGGTCACCATGTCTCTGTCGACGCACCTTTTGTAGATGGCGAGGACAATAGTCTGTTGGACATACTGGTGAACGACGATGCTCCGATGGCAGACCGACAGTTGGTGTTAGAGTCACTGAGAGCCGAGATATCCAATGCCCTTCTGATGCTCAACGACAGAGAGCGCAAGGTGGTTGAGGCTTTCTTTGGTATCAACCAGCCAGAGATGACCTTGGAGGAGATTGGCACGAAATACGGACTAACCCGCGAACGTGTCCGTCAAATCAAGGAAAAGGCTATCCGCCGTCTGCGTAGTAATACTAAGAACAAGATGTTAAAAGCATATTTAGGACAATGAAGATTTTAAAGTATATTCTTTTCTCCCTGCTCCTTGCCGTGGCAATGCCCACAGAGATGCAGGCAAAACGCATGAAGGCTCCGAAGATGTATATGTTCGGCTTATCTGCGTCATTTCAAGATTCCATCATCTACATGACTGACGTACAGGAGGTAGAGGGTGTTTGGTATGACTCCAAGACCAAATTCTTGTTAGGTCGCCATCATTATTCCTATCAATTGAAGGATTTCCTTGCTAATAACATGCAACAGCCCAACCGTGTCTGTGTAGTGATGTTCGCACTGACCCGTAAAGAGGCGGAGAAGAAATTCATTAAGATGCGCAAGGAATACACCGTCAAGGCAAAAGGGAAATATGATATGCGTTATCTGACGACGACAGAATTTAAGTTCCAACCCGTTGACATGAGTGAGCAATAAAAATTAGGAGCCTCGTTTGAGACTCCTAATTTTCTTTTATGCTTCGTGATTGGCTTCCCATATCTTCATGCGCTCCTCTAATTGGGCATACTGGTGTTCCTCTATAAAAGAGGTACATACGCGTAAACCTTCTTGATGGGAGCCTGTGGTTATCAGACAAATAGCACTCACACCGTAGTACATCAGTTCTTTGGCAAGTTCACCACTTGTTAAGCCTTTGTAGCCTATGGTGAAATAGAAACCGTCGGCAACAGGCTCGTCAAGGTCTTTGTCATAAACAATGTGGAAACCGTAACGGCAGAAGATATCCTTCAACTTACGGGCTCGCTCACCATAGACCATCACCTCTTTACGGAAATTATAAGTGCCGTCACTTGCCGCCTTCAGCATTGCCGCCAGTGCAAACTGGGCAGAGTGACTCGTTCCTGACGACAAGGCGTACAGCATACGGGTTGAGAAAACAGGACCAAAGGCAAGTCCCTCATAACGCGCCGCCAAGTCGGGATAATGGCGATGGAACAATTTATTCGAGATACAGGTAACACCAATACGCTCACCTGCATAACTGAATGCCTTTGAACCACTAATCAGTAAGATATAATTATCGGTATAACGTCCGACAGAAGGCTGATAAGGGGGTTGGAAAGGCACACTCAGATCCTTGCGGAAGTCCATAGCGAAATAGGCAAGGTCTTCCATCACGATGGTATCGTATTTCGTGGCAAGTGCTCCGATGGTCTTCAACTCATCCTCATTCAGACAAATCCAAGCAGGATTGTTGGGATTTGAGTATACCAAAGCACAGATATTTCCCTTACTCAGATAACTCTCCAATTTCGGACCTAATCTCTCCCCACGATAGTCATAGACATCGAAAGTCTCATACTTCACACCCTGCACCTGCAACTGCATCTTCTGTACGGGGAATCCAGGATCGATGAAGAGTACGGTATCCTTCTGTTTATCAGCCTGTGAGCAGGTCAGGAACGACGCAAATGTTCCTTGCATTGAGCCACTGACTGGTACGCAACATTCCGGGGCGACATCCAAACCAATGAAAGCCTTTACAAAACGTGATGCTTCCTGTTTTAATACTGGAGCACCCTGTATGTCAGGATAACTATGGGCAATACCGTCCTGTAATGCCTTGATCTGAGCATCTACGCCCACCTGAGCGGCAGGTAGTCCTGGAATACCCATTTCCATTTTGATAAACTCTATGCCAGAGGCTTTCTCTGCCTTGGCGGCAACTTGTTTCACCTCACGGATAGTAGCCTTGGAAAAATCCTTGATACCTAACTCCGCGATGAGTCCGTCGACAATATTCTTATCTATAGGAGTATTCATAACGCTCGATAATAATTACTTCTGTGCTTTTTTACCAATGGCAAGTGCCTTGATGTTCGCCTCGACAACAGCCTCACCCTTACGTCCGAACACACGACGGATAGCCTCCTCTAATTTCTCATACTCAATACCCAATGCCTTCTGGGCGGCACCCAGCAGGATGACATTCGCAGAGCGAGGTACACCATTGTCCTTTGCAGTCTGCTCGATATCCAGCATAATGACATTCTCAAGACCATTTAAATCAGCCTTAATCTTCTCAATATCAGGATAATTAGGAATATTCACGAAAGGAGTACTCGATGTGATGATCCATCCCTCTTTTGAGAGGAATGGCAGGTAACGCAAAGCCTCCATTGGCTCCATCGAGATAATCACATCTGCCCCACCCTTTGGTATCAAGTCACTGGCAATAGGATTACTGGAGATGCGGAGGTTCGACTGTACGTCACCACCACGCTGTGACATGCCATGAACCTCTGCCTGCTTGATATACAGGTTCTCGTTCATTGCTGCCTCACCGATAATCGTTGCGATAGAGAGGATACCCTGTCCTCCTACACCACATAATATAATATCTGTCTTCATTTCTTTGCCTCCTGTGCTTTCTTTTGTTTCAAATGTCTCTGTAAGGTCTGCATACACTCACGACGTGGAATAATCACACTCACACCGTGATAATTGATTTCCTCACGAATCGTCTTCGTAATCTCCTCCATGTTCTTTGGCAGGGGTACGACAACCTTCAGATGGTCGTCGCTCAAGCCTAAACCACGACAGATAGCCTCAAACTTATTCGTTCCAGCAGAGTCCTGTCCACCTGTCATCGCCGTCGTCAGGTTATCACTGATAATCACGGTAATGTCTGCATTCTCGTTAATAGCATCCAATAAGCCCGTCATACCAGAATGGGTAAACGTAGAGTCACCGATGATAGCAACGGCAGGCCATTGTCCTGCGTCAGAGGCACCCTTTGCCATCGTGATAGAGGCACCCATGTCGACACAGGAGTGGATAGCCTTATAAGGAGGCAGGAAACCTAAAGTATAGCAACCGATATCACCAAACACACGGGCATTGGGATAGTCGAGCAGCACTTGGTTCAGTGCGGTATAGACATCACGGTGTCCACATCCCTGACAGAGTGCGGGGGGACGTGGAGCCACATCCTCACAGGGAGCGTAGTTCTCCCCGATCTCCATACCTAATGCCTTCTTAATCAAGTCAGGATTCAACTCGCCCGTACGAGGCAGTTCACCTGTCAGTCGTCCCTTAATGACAGCATTACCAGGCATCACGCCACGCACCTGATCCTCTATGAAAGGTTGTCCCTCTTCTGCTATCAGTACGAACTCACAATCGTCTGTCATCCTGCGAATCAGTTTCTTGGGGATGGGATACTGCGAAATCTTCAGCACAGGGAACGGACAACCGTCAGGGAAGCACTCCATCAGGTAATTGTAAGCAATACCACTGGCTATCACACCCAGTTCACGATCCTTTGCGTCGATATACGCATTATACTTGCTGTCGACCGCCATCTGCTCCAACAGGGGTTGCTGTGCCGTCACAATATCATTACGTTTGCGGGCAAAAGCCGGCAACAACACCCAACTTGAAGCCTGTGCGTCATAGTTCAACTCGTTCTGCTGACGAGGCTCATCAACACAGGTAACAACTGCACGGGAGTGTGCCATACGGGTAGTGACACGCATCAGGATGGGTAAACGCAACTGCTCCGACATGTCGAAAGCCTCCTGTATCATGTCATAAGCCTCTTGTTGACTACTGGGTTCTAATGTGGGAATCATCGCAAACTTACCATAGAAGCGAGAGTCCTGCTCGTCCTGTGAGGAGTGCATAGAAGGATCATCGGCAACCAACACGACAAGTCCTCCGTTGGTACCTGTCATACCTGAATTCACAAACGGATCAGCACATACGTTCAGACCTACGTGCTTCATACATACCAACGCACGTTTTCCCATGTACGACATACCCAATGCGGCCTCCATCGCTGTCTTCTCGTTGGTCGACCAGCGACTATGAACACCACGTTCCTTGGCTAGTGGCGACATCTGGATATACTCTGTAATCTCTGTGGAGGGAGTACCAGGATAGGCATAGACGCCACTCAGACCTGCATCCAAGGCGCCCTGAGCAATCGCCTCATCTCCCAATAAAAGTTTCTTCATATCTCGTTCAGTTTAATTTTTCTTGTTTGCAAAGGTACTAATTATTTTGCAAGTTGCAAAGGATTCAAAAGAAAAAAAGGAGGATACCAACAAGCGTGACCATGACTATCTCTGCACAACGGTTGATACGGACAGCCTTACGCATGTCGGAAGTGGTCAACAGACGGTCGTTGGTTCCGATAAAAGGTTTATCGAATCGCTCTCCAAAATAGTCATGTGGTCCTCCAAAGCGACAATCGAGTATAGCAGCAAGGGCAGACTCCGGATAACCACTATTAGGACTGGCATGTTTTCGTCCGTTCTGATAAACGAACTTTAATTGAGTAATGAATGATGATTGTCGGAAATTGACAATCACCATCAGCAGTGCGGTCAGACGTGCTGGGATATAGTTTGCTATATCATCAATATGCGCCGCCCAACAACCGAAGTCCTTATAACGGGCTGTTTTATAGCCAATCATAGAGTCGAGGGTATTCACCATCTTATAGGTCAACATACCAGGTACCCCTAAGAGTGCGAGCCAGAACAATGGGGCGATCACACCATCACTGAGATTCTCGGCAAGGGTTTCCAAAGCGGCAGTCCTTACTTCCTGTGCCGAAAGTTGTGAGGTATCTCGTCCGACAATGCGGCTAACCTGTCGTCTCCCCTCCTCTAATGAGCGGTCAAGGGCGAGAAACACCTCACGGACCTCCCGAATAAGTGTGGTGCCGGCAAGACAATAGAATATAAATATGGCACTTACTAGAATACAGGCATGTTCTGAAATACTATGCAGCCATCTTAGCAAGAAGAAGGATATAAAGAAAACAATGCATATCAGGAAAATTGCCACCAAGCCCCCTTTGACACGACGATGACTGCCGTTATTCAGGTGTTTCTCAAAGAATACTATACATTTACCATATCCCACCACAGGATGAGGCAACCATTGCGGGTCACCTATAAGTAAGTCAAGTATCCAACCTATAAGAAGAGAAATCATCATTTAGCGTTTCTTCTTCCACTTCAGTTTGGGGACTTTAATCGTTTGTCCTTCTTTCAGTTCTGTGTTTGCCTTCAAACCATTATAGACCTCAATATAGCAAGACATGCCCTCACCTAACTCACGACGGGCAATCTTAGATAGCGTCTCACCTTTGCGGACAGTCACCTCATGGTCTGTGCCAACGATATGATAGGCACCGGTACGCACTCGGGCATCCATCGCCTCATATTTCTTCCAGAACGGCTCACCCTCTGGCTCCTGTTCCTTTTTCACTTCTGGAGCGGTTTCTTGCTTGACCTCTGGTTTAGGTTTTTCTGCCGCAAGTTCCTCTTTCACTTCGGCAGAATCAGCAGTGATTACCTCGACACTATCAGGAACGATAACCGCAGGTGTCTCTACAACAGGCTCTTCCACTATCACCGTTTTCTGCCCATACCAATAACCTGCATAGGCAGAAGCAGCCATCAGGGCAAGGGTCAGTAAAATGTAGCCTAAAGTCTTCTTCCAGGAACCACTCTCCTCCTCGTCATCAATGAC
>Ga0310691_10006268_pt1 | contig 12722 bp, 15 predicted proteins | sample 176DNAGHGlowgp2_FD_203887 | JGI IMG/M metagenome (GOLD analysis project Ga0310691, IMG submission 203887) | Sheep rumen microbial communities from Palmerston North, Manawatu-Wanganui, New Zealand - 1766 DNA GHGlow gp2 (v2) (version 2) | ecosystem: Host-associated > Mammals > Digestive system >... | reverse complement strand
GCAACGCCGCCAGGGGGCTTGCGGTTTGGGGGCTTTGCCGCGCCCTACGGGAGAGCGGTTGAGACTTCGGGTTGCGCGGGTGGAGGCGTCTTTCTGGCGCGACGGACGCCGTCTCTTGGCGGGTCGCCGTATGCCACGGATGGGTTGTAGGTGAGGTTGCGCGGTGAGTTGTTGCGAGGGCGGACGCACTGGTGAGGGAGGTGATTTCCTCACATTCATACCATGGCGCGTTTTTCGCCAGAGTAAACGGGCCCGCCGAAGAAAAGCGGAAAAACTCTCCTGATCGTCCAGGCGCCACGAATGGCGTGCATTTTCCAGTCCGACTGGAAAATGCCGGCGGTCTGGCGACACGACGCGATCAAGCCGCCTGGCCAAATGGGATGCCGTGCGCTGTCCTTGCGGGAACTCTCGGACAGCGCACGGCGGGGCGGCTCTCGCCGCCCCTGAATGGATGATGAGCTAGAATTGCAGGATGCCGCGCTCCTGGAGGTGCTTCTTAATTCGGGCAATGTCGCGGTCATCGACGAAGCATCCCTCGTCGCCGTTGTCCTTGAGCATTTCCGCCACCGCAGCCGACACCGCCTTGGTTTGCAAGATGCGGTCTATCGCCTTGAGCGCCTCGGCCTCGCTGGACGCCTTTATCACGCCACCGCCGAAAACCGCACCGCCGTGCTTGCACTCGAAAGAGGCGACCTCCACTGCGGGAGCGGGTTTTGAGGCGTCGATGACTACGGAGCCGTCCGCGCCACGGCGGACATCCACGGGCTTGCCGCAGCCATCCACGGTGATTTCGGCGGCGTTCTTGATGGTGACAATCATAGTCTTTACTCCTATGCTAGAGGGTTTGCTGACTGGTGGACGAAAGAGGACAAGGGACACGGGTGAAGAAAGGTGATTTCCTCACACCAATACTATGGCGCGTTTTTCGCCGAAGTAAACGGGCCGACGGCAAAAAAATGGGAAAATCGTCCTGATCGTCCAGGCAGGGCAAAGGGTGTGCATTTTCCCGTCGGATTGAAATTCGCCATCTCTGACCCGCGCCATGACGATCAATGCCGATGGCGAAAGCGTCCGCGCTCCGCGAGACGCCGGTCGATGCCAATGCCTCGCGGAACGCCACGCGCCAGGGTCAGGCGATTATCTTCACGACAGTCGCGCTGGCTTGCGGTGCCTTGCGCTCTTTCATGCGGAAGACCGCGTGATTGCCCTCGGTGACGAATTCGACGCCGTTGGCGGTGAACTGCGCGCCATACCACTGCCACACGATGATGGCAAGCGGAATTGGAAAGCTCATTGGACGCTTGCGTATGCACGCGAGGGTCTTCTCGAACTCGAAGTGGAACGGACAGGACATGATGATGCCTCCAGTTGTGAGGGGTTGGCGGGGACGCGACAAGGGAAACGGACACGCTGGCGGGAAAGGGTGATTTCCCCGCGCTCATACCATGGCGCGGTTTTCGCCAGAGTAAACGGGTTGGACACGAAAAAACCGAAAATTCTTCTGGATCGTCCAGGCAAAGCGAAAGGTCATCATTTTCCCGTCGGATGGGAAATCGGCGGGTCTCCAGCGAAGCGCGACGATCAGGAGACCGGAGGCGTTCCGGGGAAACAGGCGCAAAAAAAGGGGAGCGGCACGAAACGGCGTGCCGCTCCCACGCGCGGGAAGGGAACCAAAATCCAAACCGAAAAAAGACCACTCCAACGCGCGAAAGCAAATGGGGCCTGGGACGCCCCGCGAAAGAAAGCATTGCGGCTAGTCGAACTCCAGGGACCTCCGGAGGCTCTGGAGGCTCTCCAGCGAACAGACCACCGCCGCGAACGGCAGCACCATCGCGGCGATGAAGAAGCGGAAGCCCCTGCGCATTAGTCGAGGAACCGGAAGTAGTAGTCGGCGTCCGCGCCGGTGAAGTGGTCGCTTCCGTAGGCGTCCGCCTCTTTCCACAGGCGGTCGTACACGCGGGCGGTGTCCTCGTCGCCATTGTTGAAGTGGTACCAGATCTGGTGGTTGAGGGTCAGCACAAGGGACGCGAAGTACTTGACGTCGTCCTTCCATTCGCTGAACGCGCGACGGTAGGTGTCCTCAATCGCCTTCTTGCCGAACTTGTCCGCGATGCGGAAGTCCCGCATGAAGCCCTTGTAGTCGTATTCGCTGGTTTCTTCGTCGGGCGGGATTGGAATGGAGATGATTTCCTTTGACATGGTAGAAGCTAGTAGGTGGGTTGAACAAAGGGACAGGCGGCACGGGCGGGGATGGTGATTTCCCCGCACCCATACTATGGCGCGGTTTTGCCAGAAGTAAACGGGCCAGACGCAGAAAAATGGAAAAATCTTCCTGATCGTCCAGGCGGAGCGCGACGCCGCCGGAAGTCCGTCGGACAGGAATCCGCAATGGCCGGCGGCGATCAGCCGGATCGTCGCGCCGGCTAGCTGAAGAGCCTTGCTATCCCGGTTACAGTGAAGAAGATGACGAACCAATCCGCGAGCGGTCCGTAGATCCACGCGCAGACGCACCAGACAAGAAACACGAAGCCCATCATCGCGAGGCACTTACCATAGTCCTCTATCATATTGCTCATTGCTCATTTCTCCGCAAGGGCCGGCGCGTCAAACGGATTGACTTGCCGGCGGGTGAGACTGCATCGCCGTGGGGTACGGAACGAAGCCCATTCCCCCTCGGCGCACGAAACGATCATGCTATGCGGTGGCCGGCGCGGGGACTTCCTCGAAGTCCTCCATCCGGAACTCCGTGCCCCACGGATCAACATACTCGCCGGTCTCGCGGAGCTGCTTGGCGACACTGGAGAACAGGAAGTCTTCATCCTCGCACTCGGTGTCGGCGTCCGGATCGCGGTCGTCGACGAATTCGTAGTCGCTGACCACCTCGTTGAGCAGTCGGAACACCAGGTCGCACGCGTCGTTCTCGCTCTTGCATATCGCCTCGACGAGATAGCCGTTCTCGGCCTTGGAGAACCGGAACGGGCCGAATTCGCACGCCTTGCCATGCTCCATCTCCTCCACCGCCTTTTCCGTCGACCCACAGTGGATGGAGAAGTTGTCGAGGACATTTTCCAGAAGTTCCTCTGGTGACCACGAGAACGATTCGGGGTCCAGGACTACGCTGATTTTCTGTTTCATTGGAAGGAATTGAAGGGGGTTGAATGACTGAAAGGGAAGGACGCACAGGCGGGGAGGTGATTTCCCCGCAACCATACCATGGCGCGGTTTTCGTCAAAGTAAACGGGCCAGACGCGAAAAAATCGAAAATTCTTCCTGATCGTCCTGGCGCGTCGTGGGCATTGGCGAATCTCATCGGACGGGAACTGACCGCGCCCGGCGCGAGAATGGGCGATCAAGCGCCCCGGCGCGGCCGGCGTGCCGCGCGGGGAAACTGAGCAGTTCTCCCGCGCGGGCCGGTATAATCCGCGTTATTTCCGCACCGGCTCCAGCGTCCTTGGATTGAAGCGGCGCTTCTTCCCGTCGACCTCGATCGCGACCGTGCCGCTGAATCCCTTGAGGAACTGCCGGATCATCGCCTCCTTGACCTTCGGCGAAAGCCGCGAGATTCGCCGGCTGAGGTCCTCTTCGGTCTTCTTCAGCCGGAATTCCTTCGCCTTTTTCGCCTCGTCTGCCGTCGGCACGACCACCCCGGCCGAAGCCAGCTTCGCCTTGAGACCGGGCAGGAAGCTCTTGGAGAGGAATTTCCTGCGCATCCACGGGAGCTTCCTCGCGAAGAGGCCCTGGCGCGCCGCCAGCATCCGCCACGCACCATTTCTGCGATCCTGGAAGAGCAGGTCGCCGACCGTGACCTCGTCCCGCACTGCGGCGAGCATCCTCCCACGATCCGGAATGCGCCCCTCCTCCCCCACCAGCTCCGCGATCGCCTCGCAGAAATCCTCAACCGAGTTGCATCCGTGGGCCTCGAGGTCCCTCTTGTGCCACCTGTCGAAGTACTCCCCCAGCGTGACCCCCAGCGGGCATCCGCGGAAGACCGCGTTCCGTCCGGCGGGGAGGTAGTTTTCGAAGTTCCGGGGAAGTGTCTCCAGCGTCTCAAGGCACTTGTCCCGGTCGGAGAGCGCATGGGCCACGAGAAGAAGCGGATCGCCGCCGTCCTTGAGGAGTTCCACGCCCTCGCGGTCTTCCGGGTCGATTCCGTCTGCGAGGTCGTAGATCGACGCCGACCATTCGTCCATGTCGCCATACTTATTCCTGCCCAGGACCACGATCCCATTCCAGACGCAGCCGCATACCCGGCCGCTGAAGAGGCATAGCCGCACCTCGTCCTTGACAAGCAGGTTGTACTTGGGCAGAAAGGTGTTCGCGGGAATGGTCGCCTCGCGGATGGCGTCGATGTCCGGAGGATTGTTGAAGACCTCACTGGACGGGAAATGCCTCTTGAAGGACCGCATCAGGTCCAGGAGCGTCTTTTCGTCCGGCTTGGCAAAGGGTATTTCCTTCATCGTTGTCCTTCTCATTGCTCGTTCTCCTGCAAGATTGCCGTGGCGGCGAGGGCCTCGCCGGTGGGGAAACCGTTTCCCCACGCTCATACTGTGGCGCGTTTTTCACCGGAGTAAACGGGCCGGACGAGGAAAAGCGGGAAAATCGCATTGATCGTCCTGGCGGGGGGACCGCGGATCCTTTTTCCTCTCCGACGGGATTCCGCCGGCGCCCTCGGCGCGCCGGGCGATCAAGCGCCCCGGCGCCGAAAATGGCCCGCCGGCGGAGTTGTCGGTTCCGCCGGCGGGCCGGTGCCCTTGTTGTCCACGAACTCCTCTTTCGGAGGAGGAAATTCTTTCTCTATTAACGCCGGTTGCGGTCATAGAACGCGTACAGCGCGACCAGCCCAAGGAAGCTGATTGGCGAGGCGACCAGCAGCACCGCCAGCCCCACCAGCCCGATCATGTAGAAGCAGCCCTTTCCGTCGTTCAAGCCGTCGCCCATGTCCATGACCTCCCTATTCCCATGCCACCGGAATGACCTCGGAGGCGTCCAGCCAGACCGTCCCGCCCTTTCCGTCCCGGATCTTGCAGGAGCCGCCGTCCATCTCGACCACCTCGTACATGAGCAGGTCCGCCAGCGCGTGATACGCCGCCACCGCGTCCGGGACCCTCACCGCGCAGACGCGGTTCGGCTCGTCGAAGACCTCGAAGCCGCCCTCCCGGAAATGCCACAACTTGTCGCACTCGCCGTCAGAACCGGCGTGCGCCAGCACCAGCGACGCCTCGCCAAACTGCCGGCACGCCGTCCATTCGCAGAAGGGCGACAGCCACACCCGCTCCGGGCGGTTCATCATCTCGCCGCGGCCGGCCATCATCCCCGCCGCCGGATCCCACCGGAATTCCCGCGGTCCCCTGATGCCGACGCGCCGCCTGGCGCATTCGGCCTCAAGGCGCTCGGACAGGGTGGCGGCGACGGCGCGTATTGCGGCCTCGAAGCGCGTGGTCCACTTGCGCTTGTTCGTCACGCCAAGGAGCTTGTTTACGCTGGAGACCGCCGACCGCGACGACTCAAGCGTCCAGAGGGTCGCCACCACGTCGGAGACGAGGTTGAGCAGTTCCGCGAGGTTCAGCCCGTAGGCGAATGAGGACTTGTCGAGGATCCCCGCCATCGTCGCGTTGCAGGAGAGGAACTCCCCGACCCCCTTCGGGTCGCCGGGCATTAGGTTGACGGTGGTATATGGCAAGCCGCTGGTCGGCTTGTCGTGGCGGTCCAGCCTGCACACGAAGTTTGTGGCTTCGTCATCGCAGACCACCAGCATCGAGTTCCTTTGCGTCCGCCTGTGACGGAGCAATTCTATTCGCTTGATTTCCATCGTGAGAAATTTTTGGGTTGTGGACTGATTGGCTTGCACCCATACCATGGCGCGGTTTTCGCGAAAGTAAACGGTCCGAACGCAGAAAAGCGGAAAATTCTTCCTGATCGCCCAGGGCAGGAGAGAACGCATCCAATTCCCGTCGGACGGGATTCTGCCGGCACCTCCTCAACGGGCGGACGATCAAGCCCGTCGTGCGCGGTGGCGGGGAGGGAAAGTCGTTTTTCCCTCCCCGCGCGATGGCTACCCGCGAATGGCGGCGAACGCCGCCTCTCGCGCCCTACGCACGCCCTGTCGCGTCATCCCCATATCCCGCGCGGTGTCCTCGCCAGACCGCCCCGCGAGGTATTCCCGCGCCGCCTTTTGCATACCGCTGGGCAATTCCGCGAGACGGCGCATTGCCAGCCCCACCGCCTCGCCACGCGCCAGGCGCGTCGAGAAGTCCGAATGCTCGTCGCCGATGGTCTCGCAGAGGGCGAGGCCCTCGCCGCCGCTGGTCGGCTCGTCGAGGGACACGGTGTCGGGTTCGGCGTACTCGGTCAGCCAGATTTCAATTTTCGCGCAGTTCGCGGGGGTCGGCTGGAGGCCGACCGCCTTGGCGATGGCGGCGGGGCTTGCGTCCTCGCCAGCCGCCACACGCTCGGCGTACTCGTCACGCGCCTTGAGCCGTCGCGTATCCACCCACTGCGACTTGCGCAAGAGCGCGGTCTCGCGGCGGGCGTGCGAGAATGCCCCGCACGCGTAGTGCCGCGCGAGGGTCGCGAACGACGCGCCAGCGGCATTGCGCGGGTCGTACGCCAGCACCGCCCGCGCCAAAGCCGACCATCCCGCCGCGATGAGGTCCTCGAGGTCGAGGCGGGAGTGCGTGTCGCACTCGGCATAGCGGTACGCCAGCGCGACCACCAGCCGCATATTGTTCTTCGTCACGCGCTCGTACGCGGTCGTATCGCCAGACTGCGCGGCGGCGATGTCCGCATTCTCGGCGGCGATGGCTTCGGGCGTCTTGGCGTCATTCGGGAGGCTGTCGATGAGGCGTTGCATTTTCTCGCTGATGGTCTTCATTCTTTCTCTCTCGCTTGAGGGTTGTGGACTAGAGGGCGTGCCGCCGAAACATTCGGCAACGCACTTAATATATCGCGCATTTTGAGATTTTCAAGCGAACAGAGCCAAAAAATCTAAAAATCTTCATACTTTCGCATTGATCGCCATAGCCGATTTTCGCCGACGGCAAATTCCCGTCCGACGAGAAAACGCCACGGCTGGCAAACGATCAAGCCCCGCGCGGAGGCGGTCGCCAGAGGGAAGTAACTTCCCTCTGGCTTGCGTGCTCTCTTACGCGCTACCAGAGGCGCGGTCTGGTCGCGCTGTTCTTGCACACGCGCTCGACGAACGCCACGCGCTCTTCGCGCTCTCTGCGCGACTGTTCGCGCGTCTCGGCAATCTGCTGGTCGATGGTGGTGAAGCGCTCGTCTGCGGCCTTGAGGTCGAAGGCGATGGCATAGAGACCTACTCTGCGCCAGAGCGAGGTGTCGCGCCAGACGAGGCGGCTCTGGCCGTACCGCGCGCGGCAGAACGCGCTGAACGACTTGCCGTTGCGGAAATACTCGTTGAAGTTGGGGGCAATCTTAGGCTCGACGGTAGCGACTGATGGCATTTTCTCTTTCTCCATCTTTGTTTGTGTTCGGACGCGACAAGGCAACGGACGCACTGGCGATGGGACTTCCCTCTCGCAACCATACTATGGCGCGGTTTTCGCCAGAGTAAACGGGCCAGACGCAAAAAAACCGAAAAACCTTCTGGATCGTCCAGGAGCCGCGAGGGGGCGTGCATTTTCCAATCCGACGGGAAATCGCCGGTGGTCTGGCGACGCGACGCGATCAAGGCCAAAGGGAACGGAAAAAGGCACCGACGACGGAGAAAAACAAAGGAGGGGAAAAACCTCCGCCGTCGGCACCTGGGCAATGAGGAAAGAAGCGTCCGCGCAGAACGCCTAGGACGCCCTCGCGGATTGGATTACAGATTAGGGTTGGGTTACGCGGACAGGGCAGACTGCGGCCACGCGCGAGGCGATTGCCCCGCACGCGCCGATGGTGTTGGCGGCTCACGGCTACAGGGTCGTATCACAGGCGAGCGGCGACGGGACCCGCGCGTCGCTTTCGCCGCCAGCTGGACGGCGTTGGCTCGCATTCTCACACCAATACCATGGCGCGGTTTTCCCGAAAGTAAACGGTCCGACGGCAAAAAAACGAAAAAACCTTCTGGATCGTCCAGGCTTGCCCAAAGGACGCGCGTTTTCCCGTCCGACGGGAATCCGTCACGCCGGCACGATCAGGAGCCATCCTCGGCGCACCGTGTCCTAGACGCGACGCGCAAGCACGCCCGTCGGCAACCCTCCGCACGGACTTGTCCGAACGGACTTACCCGCATGGAACACGCCAGCGTGGAACGCGTCGGCTGAGATGGCTCGCCGCAGTTGGCTCGCCACGGCGAACGCGCTACGGGAGCAGATTGACTGACGCGAACTCGATGGACTTGTAGATGACGAAGGAAAGGGCGCACGCGATTACAAGAAGCAGTTTCATTGGAACGATACGGAATGCGACGGAACTTTCCGACAGCCCACGACCCGCCTCCGTCGCATTGGCGGTTTCGTCGGCACGGATACGATGGCGCGGTTTTGCCAGAAGTAAACGGTCCCTGGCGTGGATTTTTCCGCAATCGCCCTGATCGTCCAGGACGCGTCCCTCCCCGGCAAATTCCCGTCCGAAGGGAATCCGGCCGCCCTCCCGCGTCCCCTGGCGATCAACCAGCCCATCGCATAGCCATCCCCACCGGACGGCACGCCCCAGCCCTTCTCGAAGTCCTCTTCCCTCCCCGCCTCCGCGAACGCCTCGAAACTTGTGTCTCGACGCTGGTGTCTCGACGCTATGCGTCTCGACGCGCCCACTGCCATCCCGCTCCGTCCCGCCTCCCCATCCATCGACGCGCCCCTCCCCGCGCGAACGACGGTCTCGACAGCCAAGCCGCCGTCCCCCGCCTCCACGAGCATCTTGACGCGAGCATCTTGACGCGAGCATCTTGACGCGCGTCCTCCCAGCAAGAGCATCCCTCCCGCCGCCTCGACGCTTGCGTTGCGCCTCGACGCGAATGATATCGAAACACCCTCCCCAAGGCAACGCTCCCCTCCCACGCCAACAATGCGCCGGTTCTCCCAGCCGCCCCTGATCGTCCAGCCTCCCACAACGAAAGCCGGATTCCCCTCCGACGGGAATCCGGCCCCCGCCGGATCCCCCGCGATCAATCGCCGGACAGCGTCTCCAGCATGGCATCCCTCCCCTCGGCACCCGGTGCCAGCACCAAGGTGCCGGTGTCCCCGGCGCGTCTGCCCCTCCCCGCGCCCGTTCCGTCGCGCCTCGGCAACGCCTGTCCCCTCCCCGCTATCTCTCGACGGACGCACCAGAACCGCCGACCTCGACTGCACTCCCCTCCCCGCGACACGGGAAACCCGCGACCGTCACCGCCCATCCCCTCACATACCGCCCCGCGCCGACAGCCTCCCCGCCCCTCCAGACTAGAAGTGTCGCCCGCGCACGGCTGTCCCCCACTCGACGCTCCCCCTCCCGCGCATCGGCACCCAGTGCGGTCTCGACGCTCCCCCGCCTCCCACTCGACGCTTGCTCCTCGACGCGCCGGCCCATCGACTGCCCATCCCCGGAGACGATGACCCCCGTTGACGGAGGCACCCTGATCGTCCCTCCTCCCCGCCCTCCGGCCATTTCCCGTCCGGAGGGAATCCGGCCGCCCTCCCGCCTTCCTCGACGATCAGGACCGCTCCCCCGCCATCGGCGCGAAACGCCCGTCCCCGGCCGCTCCCGCCCGACGGATCCTCCCCCGGCGTTCTCGACGCGCCCCCGCCCCGGCGAAGCACGCGACGCGACCCCGCCCTTCCCCCCAGCGCAATATCCACGGCAACCGTCATTGACGGCAACCGCCCTCCCCGCCAGAGCGCGACGCGACGCGCCCTCCCGCCCAACCAGACGCACGCTCATATCGAAGTCCTCCCCCCGCACCAGACCCAGGCCAGGAAGCCCAGAGGCGACAGCCATCCTCCCGACAGCCTGTAGCCTCGACAGTCTCCCTCCCCGCAAACTCCACGAACAGGCACCCGCGAACGCACTTGCCGTCTCCCTCTCCCCGCCTCCAGAAGCGACCGCCTCCCGCCCTCGACGGAGTTCCCCTCTCCCCCACGGTATCGTCTCCCTCCCCCTCGCGGTGCCCTCTCCCCCTCCCAGCGGCCTCGTCTCCCCCCATCGTCTCCCTCCTCTCCCCCTGATCGTCAGACCATACCGCCCGTTCCCGTCGGACCGGAAATCCCCGGATGCGCGAGGAGGGGGAGCGATCAAAGGGAAAATCCGGCGAGACGCGAGAAACAAAAAAAGGCGCGGGACGGCAGTTGCCCCGCGCCCAGGGGGAAGGGCTGGTTGTCGGTTGATAATTGCTACCAGCCCATCGTGCTTAGGCGTCCGCTGCGTAAAGCATCGAGCTTTTCCTCTATGGACATTGGCTTCTTGGGTTGCTTTGCCTCGCATTCCTTGCAGAGCGTAGCCCCCTTCCGTTCGACTGGCTTGCCACACTTGTTGCACAGGACAACGGCCTTGTCATTGTTAAAGCCGATTGTGATGATTCCGTTCATTTCAGTTGTTTCCTCTGTTGTTGGTTGGGTTGTTGGTTGGGTTGTTGGAGCAAATGAGGGGGACAAGCCCCCCGAAGAATTATTTTGGAAATGACGACTACTTATCGGCATATTGGAAACTCCCTGTTTGATTTGTACGGACGCGCGGGGCGGCAAAGGCGGTCGCTTCGTTGAGGAACTCGTTTCCCCCACAACAATACTATGGCGCGTTTTTCGCCAAAGTAAACGGGCCGAAAGCAGGAAAATCCGCGAAACCGCATTGATCGTCCAGGCTCCACGCGCGCGCCGAATTCCCGTCCGACGGGAAATCGCCGGCCTTCGCCGACAGGCGGACGATCAGGAGGCGCGCCACACGCGCAAAAAAAGAAGAGGCTCGGAAGAGAAATCTTCCGAGCCTCGCGGTCTAGTTATCGACTAGTGCTCGCCCGTGCACTTGTCGCTGATTTCGGGGATGACTAGGAACCCCTGCAACTGGAGGCTCTTCATCTTTTTCGCCAGCGCACGCCGCACGCGCGTCTGAATGAGCCAGAGGTTCTGCTTCGTCAAGCCCAACCGTTCCATCGTCTTGAACTGGGGAACCTCTTTCACGGCATCCAGCATCACCTCGCGGTGAAGAGGCTTGAGGCTATTGAAGAAGTGCAGGGCGAACAGGACTTGTTCGCGCTTGCCATCTTCGGCGCGGAAGTCGCTCCGCGCGTCCTCAATGCAATCCGCAAGGGTGACGGTCGTACCGTCAGAGCAGGTCGCGACTTTTTCATCCAACGACTTGCAACCAGTGCTAGACGGCGCAAGCCACGCCTCGACAGAAGCAAGATTTTTGCGGGTCTCTTCCAAACCCATCTTGTGCAAGACATTGTGGGGTTCGGCAGGCTCGTAGTTAAAGACTAGAGCATCATAGGCGTTCCGCGCCATACGGCGCATCCGCTCGTTCCACTCACTTTCGGGAATGGTATCGCCCTGCTTGCGGGCGCGGTTAAAACCGCTCCTAATCCACCGCTTCGCGTAGGTACGGAAGTCCGCGCCGCTAGCGTTTTGCGGGTCGTAGTATTTAACTGCCTTAACCAACGCCGCCCACCCTTCGGCAAGCAAATCTTCGCGTTCCAGGCGGTTATTATAATCGCCCTCACAATAGCAGTATGCCAATGCGCAGACAAAACCCATGTTGTTGGTAACCACTCTATCCAGTGCGTCCTTATCGCCGTTTTGCGCTTGCGCAATCACGGTGTTTTCGATAGACTTCCAATTCTCTTCGACAGGCGGAAGAGCATCCACAAACTTTTGCATTCCAGTACCAATCTGTTTCATTTTTTACCCCCTATGTTTTGTTTTTCTCACGCCGCGCCGAAAAATTCGACACGGCAACAAACCCGCCGTCAAACAGGACGGCAGGAACGGAATGGAAAAAGAAACACGCTACCAAATGGTAACGGAACTTAATATATCACGCCTTTTTGAGTTTGCAAACGATTACAAGCAAAATTCCGTAAATTTTTCACAAAAACGCCCCACTTTCGCATTGATCGTTCGGCTTCCTAGGTAAAACGCATCATTTTCCCGTCGGAAAAACACCGCAAAAATAGCACGCTACATAGTTGCATATATCGTAATGCGCTCTATAGCGTGCATACGCCATATAGGGCGTGCAAATGGCGTCTAGAGCATACATAAGCCGTGTAAGGCGTGTAAGGCGTGCTATAGCGTCCTATAACCTCTATAGCGTGCTATAGCGTGGCATACGGCGCAAGCCGCAGACACCCCATTGATCGTCACCCACCCATCGGAAGGACGCGCAAATTCCCGTCCGACGGGAAAAAGCGCACGCCAAAACCACAGACCCCTGATCGTCCGCCAAGCCGCCAAACACGCCAAATTCCCGTCGGATTGGAAAACGCCACCGCCACGGAATGCCGCCTAGATCGTCCACTCGCCGTCATTTTCCCGTCGGACGGGAATTTGCCGCCATCACGGAATATCGTCTGGATCGTCCGCCAGCCATCGTTTTCCCGTCCGACGGGAAATGGGATACCTCTAGGGGAGGGGGCTGCGATCACGGAATTCTGGCGTTCTGGCAAGGATAGGGGAGGGGCATGCCAGGACAGGAATATCCATGGGAATCCGCCATGGGGGGAGGGTGCCATTTTTCACGCCATTTCGGGCGGGGGGAGAGGTAGTCCTGGACCTTCCCGAGGCCATTATGGACCACCGGGGATTCCCAAGGGG
>Ga0310691_10006266_pt1 | contig 12724 bp, 14 predicted proteins | sample 176DNAGHGlowgp2_FD_203887 | JGI IMG/M metagenome (GOLD analysis project Ga0310691, IMG submission 203887) | Sheep rumen microbial communities from Palmerston North, Manawatu-Wanganui, New Zealand - 1766 DNA GHGlow gp2 (v2) (version 2) | ecosystem: Host-associated > Mammals > Digestive system >... | reverse complement strand
GTGTTTTTTATCAGAGGGCGACTAAATAGCCCGGAAATAGACGGAAACAACCCGACCTGGGCGAAGTGTTCCGGACCTGTCCGGAGACGATCAGAGAGAAACGGAGAGAACGTGAGCAAAACGGCGAACAATTACATTTATGCGTATTATCAGGCGATCAAAGACGGAAGCATAACCGCTGGCCGTTTGGTAACGAAGATATACGAATACATTATCGCCGGTTTGCAGTCCAAGGCGTTTTATTTCGATCAGAAGAAAGCGAACAACGCGGTCGAATGGATAGAGGCGCATTGTTTCCACACGGAAGGCGACCTGGCCCCAAATCCGCTCCGGCTGGAGTTATGGCAGAAAGCGTTTCTTTCGTGCGCGTTCGGAATCGTGGACGAGAACGGGAACCGCCAGTTCCGGGAATGGGTTTTCATTGTCGCCCGGAAAAACGGAAAAACCCTGCTGGCCGCTTCCATTATCCGGTACATATGGGAGACGGAAGGGTTCGGCGTTCGATGCTATAACGTCGCGCCGAAGCTGGACCAAGCCGAGCTCGCATATAACAGCATCTGGACTATGACGACGCTCGACCCAGAGTATCAGGAAAAGAAACGGCAAAAGGAACAGAGAGATCCGCACGGCCGGCTGATAAACGGAGACGACCCGACGTTGGAGCGTCACCGCCAGACGGACCTATACATTCCGGCGACAAATTCGACAGTGAAGAAAATCGCATTCAGCGCGAAAAAGTCGGACGGGTTTAATCCGTCTATCACCCTATGCGATGAAATCGCCGCATGGGAAGGCGACAAGGGTCTGAAACAATACGACGTCATGAAGTCCGGAATGGGCGCGCGTAAAAATTCCGTTTTGTTTAGTACATCGACCGCCGGCTATATCAACGACGGGATCTACGACGAATTATTGAAGCGCTCGACCCGATTCTTAAACGGCGACAGCAAAGAACGCCGACTGCTTCCGGTTCTGTACATGATAGACGACCCGGAGAAGTGGAACGACATCAACGAATTAAAAAAGAGCAACCCGAACCTGGGCGTTTCCGTGACCGTTGATTATCTTTTGGAAGAAATCGCGATCGCGGAAGGGAGCCTGCCGAAAAAAGCGGAGTTTATTGTTAAATATTGCAATGTAAAACAGAATAGCTCGGTCGCGTGGTTAGAATCGAAAGACATTGAACAATGCACCGGGCCGGCGCTCAGTCTGGAATCGTTCAGGGGTTGTTATTGCGTCGGTGGAATCGACCTGAGCCGAACGACCGACCTTACCTCGTGTTGTGTTGTCATCGAAAAGGACGGGGAGCTCTACGTGTTCTCAAAGTTCTACATGCCGGCGGAGAAGTTGAACGACATGATAGCCCGGGACGGCATACCGTACAACCTATACCAGCAGCGGGGACTTTTGGATTTGAGCGGCGAGAATTTCGTCGATTATAACGACTGTTTTCAGTGGTTTCGCGATCTTGTCGAAAAATACGAAATTTACCCGTTAAAGATTGGGTACGACCGATACAACAGCCAATACTTAACGCAGAGCATGAGCCAGTACGGCTTCCATATGGACGACGTGTTTCAGGGCTTCAATCTTTCCTCGCCGATCATGGAAACGGAAGGGCTTATCAAAGACGGCCGGGTCCATATTGGAGACAACGACCTGCTGAAAATACATTTTTACGACTCGGCGCTGAAATCAGACGCAGAGACAGGGCGCAAGCGCTTAATAAAACTATCGGCCAATGTTCACATAGACGGAATGGCCGCGCTACTTGACGCAATGACAGTCCGCCAAAAGTGGTACACGGAGATCGGCGGACAGCTTGCGAACGCGAGGTGAAAAAATGGGATTATTTGATTTTATTTTCAAAAAGAATAACGTCGAGCCAGCGCGGCACAATGACGGTTATTTTGAAACGCTGACAGCATACAAGCCGCATTTCACGACGTGGAACGGCGAGCTGTACGAGTCGGCGCTGGTCCGGAGCGCAATCGACGCGAGGGCGCGCAATATTTCGAAGCTGAAGTTCGAGATCATCGGGACAGCGAACCCGAAGTTACAGAACCGGCTGAAATATCGCCCGAACCCGTGGCAGAGCTGGAGCCAGTTCTTATACAGAACATCGACGATTCTCGACATGCACAACAACGCCGTTGTTGTTCCGGTTTACAACGACAGCATGGAACAAATCGGCATTTATGCAGTATTGCCGAAAAAGTGCGAAATCGTGGAATACCGGGGCGAACCGTGGCTCCGGTATACATTCGTAAACAAAGAAAAAGCGGCGGAGAGGTTGTCCCGCGTCGCGATCTTGACGCGCTTCCAATACAAAAGCGATTTTTTCGGAGAGAAGAACAACGCGCTCGATTCCGTTATGGAGCTGGAGCACCTGAACGACGAGGGCATCAAAGAAGCGGTCAAGAACGGCGCGCACTACCGGTTCCTTGCGAGAGTGAACAATTTCTCGAGCACGGAAGACTTAAAGCGGGAGCGCATCCGGTTTTCGGAAGCCAATCTGAAAAGCGAAGACAACAACGGCGGGATTCTGTTATTCCCGAACACGTACACAGACATACGCCAAATTGACCCGCAGTCGTACACCGTGCCGGAAACCGAACAGGAAGAGATCCGGCGCAACGTTTACAACTATTTCGGAATCAATGAAGACGTTCTGCAGTCGAAAGCGTACGGCGACGCGTGGGCGGCGTTTTATGAGAGCGTTGTCGAGCCGTTCGCCATTCAGTTTTCCGAGACCGTTACGGCGGCGACGTTTACAGAATCAGAGATCCAGCGCGGGTCGTTCGTCATGCTGACAGCAAATCGGCTGCAGTACATGAGCACGGCGGAAAAATTGAACGTTTCGGCTCAGCTTGCCGACCGTGGCATTCTTAACCGCGACGAAATCCGCGAAATATGGAATTTACCTCCGATTCCGGAAGGCGCCGGGCAGGCGTACACGATCAGGGGCGAATACTACCTCCTCAACGAGGACGGAACATTCACGAAAGAAGGGGTTTAAACATGGCAATCAAAAACGACAGAGAGTACCGCAACCTGGGCGCGTTCGAAAAGCGCGACGAGGGCGACGGGGAAAAAAGTTATATCGTCACGGGGTATGCTTCAACGTTCGAACCTTATCTTTTATTCGAAGACGAGGGCATGCAGTTTTATGAAAGAATCGAGCCGACCGCATTCGACAACGCCGATAAATCCGACGTTGTTTTTTTACGAGATCATGAGGGACAGGTTCTCGCGCGTACGAAGAATGGGTTAATTGAACTCAGGACAGACGCGCACGGGCTTTTCACGAGAACAGACCTGGGAGCCACAGAAGCGGCCCGTGAAATGTTCGAAGACATCGACGTCGGCAATTATACCCAGATGAGTTTTTCGTTCGTTGTAGAGCCGGAAACGGACCGATACGAGGAACAGGGCGATACCATTACGCGAATTATCACACGCGTAAAAAAGATTTATGACATTTCCGCCGTAGCATTCCCGGCAAACCCGGGAACGGATATCGGCGTTTCTTTCCGTTCCAATTTCGACGGAGTGATTGAAAGACGGACAGCGGAGCGACTGAAAGCGGAAAGAATGCGCGAAATCGTACGGATTAAAGCAAAGATGATGAAAGGGCGTTTTTATGGAGATTAAGGAAATGCAGATGGAAGACATTCAGACCAGAATGTCCGAAATCGAAAAGGAAATCGAGACAGACGGCGCCGACCTCGAAGCGCTGAACGCAGAGGTTGACCAGCTCAACGCACGCGCCGCCGAAATCGAAGCCCGAGCAAACAGCGAAAAGGAGCTGCGGGCAAAAGTGGCCGGTCTGAATGTAAAGCCGGTCGAAAAAATCGAAGAAAAGGAAGAGAGAAAAGAAAGCATGGAAAAGGAAAACAGAGCTCAGCTCGAAGACGCGCTGGCGGAATATCTGAAAGGCCGCGCAACACCTGAACAGCGCGCGATGCTTCTCAGCACCAACGCAACAAACGGTACCGTTAAAGTATCAGATATCGTTGACGACTACATCTGGACTGATTGGGACAAGTCCTCTATCCTGTCCCGCGTTCGCAAGGTATACGTTCAGGGCAACTACTCGGTCGGCTATGAAGTATCCGCAACCGGAGCCGTAGAGCACACCGAAGGCGCAAACGCCCCGACAGAAGAAACACTGACCCTCGCTTATGTCGAGTTCGTCGCAAAGTATTTCAAGAAATGGATCCGCGTCAGCGACACTGTTCTCGCCCTGAAGGGCCGCGCGTTCCTCGACTACCTGTTCGACGAGTTCGGACATCAGCTCGCCGTTGCGCTTGAGAATGCAGTCGTCGCGGAGATTGAAGCATCCACCCTGTCTGCACAGGTAACAAATCCGATTGACAACACCGCCGCCATGGCAGGTTTCGCGGCACTGTCCGACGAAGCTACAAATCCGGTCGTTATCATCAGCAAGGCGAACTACGCGGCAATCATGAACGCACGAACAACCGCCGGTGCTAAGATTGAGGACCCGTTCAACGGCATGGAGGTTATGTTCAATAACACAGTTACCGGAATGCTCGTCGGCGATCTTGACGGCGTGGTCGCAAACTTCCCGGAGGGTGAGGACTTCAAGTTCATCGTTGACGAAAACAGCCTTGCCGAACAGGATCTGGTGAAGATCGTCGGAAAGATTCTCGCGGCTATCCATCTTGTACGGCCGAACGGTTTCGCGGTTGTTACAGAGGAATAATTGATGCAGGTTAAAATCCTGAAAGATACCACGCTCACGGTAAAGGCGGGGCAGGTTGTCGAGATCGACGGCCGGGAGCTTCCGTTCCTTACCGGGCGCGTGGAAGTTATCGAAAATCCGGAACTGGTGAAAGAAACTGCGCCGGCAAAGGGCAAAAAGAAAACAGCGAAGAAGCCGGCGAAATAATCCGGCTTTTTCGTTTAACTCACGAAGGGAGCGGCGAATATGGGAACACTATTGGAAAACGTGAAGATCGTTTTACGAATCACGACGGACGCATTCGACAGCGAAATCGGGGGACTTATTTCGGCGTGCCTTGCCGACCTCGGCATCGCTGGAATTGATCTGGACGTCGTTGGCGCCGAGTACCTGACTAACCCGCTAATTATTCAAGCCGTTAATACGTACGTGAAAATGTATTTCGGACAGGTGGAGAACGACGTCTTCACCCGGTTAAAACTTTCTTACGACGAGCAAAAAGCGCAATTATCGATGGCAACGGGGTACACGGAATGGACCGAAGCGAACTAATAAATCTTGTGGCGGAGACATGGACGACCGACGCGTTCAACGTTCAACACGCGAACGAGACCAGCCGCCAAGTTTTCGCGCGTGTCGATTCTGTAACCGAGAAGGAATGGTTCGACGGAGCCCGGCAAGGGCTAAACCCGGAGTTCCGGTTTACCATGTTTCGTTTTGACTATGCCGGCGAGAACATCGTCGAGTATCAGGGAAACCGTTACACCGTTTACCGGACCTATATCGGGCGGAATGATTCCATCGAATTGTACGCCGAGCGGAGACAGGGCAATGTCTAAGCGAGTACCGCCGGGCGGACTTGCGGCAGCGATCAATTCCATTCTGGACGACTACCGGGAAAGCGTCGAAGAGACGGTCCGGGAGACAGTCAAAGACACGGCAAAAAAAGCCGTTAAGGAATTGAAGGGCGCGACCGTTGGAAACGCGAAGAAATACCAAAAGGGATTCACGAGCAAAATTGAATCGACCCGTTATAGTACGGAAGCCGTGATTTATAACGCAAAGGCACCTGGCTTAACTCATTTACTGGAGAAGGGCCACGCCAAAACGAACGGCGGACGGACGCGGGCGTTTCCGCATATTGCACCGGTAAACGACGAGGTGCACAAAGAGTTCCCGGAAGAACTGGAAAGGAAGCTGCAAAAATGACAATCGCCGAATTTGTGGCAATAATGGACGCAATCGACCTGCCCCACGTTTACTATGCATTCCGGGAGAATGCGGCGCCTAAATTGCCGTATTTCGTTTGGTATTTTGAGGGCTCGGAGAACATGCCGGCAGACGACGAGGTATACGTCGAGATCTTGTCGCCAGTGCTGGAGCTTTACACGTCGGAAAAGTCATTCGAAACCGAAAAACAAGTTGAAACCGTTTTGAACAATAGCGGCATTTTTTGGAACAAGACCGAAACGTATCTGGACTCGGAGAAAATGTTCCAAATTTTTTACGAATTGGGAGATATACATGGCTGACAATAAAATTAAATATGGACTGAAAAATGTCTATTATTCAAAGCTGACCTACGGAACAAACGGGGAAGAGACATACGGCACCCCGGTTCGCATTCCGGGTGCAGTAAACCTTGAGGTGGACGCTTCCGGAGAAATGAACAATTTCTTCGCGGACGACGTTATCTATTGGAAGAGCACGGCGAACAACGGATACGAAGGAACACTGGAGGTCGCGCTGATTCCGGACAGCTTCCGAACCGATATTCTCGGCGAAGAAGCAGATACCAACGAAGTTATGTGGGAGTATGCAAACAAAGAGCCGGCAGAGTTCGCGCTCCTGTTTGAGTTTCAGGGCGACCAGAACGCAGTGCGGCATTCGTTCCTGCGTTGTTCCGCTACCCGTGCCGCCGTAAGCGGAGCGACAAAGGAAGACAGCATCACACCGCAGACAGAAACGCTCAACATTTCCGCAATGCCGAGAATTTCGGACAACCTTGTAAAAGGCAAATGCGACGCGACAAAGAGCCCGACGCAGTACGCCGCATGGTTCACCGAGGTAACACTTCCGGCGTAAGGCGAGTAACAATTTGAATTTTGGGGAGGACTTCAAAAAGTGAAAAAGGACATTTTAATCGACGGAAAACCCGTCCCGTTTGTAGCGAACGGCGCGACGCCGTGGCGCTATCGTGCGCGATTCCATGAGGACATTTTCAAAGACATTTCACGCTTGACAGAGGACTTTTCAAAAGCCCAGGTGATCGACGGAAACGGTTCGGTTTCGTTACTTGAAATCGATTCTTTGGAAGCGTTCGAGAAAATTGCCTACATTATGGCAAAACAGGCGGACCCGGATATTCCGGACGACCCGGCCGAGTGGCTGGAGCGGTTCGAGTTCTTTTCCATTTATGAAGTTCTTCCCGAAATTTTAGGACTTTGGAATTTGAATCTCGAACAGAAATCAGAAGCAAAAAAAAACATAGAAAAACAGATCGGCCGTTAACGGTTGGTCTGTTTTTATTACGTTGCATAGAACTCGGACTGCGGCTCAACGATCTGGAAGAACTCGAAGTCGGGATGGTCAACGATATGTATATCGAACGATCAAACGACGCCGAGAAATACGCGCAAATTGCCGAGCAGTCCGATTTTGATAAATTTTAAAAGGAGAACGGCCGATGGCGGGTGGAAGAATTAGAGGTATAACGATCGAGCTCGGCGGAGATACGTCGAAGTTCGTTGACGCTATAAAAAAAGCCGATAAATCCATAAACGAAACACAAAAGAAGCTGAAAGACGTCAACAAACTTTTAAAGCTGGACCCGGGCAACACTGACCTGTTAAAGCAGAAACAGGAAGCGCTCGCGAAAGCCGTCGAGCAAACCGGCGACAAATCCAAGGCGTTAAAAGAAGCGCTAAAAGAGATGGAAGCCGCCGGCATTACGGACAAAAACCGCGCACAATACGAAGCCCTGCAGCGGGAACTTGTCGAGACTGAACAATCGTTCAAAAACTTAAAAAAGGAAGCGGACGGTTTCGGGTCCGTTTTCGCTCAGCAGGTAAGCGTAGCCGGCGAAAAGGTGAAAGAGTTCGGCGGCAAAGTGACGAACGTCGGAGAGGGGCTTACAAAAAGCATAACAGCGCCGATAGCAGGTGTCGCCGCCGCTTCCGTTGCGGCATGGTCCGAAGTGGACTCCGCGTTGGATATTATCATCGTTAAAACGGGAGCGACCGGTGACGCGCTGGAAGACATGCAGAACCGCGCCCAGAATATCGCGACAACAATTCCGACGAGTTTCGAAAACGCCGCAACCGCGATTGGAGAAGTAAATACCCGGTTCGGGCTGACCGGCGACGAGCTGGAGAAGTTATCTACACAATTTATCCAGTTCGCCGAGATCAACGGGACCGACGTCAACGCGTCGATTGATTCCGTTCAGCAGGTTTTGAGCGCGTTCGGGTTACAAGCCCAGGACGCCGGAGCCGTTCTGGACACGCTGAACAAAGTCGGACAGGATGCCGGAATCAGCATGGACTCATTGGCCGGGCTTATGGTATCCAACGCCACCGCGTTTCAGGGTTTCGGACTGAATGCGGCTGACGCGGCGAACGTGCTCGGCACGCTGGAAAAGTCCGGCATCGATACGTCGGTCGTTATGACCGGCTTGTCAAAGGTTCAGGCCGCCGCCATGAAAGACGGGGTATCAATGCAGGAGAAGTTCGCCGAAGCGCTCGGCAGTTCAGAATCTGCAATCGATACGTTCGGAGCGAAAGCGGGTCCAAAACTGTACGCGGCATTCGAAAACGGAACGATCAGCGCGGACATGTTCACGGAATCGCAACACAACCTGGGCGACGCGCTCGGAAGTACGGCGGACACGTTCAACGCAACGCTGGACCCACTCGACCAGACGACCGTCGTTATGAATCAGTTAAAAACGATCGGGGCCGATCTTGTGAACACCGCCGGACCAGCGCTTGCGGATATTTTTCAGAGAATAGGCGAAGCTGTAAAGACAGTGTCCGAGAAGTGGAAAGGGCTATCGGAAGGGCAAAAACAAACAATACTTACCGTGGCCGGAATAATTGCCGCAGTTGGTCCGCTTTTGGCTATACTCGGACAAGTTATTACGGTTATTGGTTCAATAATGACGCTGGCCCCAGCGCTCGGCGCGGCGTTTGCAGCATTGTCCGGACCGATTGGCATTGCCGTTGCGGCCATTGCCGGTGTAATCGCAATCGGGGTTGCACTCGGGCAACATTGGGACGAGGTTGTCGAATGGACAAAGAACCTCGGGCGCTCAATTAGTACCGGATTCGATAATATTTTGAAGTCGATCAGAACGGCGGTTAACAATGCATGGACAGCGGTTAGGACAGCGTTTCAAAATATCGTTACCGGCATTACGAACGCGGTAAACAGTGCAAAAAATACCGTTTCGAGCGTTTTCAATTCAATCAAAAGCACAATCGCAAGCGTTTTAAACGGTGTTTATAGTACCGTTTCGAGCATATTCAACAACGTTCGGAATACAATCTCCAACGTTTTGAACTCGGCGCTTGGAGTTGTTCAAAGTGTCGTGAATGGTATTAAAAACGCCTTTAACTTTTCGTTGTCAATTCCGAATATCGCTACCGGAGCGCTTGACGTTGCACGAGGGGCGGTAGATTGGGTCGTCTCAGCAATTAAAGGCGCGTTCAATTTCAGCCTGTCACTTCCGGAAGTAGCGACCGGCGTTTTTTCAAGCGTAACAAGCACGGTGCGGGGCATCGTTGACCGCGTGAAAGGCGCGATGAATTTCTCGTGGTCATTGCCTGTTCTCAAAGTTCCGCGTGTATCCGTTGACGGAGGCGCGGCTCCGTGGGGAATCGGTGGAAAAGGACGGCTGCCGAGCTTCAACGTAACATGGCACAAAGACGCATACGACAACCCGATGTTATTCACACGGCCGACTGTTCTTGCGACGCCGAACGGTTTCCACGGTTTCGGAGACGGGAACGGGTCCGAGCTTGTAATCGGGACAAATAAGCTGCGCGAAATTATCGGCGCAACAGGCAATAACATAAACGTCAACGTTTATGCGGCGCCGGGTATGAACGAAACGGCACTCGCAAACGCGGTAGCGTTAAAGCTTGACCGGTGGTTAGGAGAGCGCGTGTAATGGTAAGAAAATTCAAGCTTATAAACTCGGAGGGCGCGGAATGGGACCTCATGCGAAAAGACGGGTTCTTGTACGCGCCCGAGGGTTTGGGAATCAATCAGGAAAACGAATACATGCGGATCGGGTCAACGTATGAACTTATTCAACGTTTATCAGCGCAGAAGGCGTTTAATTTTACGATGGTTTTTTCCGGTTATGACGTGTATCGGGAGTTTTCCCGGTTCATCATTTATGCGCCTTTAAAGCTTGCATATATGCCGTTGAACGAATGGGCATACGCGGACGGCGAAATTACGGTTTTGGAAAAATCCGAAATCAGCCACGATTCGCGGCGGCTTGAATGCGATGCAGTTTTCACGGCGACCTCCCTTTGGTATATTCCAAGAGCCGCCCGGAGAACGTCACCGGATGTTGAAAGCCCGAAGCGTTACGACTACACCTACGACTACACCTACGCGGACGCAATAAACGGATATATTGCGGTTGTGAATGATTCAAACGAAGACGCGCCGGCGACAATTTCGATAATGGGCCCGGTGGTAAATCCGTCGTGGTATGTTTCAGTTAATAACGAGGTTGTGGCGTCTGGAGCAATTACAGCGACAGTCCCGAGAGGGAACAAAATCGTTATTAATTCAAAAGACGGATACCTGGAAGTCGCCGAATATACCGCAGAAAATGTATTTGTTCGAAACCTTTACCAATTCACAGATTTTTCGCGGGAGACGTTTGTATTATTCCCGCCGGGTAACTCAGTTTTATTTATTTCCGGTTCGTCGGACGACCCTATCGAAGCGTGGGTCCAGATTGAAGAGGTTCACGACACGATATGAGACGGCACCGCATAGAGATTTTTAACCGTGCGGACTTGTCGTTCGTTGCGTTCGCTGAATGTGAGGAGCCGGATATTAATATTGATTTTTTGGTATCGGCAGAAAGCACGGTAACATGTCCGGGACAGGTTGCAGGGAAAATCGGAGATTTTGCGCAAGTTCGAATAAATGGCCGCGTTTATTATCAGGGAATTTTGACGGACATCAATTTCGACGGAACAAAAACAGAAATCACCATGCAACAAATGGCCGACATATTAAATACACAGGTATTCGCGGACGTTTCGTTGCTTAACAGTCAATCAATAGAAACATGGCTGGGTGATTTGTTCGCCGAAACTTTTAATGGTTCGGACCCGTCGGCACGGCTTCCGGGTTTCACATTAGAAACGGGGACGTCGACGACAGGAACGCACGCCGCCAGCGACGACGGGGTTTATAACTTGTATGAGTTGGTCGTTTCGTTCTTCAAAGTTTACGGCGTTATTTTGAGAATTTCTTTTGATTTTGACAGCCGTTCGGTTTTGTTTGCTTTCCGATCAGTAAGCGACACAGTTCTGAAATTAAATTTGAACGTTTCCGACGTTATCGAGTTTGAGGTCCAGCCATCGCTTGATTCTGATTCGCCGAATAAAATCACGTTAAGAAATCAGGCAAACAAAGCGGAAATGGTTACGTATTATTGGCACCCGACCGAGTTTTCGGGGACGATTGACACGAACCCGAACACAAACAGAGCGCTGCCCGTTATCGCTCAGTGCGAAGAGATCATGCTGGACGATGGAGCGACGTTCTCGGCGGCCGCTTATGCCAGAGCGCAAGAGGTTTTATATTCGACCAGATACGACGATTTAATCACGGTAATAATTCGCGCGGATTCAAACTTAGTAAACACATGGGAAATCGGTCAGTTGTTCACGCTTTACGCGGACGATAAAACGTATAACACGCTATTGACTGGAATACATGCGCCGAGCATGGCAAGTATCGAGCTAACGTTCGGATACGTGCGCAAGCGTTTAACGCAAATTCTAAAAATGAGAAAATAGGAGACGTAAAAAATGAGACTTATCAGGTCAACCGGGCAGAACGTTTCACCGTCGGACGACGGCCGGTTATTCGATCAGATTTTTACCGATGGACTTTTCGCGGACACAACGTTCGCAATGCTCGGAGCTAACAACGTGCAAATCGGAACCATTTACGGGGATTTGTGCGGCCGTGATTTTACGATCGAGCAGCAGACAGTAGCGGTCGCGCTTCCGGAAGGCGAAGGGGAGACGAACGGGTATATTTTCGTGGAGATTGACACCTCCGCAGAAACCCCGCTTTCCGTCGGCTCAGCATTAGCACCGTTTACGCCTACATATGAGGACGTAAACGTGAACGGGGCGGTCGCGCAGATGATAATTGCGGAGTATACGGCGTCGGCGGTTGCGGTTACGTCAATCACCGCGAAGTATTCGAGAGTGAGCGCAGGGGGAATCGGTTCTCTTGCCATGATTGAGAGTTCACCGGCGACGGCGAACCATTCGGCTGGCTCGTACTTAGTTTATGATGGCGTACTTTATAAAGTCCGTTCAGCAATCGCGGCGGGGGAAACACTCGTCCCAGGAACGAACATCACAGCGACAACGGCAGGGGCGGAGCTTACGTCGTTAAATACAGGGTTAACAAGAAATAAAAAGGGAACAGACGTCGATTTAAGTGACCGCACAACGGATTATACGTTTCCTACCGACGGTTACTTGGTTGTGAGTGCAGGTAGCTCTGCGTCTGCAATAGCAATTGCTGAGTTGCGAGATTCTAACGCCGCATATATCGGCACAATCGGTGGTCAGGGTAACTCTGCTTATCCATCATGGATTACATTTGTTCGTGCGGGCATGATTGCGAGAACCAGAACCGTAAGAAACTCCGGATACGTTTCGTTTGTTCCGCTAGTAAGTTAAAAAAAGATAAACATCAACAGCGACAGCTCATTTAATGCAAAATCGGTGCGGTCTACCCATG
>Ga0310691_10006265_pt1 | contig 12725 bp, 9 predicted proteins | sample 176DNAGHGlowgp2_FD_203887 | JGI IMG/M metagenome (GOLD analysis project Ga0310691, IMG submission 203887) | Sheep rumen microbial communities from Palmerston North, Manawatu-Wanganui, New Zealand - 1766 DNA GHGlow gp2 (v2) (version 2) | ecosystem: Host-associated > Mammals > Digestive system >... | reverse complement strand
CACCGCATCGGCGTCGATCCGCCGCTCTCGCAGGCGGAGAACCCGGACGCCGTCTTCCTCTCGCACGTCCACGACGCGCTTCTCGCCGAGGCTCGGGAGAAGGCTGCGGGAGGGTCGCGCTTCCGCGCGACCGATGCGGACGCGCGGAAGCGCGTCCCTCCCATGGGGGGCGCGGGGGCGCAGCCCCCGTCCCCTTCAGGCGTCGGGGCGGCGGTCATCGACGCCGAGGGCCTCGCCAACGACCGCTTCCAGCAGTGCCGGACGCTGTTCCACCAGCAGAGCCTCTCGGCCGCCATGCGGGCGCTGCTGCCGCCAGGCCTCTTCGGCCTCTTCGCGCTGCTGCTCTTCCTCGCGATGGTCTCGACGGACGACTCCCGCATCTATTCGGCGGCGCTGACGATCGCGCAGGACGTCGTGCTGCCGCTACACGGGAAGCCATTCACGCCGCGCGGCCACATCGCGATGATACGCGTCGTGACGGTCTGCATCGGGCTGTTCTTCCTCGCCGGGTCGTATTTCATGAAGCAGCTCGACTACATCCATATGTTCAACCAGCTGGCGGTTTCCATGTGGACGAGCGGCGCGGGGCCGGTGATGGTGTTCGGCCTCTACAGCCGCTTCGGCACCACGGCCGGCGCATGGGCCGCCCTCGGCACCTCGACCGTCATGAGCGCGCTCTACGTGCTCGTGCAGCGCAACTGGGCCGATGTCGTCTATCCTGCCATCGCCAAGGCGGGCCTTGTCGATTCCGCCGACCGCGCGCTTCGGACCCTTTCCGCGCCGTTCGGGACGTGGATCGAATGGAAGATGGACGCCGTGAAATGCCCGGTGAACACGATTGAGTTCATGTTCTTCCTGATGCTCCTCACGCTGGCGCTCTACGTGGTTGTCTCCAAGCTCACGTGCCGCGCGCCGTTCGACCTGAACCGCATGCTGCACCGGCATCCTGTCAATCCTGCAAATCCTGCAATCCTGTCTAAAACCCCGCGTCTTCGCGTCGGAGGTCTGCTCCAGAAAATGGCCGGCATCACGCCCGAGTATTCGCGCGGGGACCGCGCCATCGCGTGGGGGGTGTTCCTCTACAGCTACGTCTTTTCGTTCGGCATCTGCTTCCTGGCCGTGGCGGTTTGGAATGCGTTTTCGCGCTGGCCGATCGCGTGGTGGGGCCGCTACTTCGTGTTCGTGAACTTCATCGTGCCGGGCGTCGTCGGCCTTGTCAGCACGTTCTGGTTCGGCATCGGCGGCGCGGTGGGGCTGCGCCGGCTCTTCCGCGACCTCGACGCCCGCACGGAGATCGACGAAACCGACGACGGCCGCGTGGAGGCACCCCCGCGACGGCGATCAATGCCCACAGGAGAAGCGAAACCATGACCATTAAGCCCGTTGCCGCCATAACGCTAATCGCGGCCTTTTCCGCGCGGGCCGCCGTGCATCTCGCCGACCCGTTTGCCGACGGCGCGGTTCTTCAGCGCGGGATGCGCGTCCCCGTCTGGGGGACGGCCGATCCCGGCGAAGAGGTCGCCGTCTCGTTCGCCGGACAAACGATAAAGGCCGTTGCCGGGGCCGACGGCAAATGGCGCGTCAACCTCGAGGCGATGGAAGCGTGCCGCGACGGGCGCGTCCTCGCCGCGACCGGGGGAAATGGCGGCGCTTCCGCCGAGGCGAAGGACGTTCTCGTCGGCGAGGTGTGGTTCTGCTCGGGACAGAGCAACGCGGAACTCCCGCTCGTTGGCGGCAGTCCCCGCTTCCGCGACGGCAAGGGCGCCATGCGCGCCCAGATGACGCACAAGCCGCTCGTCCGCCTCTGCTACCAGGCCGCATACTGGTGCAACGCCGAACCCCGCACCAACTGCCTGAAGAAGGTCACGTGGCTGCCATGCACGAAGGACACCCTTCTCGCCTCGCCGTCGTTCTCCGCGATGGGCGTCTATTTCGCGCTGGAGCTCTTCTCCGCGCTCGACGTGCCTATCGGCGTCGTCGGAGCGTGGTGGGGAGGGACGCCCATCGAGGCCTGGACGCCGGCGTCCGGCCTCGCCTCAATGCCGGAGACTGCGGCGCTGGCCGACGCCGGGGTGCTGGGGACGTGGAATTTCCCCAGGGAGGGCGGTTTCGGCGGGTGGGAGAGGGCGCAGGACCAGCCCCGCGTCCTGTGGAACGCGATGCTTGCGCCGTGGGCGCCCTACGCGATGCGCGGGTTCATCTGGTACCAGGGGTGCAACAACGTCGCCGACGGCCCGGCCTACGCGCCGAAGATGCACGCCCTCTACAACGGCTGGGCGCGCGAGTTCGAGAACCCTGACTTGCGCATCCGTTTCGTCCAGCTGGCGCCGTGGGGCGACGGGCGCGTCGCCGCCCTCCAAATGGCGCAGGCGCGGTTTGCCGCGGAGGAGCCGAACGCCGCCATGGCGGTCGTGAACGATGTCGGCAACCTCCATGACATACACCCCAACGACAAGGAGACGGTCGGCCAGCGCCTGGCCCTGCTCGCCCTCGCCCACGACTACGGCTTCGACGTCAAGGCCGATCCGCCGACGCCGCGCGAGTGGCGCGTCGAGGGCGATGTCTTCGTCGTCGAGTTCGACAATGCCGAGTCGCTCTACATCTACAATCCCGACAAGTCGCTCGCGACAGGCCTCGAGCTATGCGGCGAGGATGGCGAGTGGCGGCAGGGGACGATCCTGAACCTCAACGGGACTGGCGGAAACATTGATGGACCAAGGCTGGTCGTGTCGGCCGAAGGCATGTCCGCGCCGAAAAAGCTGCGCTACCTCCATTCGTGCCCGTGGTTCGGCGCGATCCACAACGAAGTCAACTTGCCGATGGGCCCGTTTCTGCTGGAGGCGGCCGCAGTGCCGGCGGACGAGACGGTCCTGTGGCCCTCGGACGCCACGGAGCTGCGCGCCCAGGAGGACTCCGTCCTCGCGCCGCTCCCGGACGGCGCGGCGGAGGTCCGCACCGGCGTGTCGTTCGCCTACCCGGGCGTGCGGATGGACTTCCTCGCCGGCGAGAGCGACCTCACGCCGTTCGGGCGCGTGGTCCTTCTGGTGAGCAACACGACGGACCGCGCCGAGACGGTGCAGCTCAGCGTCAAGGGCGAGACCGTCCAGGGGCAGACCCCCGGCGGGAGCGTCCGGCTCGCGCCGCACGCCGCCGGCGAGCTTCGCGTCGACCTCAAAAACATGCCGTGGGCGCTCGACGCCCCGCTGCCGCTCGCCGGGATGCGCGGCTTCCCCAAGGCGCCGGGCGACGGCTCGACGTTCGACCTGCGGCGCGTGCGCTCGTTCCACGTCTTCCTCCGGCAGGACGGCGAGCCGGGCGGCTTCGCCGTGCGCCGCATCGCCGCCACCCGCACGGGCGCGGAGCAGACGGTCCTCCCGGCTGCGACGTTCCTGCCGTTCGTCGACCGCTACGGGCAGTTCGCGCACGCCGACTGGCCGGGCAAGGTCCGCGACGACGCCGACCTCGCCGCCGCGCGCGACGCCGAGGCGGCGTGGCTCGCGGAGAACGCCGGCGGCCCCATCCCCGACGCCGACCGGTTCGGCGGCTGGGCCGGCGGCCCGCAGCTCGAGGCGACGGGGTTCTTCCGCACGGAGAAGGTGGACGGCAAATGGTGGCTCGTCGATCCCGACGGGCACCTCTTCTTCTCGCACGGCGTGGACGCCGTCTTCACCGGCGCCGAGACGGGCGTCTCCTTCCGCGAGGACTACTTCGCGTGGCTGCCGTCGAAGGACGATCCGGACTTCGGGGCGTTCTGGTCCGTCCGGTCCTCCCCCGAGGCGCACGGCTTCTACAAGGACCCGGCGCACGTGCCGTACGACCGCTTCGACTTCGCGAAGGCGAACGCGCGGCGCAAGTACGGCCCGGACTGGGAGCGCGAATGCGCCGAGCGCGCCCACGCCCGGATGCGCGCCTGGGGGCTGAACACGATGGCGGCCTGGAGCAGCGTCCCGATCCGCGAGATGCGCCGGACGCCCTACACGGCGAAGTTCAACACGCGCGGCCCCGCGATCGAGGGCTCCTCCGGCTGGTGGGGCAAGCTGCGCGACCCCTTCGCCCCCGAGTTCGCCTCGAACGTCTGCGCGAGCGCCGCGGAGGCCGCCGCGCTCAGCGGCGACGACCCGTGGTGCGTCGGATGGTTCGTCGACAACGAGCTGAGCTGGGGAAGCGACGACCGCGAGATCGGACGCGCCGTGCTGCGCTCGCCGGCGACGCAGCCCGCGAAGCTCGCCGCGCGCGACCTGCTCGCGGCAAAGTACGGGAGCGCCGGGGCGCTCGATGCGGCGTGGGGCACCGGCTACGGCTCGTGGGAGGGCTTCCTCGCCGCCACGAACCTGCCCGACGAGGCGCGCTGCGGCCCCGACCTTGAAGCCATCCACCGCGCCGCGGTTGCCCGGTATTTCCAGACCGTGCGGGACGCCGTCAAGGCCGTCGCGCCGAACCGTCTCTACCTCGGCTGCCGCATCGCCTGGGGCCGCGACGTCGTCTACGAGGAGTGCGCGAAATACGCCGACGTCGTGAGCGTGAACGCCTACGGCCGCCCGCCGATGCGCGACCTGCCGCCGACGGCCGAGGACAAGCCGATGCTGAGCGGCGAATTCCACTTCGGCGCCCTCGACCGCGGGATGTTCCACACGGGGCTTGTCGCCGTGCGCGACCAGGACGAGCGCGCGGACGCCTACCGCGCCTACGTCGGCGCGTGCCTGGACCACCCGCGCTACGTGGGCGCGCACTGGTTCCAGTGGATGGACCAGCCGCTCACCGGCCGCGGCGACGGCGAGAACTACCAGATCGGCTTCGTCACCGTGGCCGACGCGCCCTATCCCGAGCTCGTCCGCGCCGCCCGCGACACCGCCGCGACGATGTACCGCCGCCGGTTCGCTGTGAACATCCAGGACCTCCAGATGGCGACGGAAGCGCGTTGACTGCGCGGAACGGCGTTTGATTTTTACGCAAAATGGCGCATCGTCCGCGGCGGCTTGTGGTAGGTCGTCGTTCGCGGCGCTCGGCGCCGTGGCTCCGACCGACCCGGACGCGCCGGTCTTCGGCGCATGCTCCGCGTCCGTCTCGGGCGGCGACGTGCGCTTCTCCGTCGAGCTGGCGCGCTCCTGGAGCGCAAGTGCGCGGACGGTTCGATCATGGCCACGAAATGGAAGCCCGCAAGCGGGAGGGGGCGTTTGCGCTGACAAGGCGGCCCTGCCGACGCAATGGGATTTTGCTTGCATTTGCTCCTCGGTCCTGCTAGGTTTTCGATTCGCAAACGAATGTTTCGCAAACAGTAGTTTCGCAAACGAAGGTTTGCGGACAAAGGTCGAAACGGGAACGCTCGACTTCCGCGAAGTGAAGACCGACCCGCGCCGGATCGACCTGCAGGCCCTCGGCCTGAAAGTCGCGGCGTTCTTCCGCAAGAACCCCGACTTGCGCCGGGAGCGCTTCGGCATCGGCGGTCTTTCCCTCGACGACATGTGAATCGCGTCCGTTCCGGCGCGTTCTCCGCCCCCGACCTGCACTAGGTCCTTATTCTGCGATGACGATGGCGTCGGGCCGTTTTCGGAAGGACTTCTCGCAGGAAATCGTGCGGAGTCCTTTGCCGGCGTAGCCATCGGCGATCATGCGATCCACGAGGCCCGGCGCCATCCGGGCGGCGTTGGGTTCGGAAAGCGAGGTCTTGGCCCCATCGGAAAAACGAAAGCCAGGCGTGTTCGAAATGGCGCGGAGATCGGAAATCGCATTTTCCTTCGTCGCCGCGTAATGGTGCTGCAAGGCGAAATACGCTTCCGAGACAACCGTGTCTGAAACGTGGAGAAAACCGCCGTCGGCGATGATGGACTGCAAGGTTTCGGCAACCTTGGCGGCCAGGGCCGGAGGATCCGATGTGATGATACGAAGCAGCGCCGATGTGTCGAGGCCGTAGTCCATCATTTCGCTCCCTCTCGAATCCGGCGTTCGCGTTCCTCCCATTCAGCTTTCCTCCCTTTCGCTATGCTAGCCCGGATGGATTCCATGTCGTGAGGGACATCGTGTCGGATGTGCGAGGCGGCGATCCCGAACCATGCCGGCAAGGACGTTTTCGGCGTTTCCGGCAGGGAAACGGCAGACGGCGGAGTCGAAACGCGAGGGGGCTCCGCAGTTACGATTTGGGCGGCGGCGGAGCCGCCGTCAAGCCAGTTCTGGAAAAACGAGAGCGTCACGCCACGCATGGTGCGTCCTTCAAGGGCGCATTTGGATTTCACGCGGCGGAGCATGGTGTCTGGAATGTCGATTGTCGTGCGCATGGCACCGAATACTACAGTATTCATGTATAGATGTCAATGCATATTCAGGCGAATCCAGGGCTGACGCATCAAAACGAGCCCCGCCGCCGGGGCGGCGTGGGCGTTTTGATGCATCGGCCGTGGTACCAGACCAAAACCGGCTTGCCTCGGCAAACCAGTTCTGTTATCCTTTGCCTTGTCGCACGGCACTTTGTCGCGCAAACCCGGAGAACCCCTGCCTCAAGTAGACCCCGAACCAACCAATTGCTTTCTGCATGAAAGTCGTTCCAGCTGAATCGTAGGAAAATTCAATCGGACGACACGATGCAAGAAGGAACGCGCGTAAACGCGCGAGCCTCTTTCCGTGTTTCCGATAAGGCCATTCCTACGAGCCTAGCTGGAGGATACTGGGAAGAGGCCGCATTTTTGTTGTCGGATTCGATTCCTTTCAGAGTATAGAGCTTGAGCAAGATACCAACACAATCATCGACGGAACAGCATCCACGAGGAAAAACAAGATGGAAAACAGGAACATCGAATCCGCGAATCCATCGCATAACCGATGGAATGACTTCATGAAACTGCTCTGGCTTGAAATCGCCATTGGCGCGATTTCAAGTCTGATCGGTCTTCTTGATGTTCGCGAATACTACGCAAACGGAAGAATGGCATTTTTCCTTGTCAGCCTGTTCGGAGTCATCGTGGATGTCTGGCTTGTTATGGCGATATCCCGGCGGAAAAGCTGGGCCCGAAAGACGTATCTCGTTCTAACTATTCTCGGCCTGACCAGTACGGTTTTGACCGTATGTTTTTCAAACTACACGTTTCTCGTATCCGACAATTTCTTGATTTGCCTTGCGGATTTTGCCTCCGACGCCATTTCAGCGTATTGTGTTTACTTATTCTTTGTCCCCGATATTAAAGCAGAATTTCTCCCGGATTCGGAAAAAACTGGTGCGGAAGCCACAATCAATCGCTACCAATGTATTGCATACATATCCACAATCATTGTCGGATCTGTCATATTTCTTGTCATGGACAGTGTTCATCAAGATTCGGAACAAATTGTCGATGACACGGTGGCGGCAGCCGCAAAGGGGTCAAAAGAGGCTAAAGATAGCTTCATTGATATCTTGCATGACGTTTATGTATCCGAACTTCCCGCTTGCGACCGTGACAACCCGGAGGCTATCCTGAACCAGTATGAACGCGCTGTCCGAGATGTCGAATCTGTCATTCACGAAAGCCAGACGGAGAAGGCGAATCAAAACGCCCACGACGATTCCATAAGGCGTCTGGCTCGTGGTGCGCGCGGAATAACTTATCATGCAAACGACATAGGCAGGTTTTTCAAGAAAATCGCTCTCGGCGTATGTGTTCTCGTTGGTGTCATATTCAAGAAGATAACCGCCGTGTTGCAAACGGTTTTTGGCGGACATTCTGAGAAGAATCCTAAATAAATCCGGTGCCATCCATGCAATTCCAGTGTCCCAAGTGCAAATCGATTCTCGCGTCGGAGGCGGTGTCCGAAGGCGCGAGGGTGCAGTGCCCCGAATGCGGGGAGGCGTTCGATGCGTCTCCATTCGTCAGGAAGGCGAAGACCCTGCGTGCGGTCAGACGAAAGACCGACGATGCCAAGGAAAAGGCTTCTGGCGAACTGCCGGAAATTCTCCATGACAAACTTGCCTCTTCGATCGGCATTGAGAAACTTGAAGGGTTCAGTCTTTCGGCGCTTTTTTCCGAAACCTTCTCGAAGCACTCGCGCGAAGAGGTCGAGGAGAGCTTCACGGTCGGGACGCCGTCCTCCACGCCGGACATCCTGGCCGTTGACGCCTCGTGGCCGAAGCCGTGGCTGTTCATGCGGATGCTCCTGGCATCGCTCGCGCTCTACTTCCTCTTCTGGATCGGGTGGCGGCAGTTCGAGAACACGAATCTGATCCCAGGATGGATCATGATCGGATCGTTCGCGGTGCCAGTTTCGTCCCTCGTGCTGTTTCTCGAATTCAACGTCCGGCGCAACATCTCGCTCTACATGGTCGCAAGGCTGGCGTTTCTCGGCGGCATCCTTTCGCTTTTGATGTCGCTCGTCCTGTTCAACCTCTTCGACTCCGGAATTTGGGGCGCATCCGTTGCCGGGCCCATCGAGGAAAGCGGCAAGGTTCTGGCGATGCTCGCCGTGGCTCGGGCGGCAAAATACCGCTATAAACTCAACGGACTTTTGATCGGCGCGGCCGTCGGCGTGGGTTTTTCGGCCTTCGAGTCGGCGGGCTATGCGCTGAACGCCTGTCTGAACACAACCGTGGACGCTTCGTTCTGGGCCGCCTCGCGCGAGGAACTGCAGGATTCGATTCTTGCATTCGGCATCCATCAGGGCGCGGAGACGATGGAGAACGTTCTGACCGTCCGTGGACTGCTGTCCCCGCTTGGACACATCGTCTGGTCGGCGATCGCCGGTTGCGCGATGTGGCGTACGATCCGCGGGCAGCCCTTCCGCTGGCGAATGCTCGTAGACGTCGATTTCATCCGACTTCTTCTCGTCCCGGTCGTCCTGCACATGATTTGGAACGCGCCGTTCGAACTACCCTTCTACGGCAAATATCTGCTCGTCGGCGCTGCGGGTTGGTTCGTCTGCCTATCCCTCGTCCAGGAGGGATTGCACGAACTCCGAGCCGAGCAGATTAAAGCGGCGAAAAACGGAGCGGCAAAAGTCGGCGTCGCGGAAACGGAAACGCCGGCATCCGACGGGCCGGCCGACAACGAGGCAGGACCAAAGGGAGAAAACGGACAATGAGCACGATCTCTTTTCAATGTCCGCATTGCGGACAGTCATACGAAGGCTCGAGCGAGGACATCGGCAGTCAGGCGGAATGCGCGTCGTGCGGAAGGTCGTTCGAGATAGAGGCCGGGTCAGTGATGGTCGTCGGAAAGGCGCGGCCCAACGGCCTTCTCTGCTATCTGGGCGTCCTTCGGCGCTATTTCGGATTCCGCGGACGGATGGGACGGCGCGAATTCTGGTGGGCGGCCCTGTTCCAGTTCGCGGTCATGTTTGTCGTTGGTTTCGTGGATGGTGCAACCGGCGCCGAAATGGGCCTGATCTCCGTGTTTGCCATCGCAACGGTCTTTCCCGCATACGCGGCGGCCGCGCGGCGGCTGCACGACACGGACAAGAGCGGCTGGTGGGTGTTTCTGTTCTTCATGCCCGTCCTGAATCTGGCCTTTCTCGCCTGGCTTGTCCAGAAGGGCGATTCCGGCCCCAACCGGTTCGGCCCCGATCCAAAGGTCTCCTGAACTCAACTCCCATCCTCCTGCTTGCCATGCCCGAAGAGGAATTCAAGATCGCGTGCCCGCATTGCGGACAGCACTACCAAGTCGAATCGTCCATGTCGGGCGCGACCGTCGAATGCGCCAAATGTGGAAAGAGTATCATGATCGAGGATCCGTCACCATCGCAGGCCGGAACGGTCCCCGTGGAAATCTCGGTCGTTCGGAAAGGAAGAGGTCTTCGGACTGCTCGTATGCCAGGCGTCATTGCAGGCTCTGTGGCCGCCATTGCCGTTGTCGTATTGGCGAGCATCGCCCTTTCAAGAGGAAAAACGACCGACGACTCTTCGTCCAAAACGCTCGCTGCCTCAAGGTCCCAAAAACCATTGGTAACGGAAGAGAAAGACAACGACGACAACCGCAGCGTCCGCGAACAGACAACCTGCAACCGCAACGCGAATGGATCGTCGGCTGGCTCGGCGACCATGTCGGATGACGCGGAGACAGAGCCGCTTCAAGTTGAAAAAGAGTCTATGCTGGAACGGGTCCGGAAAGGCAATTTGATGCCGTGCCTTCTTGACGGGGTCATTTTCAATGCCGCGACCGGACGATACGAAATTCCCGAAAAACATCGATCTCGCGAAAAGGCTCTCAATTGGAATCAAGTTTTGGATCAAGATGAACATCGCCACGGCTATTCATGGGAACGCCAGGTCGCCGCAACATTGCAAAACGGAGGACCCTATGCCGATGCCGCCGAGACCATGCTCAACCGGTACCTTTCAGGCGAATTAACCGTTCCAGCGGATGGAAATGGATCCTTCGACCCAAAGACCGGCCGTATCGTGCCGGAGAAACGAGGCACCATCTCGACATCCGCACAAGCATGGAATCTGGCTCTTTCCATTGACGAAATCCGGTTCGGGTATTCATGGGAACGAACAAGGATGCTCGGACCCCGGAAGATTCGCCGTTGGTCCTTTTTCCATCAGTTCATCAACGGAACGGTCGAGAGACCGCCTCTCTCCGTTGGCGAAGTTTTTGATTGGCTGTCCGGCAAGATTGTACGCAAGGACGGAAAGGACTTGTCGGGAAGCGCGAAACAGTTTAATATCATGATTGATAATGCAATGGTTGTGTCAGGACGCTCTTGGAAGGACTGCTTGTCGGAGTGGCGGAACCTTCCGCCACTCTCGCGCGACGAACGCGCAGTTCGTTCTTTTGCCGAACAGGTGGTACGCGGTGAGGTCAATCCCCCGCTGTCGGTTGGCGAAACCATCAACATGGACACTGGCGAGATCTATCGCCCGGACGGCCGTCCGATATCCGGTGCGGCGCAGCAGTGGAATATTGACGTAGAACGCGATTGCCTTCTTTTCGGATACACCTGGAAGGATGAACGGAATGAGATTGCCAATGACCGAGTTAGATCTACAGCGCTAGACATCAAGCCAAAACGGAAATCCGGAATGTTCCCAACGGAATTCCCGAAGCCGCCGAAAGTCAAGCGACCTGTATGGTAAACCTAATCGCAGCAGTTGGCGCGGCATGAGCCGCGCCAACTGCGCTTGTGGCGCGGGTTTCGTGCGAAACCCGCGCCCACCCAACGGGTGACGAAACGGTTGGACACGAAAAGGCGTCCCGTTTATTCTCTGCGGCAAGGAGCTACCAACTCAAGCCGAAGGGAACAGGCGGGACGCGATGCAAGACACTACCAGAGACACGGTCAAAGTCAATCGGAAAAACCGCACGAACACAGGATAGCCGTCCGAAGATCCCTGCAAGACCTTTCGGAAGCTTTCGCCGCCGCGCCGTCCGGCGCGGCGCGTTCCGCAGTTGGCCTCGCGCGCATCCGCGCGCGAAGGCCAACTGCTTTTTTAGGGATCAAGGGGGAAAGGCGCCGCCGGCGCGGGCGATCATGCCGTCGAGGCTGGCCGTTCCCTCGGGCTTGCCCGAAAGCAGATCCAGGCCGAAACTCTCCACGAGGCGGGCGCCGTCGCGCTCGCTTTCGACGACGTACGCGAAGCAGTCCGTGCCTCCCTCGCCGACCATGAGAGGCGTCTTTCCGGCCAGGGCCGTGCCGTCGCCGAGGGGAAGTCCCTTGCCAATGACGCGGAAGAGGAGCGGCGAAAGGACGCCCTCGTGCGGAAGATCGCCGAAGACGGGATGGTCGAGGAGCGCCGTGCCGACCTGCTCGCCCATGAACCACCATCCGAGCGAGGCGTTCGGCACTCCCTCGGCCTTCCCGACGGCGACGACGCCGCAACCGCGCGCAAGCGCCGCCTCGACGTCCGGCGAACCGGCCTCGGCGACGACGACCGCCGCGTTCGCGGCTTCCGGCGTCCCCGTTTCGGAAACGCCGGAGAAGAGCGCCGACATCGCCGTGGAAAGCGACGGCGACACCGCGATGCCCCGACCGTCGCGGACGCCCCGGCTCGGGAACAGCCAGAAATCCCACTCGTTGGCGGGGATTCCGTCCACGCGGACGACGAGCGTCGCCTTGACGGGGCGGTCCACGCCCGGGATCTCGATCCTCGCCGAGGCGATCTTGCGGGCTGCGCCGGGGGCGATGTCGCCGATGCCGCCGCCCCCCTCGGCGAACGTCCGGCCGTCGGAAACAAGGCGCCATGCGAGGTTCGCGTCAGGGATCGTTTCCCTGTCGTAGCAGGCCACGAGGACGTCCGCTTCGAGGCCGTCGCCCGCCACGAACACGCGCCGGTCGTCGTCCGGAATGTCGAGCAGGACGCACGTCAAAGGCAGTTGCGGAGAAACTCGACCTGGATGTCCTTCACCCTCTCGTAGCCCGCTTCGTTCGGATGGAAGCGGTCGGGGCCGGTCAGACTCGCGGCGTTGTCCGCCGTGATGCCGCCGCCGAACACCGCCACCTTCGGTCTTGGCGCCGGACGGAGGTCGCGCACGAGCTCGTAGAGGAAGGTGGCCGTGGCGGGATCGAGGTCGGTGCGGGCGGTGAAGCGGAGGGTCCCGTCCGCGAAGTCCGAAGGCACTTCGCCCATGCGGCGGCCGGATGGGGAAAGGCGGTAGACCCGCCAGGCGGGTTTTCCGCCAATGACGGGGCCAGCTTCGTTGGCAATGACAGGGCGGCCTACGGCCGCAATGACGGAACCGCCTTCGGCGGTAATGACGGGGCCGGCTTTGCCGGCATTCGCCGCGCAGCGGCGTCCTTCCTTCGCGTCGAGCGTGAGCTCGACGCGC
>Ga0310691_10006263_pt1 | contig 12726 bp, 11 predicted proteins | sample 176DNAGHGlowgp2_FD_203887 | JGI IMG/M metagenome (GOLD analysis project Ga0310691, IMG submission 203887) | Sheep rumen microbial communities from Palmerston North, Manawatu-Wanganui, New Zealand - 1766 DNA GHGlow gp2 (v2) (version 2) | ecosystem: Host-associated > Mammals > Digestive system >... | reverse complement strand
TGGCTTCCTTCTTCATGATACATCCCCGCCGTTCCAGGGAAGCCTTTGAGGAGCTCATAGACGACTGGGAGGGCTGGCTGATTTCCGACGATCTTGCAGTCTGCCGGTCCTGGCGGTACGGCAGGCAGTCGTGCCTGGCGCACCTGCTGCGGCATGCCCAGAAACTGTCGGAGGATCCCGACCGCGACATAGCATCGTGCGGCCGCCTTTTGAAAAAGCATTTCCAAAAGATGGTCGCCATGAGCAAAAGCGGGCCGAACGAGGGCGATCTAAAGTCCTGGATACGGGGGGTCGGAAGGTGCGTCTCAAAGCATATGGGCATGAACAACGATGCGGGCGTGTTCTGCAGGCGCATAGCCTCGGAAATGGACGCTTTGACGGCCTGCCTCCGGCGCGGCTGCATCGAGCCGACAAACAACATCGCCGAGAGGGCCCTTCGGCACCCGGTCATGCGCAGGCGCGCGAGCATAGGCACGACAACCGACAAGGGCGATCGCCTCATTGAGCGCGGACTCTCCCTGAGACAGACGTGTCTGCTGAACGATCGTTCGCTCTTCGACGAACTCGTCGAAGCCCTGTCAGCTGTAAAGGAGAACAGGCGGCCGCGCATCCGGTGGATTCAAACAAAGGCAATACGCGCGGCGTACGACCAGTACCAGGCTGGGGCTTAGTGGGCGGGATCAGACTTGGCTATTCACAGGGGTGAGCGGATACCATTGGCAAGGGGCAAAATCCGCCGATCCGTGGCGTTTTGCCACGCAACATTTTGAAATTACTCGCTTTCCCAGAAAATGCCACGGTGAAGTCAATGTTTGGCTGCAGATACCTGAAATATGCCCCACTCCGTCCAGAAGCCCCCGCACAAAACGCAGAGGCATGGCAATCTCATACTTCTCCGCAAGACTTTGCACCCTCCTGCGCTCTGGAAAAGCCGGCAGTTCGGGCAGGCAGGACGTTGCGGACAGGGGCAAAGAAGCGTAGAGCACAGCCAGCGCCACGCCCCCGCGCCTGGCGCGCAACCCAAGGAGCAGACCTATGCTACGCCACATCGCGGCCGCGGCCCTCGTTCTGGGCCTCGCCATGGCATCCCCCCTGCCGGCATCCGCCGACATGGACGTGTCCTTCAAGGCCAAGCTCACCAGTTCAGGCGAGCAGAACTACGGCACCGAAAGCTGGAAGATCCTGACGCTCTCAAGCGCCGGCACCACCGACGTCGTCGTCAACCGCGTCGAAGTCAACCGCCAGGACGTCACCGCCCAGTGCACCAACGTCAAGATCCCCTGCAGGATGCCTCCCGGCTCCAGCCTTGTCTTCAAGCTCCCGGCCAGCACGGTCCTGAGCGAGATCACCGTCCACACGGACGGCGGTCCGGTGCGCATGCGCACCCGCTAGCGGACAGCCCTCTGACGCCGGCTGGCCCCGTTCCGGATACGCCGGGCGGGGCTTTTGGCTTTTCTGGCCCCGGCATTCCGCCAGCTGCCGGCAGACAGGCGCTGGGACCGGCAGGCAGGCAAGCAAGCAGGCCTGGGCAGCGGCAAGGCGGGCGCTGGGACTGAATGCTTCAGGACCGGGCGTGGCAGAAGCCTGCGGGATGATCGTCGAAACGCAGCTCCGCTTGCGCATTTTTCCCAGACTGTGCCATGCTCCTCCCAGGCCCTTCGCCAGCCGTCCGGTCCAGACCAGCCCTGCCAGGGCACGGGGGACGGACGGCACCACCCCAAGCCCCAAGGAGCAATGCCATGCAGCCGCTGTCCCCTGTTCCGATCCTGCCGTCGTCTCTCTGCCTGCCAGCTTCCCTTAGCCTGTCGCCAGCCTGCGGACGCCCCCAAGGCGTCCGGGCGAAGCGGCAAGGCCCCTGCCGGGCCGGCCTGCTGGCCCTGCTGGCCCTGCTGGCCCTGGGGTCCGGACCAGCAGCCGCGCCCCTTCTCGCGCCGGCAGGCGATCCCGAGGAGACGGCGATCTACCTTCGCATCAAGTCCGGCGAGCCCGGCACCTGCGCGGCCTTTGCCAAGGATGGGAGCGCTCCTGGCAGGCTCGTGACCTCGCGCATGCAGCCCAACCGCTGGGGACGGGTCCACAAGGGCACCGACTTCGGCTACGGCAGGCACGAGTGCCTCTACGCCATGGCCGACGGCAGAGTGCTGCGCCTTGGCCGGGATGCCGGCAGCGGACCGCGCAGCCGGGGCACCTACATCGAGATAGCCTACGACAAGGGCCCCCTCGCCGGCACCGTCCAGCGCGTCTACCACATGGCCGCCGTCTTTCCGCCCTTTGCCGCCAGAGGCGACGACGGACGCCTCGTCCTCTGCCCCAAAGGCACGCGCATCTTCAAGGGACAGGCCTACGGCACGGTGGGCAACACCGGCCACTGCGTGGGAAGGAACGGCGGCTACCACGCCCACGTGGAGCTCACCCTCCCCAGCGGAAGACTGTGCGACGTCACCCGCATCATGGAAGAAGCCTGGCACCGCTCCCGGGAGAGCGACTACTTCCTGCTCTACCAGCGCTACAGCTACAACCTGACGCCGGAACGCATCCGCCTTGTCCTCGGCGAGGCCCTGCGGATTCCCGGCGCCGTTGAGGACATCAGGCGCGATGCCGGCCAGCCCCTTGCGGGCATGCTGGCAGCGGAGCTGGCAAGGCTCGGCCAGGCAGCTCCCCAGGTCAAGGCGGACCAGCCGTAGGCCGCGGGATGCCAAGAGAGCGCGAAAGCGCGATTAGCAGCGAAAAACCTCCTCCCAGGCTCGGCACCGCGGGCTGGAGCGGACAAACGGAGCCTGGAAGGAGGAAGCGCGAAGCCAGCTCCGGATCCGGGCTGAGCGGAAGAAGCCGCGGATCCGGACTGGCAAATCTGAACGGTGCTGAACGAAAGGGCAGAAGGACAAACGGGACAGAACGGGGCCTGGCAGGCGCCTATGCGCGCCTGGCCGCGCCTGAGCGGGCGCCGGGTGCCGAAAGCTCGAGGACAGCGGGCTCGAACCCCCTCTCGAGGGTGCTGTCCAGCGCGCCCTCTCTGGCCTCGAGGTAGAGGCCGTGCCAGCAGACAGAGACCGTGATCACGGCTGCAAGGCACACGCCGACCACGGCTGCCGAGGCAAGCACGGCAAAGTTCTCGAGCAGGCGGCCGCGGGAGCAGGACGACGTCCCGGCTGCTTCAGGCGCGCTGGCAAAGGGCACGGCGCAGGGCAGGGGAGAGGCGGGCTGAATGCGGGATGCAGAAGAAAGCGGGCTGGTCATGGCGTGTCCTCCTTGCCGCCGGATGCAGGCGTTACGTTGGGTTGCGAGCTCCGGCTCCTGCCGGGCTTCCGGTCAACGGCGGCTGATGCGGGTGTGCGCCCCGGCACATTCCAAGGCGCTTCGGGCTGCCGGCGAGGCTTCAGGCTTGACGGGAAGAAGTTCCTGCCTGCTTCCTGCCGGCAGACCAAGTATTACTCATTTTGGGAAAATATGGCAAGCGATTTTTTCCCTTTTTGTAAAAGAATCTTGCTTTTCTGCGAGAAAGCGTTCGTCCGTGCGGCTGGCCCAGACTGCACCAGACTGGCCCTGACTGGCGGAAGGCGTCAGGCAAAGGCTTGCGCAGGGCATGGACTGGGACGTCGGACTGGCCATGGAGCGAATCGCCGCCCAGGCAGGCTTCAGCGGGGAAGGAGAGGCAGACAGCTGAAGCCCGCAGGGGCGGCAAACGCGTGCCTGGCAGACAGCTTCCTAGCCGCGGACAAGCGCCTTGCCGGCCGCGTCCTGCCGGCCAGGGACGGCCCCGAGCTCGAGGACGGCGACCTTGAAGCCACTGTCGAGGGTGCTGTCCAGAGCGTCCTCCCGGGCCTCAAGGTAGAGGGCGTGCCAGCAGACGGAGACCGTGATCACGGCTGCAAGGCACACGCCGGCAACGGCTGCCGAGACGAGCACGGCAACGCTCTCGAGCAGGCCCGTGCGGGCACGGAAAGCCGGCACCGCGGCTTGCGGGACGACGGCAAAGGGCTCGGCGCAGGGAAAGGGCGGAGACGGGATGGAGGCGGGATGCGGAAGAAAGCTGGGTGGTCATGGCGTATTCTCCTTGCCGCCGGAGGCAGACTTCAGGTTGGGTCACGAGCTCCGGCTCCTGCCGGGCTTCCGGTCGACGGCGGCTGTTGACGGCATGCGACCCTGGGCACATCCCAGGGCGCTTCAGGCTGACGGCAGGCTTGCGGGAGGGACATCCAGCCCGCTTTCTGCCGGCAAGACCAGTACTAGTCTTTTTGGGAAAAGATGGCAAGCGAACTATTCCCTTTTGGTAAAAAAATCTGATCTTTCTCGCAAGGCCCCTCGGCGGTCCTGTGGCAGCGACCTGGCTCCAGGCAGGAGCATTCCAGACAACCACTTAATTTTTCTGTGATATTTTCCCCAAGACAAGGAGAGCCTCTGCCTGGGGTTTGGCCAGGGTGCTCCCAGCCCCCCTTGTCGGAGACAATGCCCCGAAGGCCGCATGCAGGCAGCCTGCGACGCCCCTTCCTGCCGTCAGGCAGGCGGCAGCAGCCGACGGCAAGGCACGGCAGCGACAGCCGGGCACCACCGTCAGGACAAACAGCGTCCGCAGGGCTGTAAGCCGCCATGCTCAAGGGGGGCCTGCGCCCCCTCCGGCAATGACGCCAGGACCAGCTCCTCAGCGCAGGGCCCGGCGAGCCGGGGCAGCCAGACGCCTGCTCTCCCCAAAGGACGCGCACGCCAAGGCGTTCCTGAGGATCGTCTGCAGGGGCGTCTGGACGGGCCTCAGGATGGCTGGTCTGGATGGCGTGTCTGGACTGCGCCCCGGCCTCGAATCCCCCCTCCTGCGCCACTGGCGCTCAGGGACTGGACGCCGCCGGAAGGACGAAGGAGAGGCGTGCAGACAAGCTCTGCCCCGCAGGTGTCAGACAGGGGCCTGTCCCGGCAGGCAGCTCCGCTCCCTCTGGGACGCCGTGCCTGAAGCCGGCCAGCGGCTTGCTGACGCCGCTGACAGCCGCCGAGGCAGGAAGGGCTGCATGCCCGAGCAGACCGCCACGGGCGCCGGCTTCAGGCAGAGCGCTTCCGGCGCGATGGCAACGGGGACGGCGCAGGAAAGAGGCTGGCTTGCGGGTGGGACATCCAGCCCGCTTCCTGCCAGCAAGGCCATACTCGTTTTGGGAAAACAAGGCCAGCATGCCTCGCGCTTGCGGGACAAGGCCGGCTTTCTTCCGGCCCCGGTCCAGGCCCGGTCCAGAGCCGGGCCAGAGCCGGTCCAGACCCGCTCCTGAATTCCTCCAGCCCCCCTCGGCAGTCCCTCAGAATTCCCTCGGAAGCCCCGCGGCGAGCTTCGGACAGCCTCGGACAGCCTCGGACAGGGCCGGGTCAGCCCTGGGCAGTGCCGAGCCGTGCCGGCTCGAGTTCGTGCTCTTCCAGACAGTTCCCAAAAAGCAACGCCGTCACTGGATCAGCCGGATCAAGAGGGCCCTTCCGCCTCCAAGCGCGGGACCAGCTGACCCATGCGGGAAACGAACCCATGCGGAAAGCGGAAGAGGCGAGGCCAGCGGGAACATGGAGCTGGCGCATGGCGCTCAGGCACCCCCAGAGGCCGGGCGGCGATGCAGCTCAAGCCTGCAGAGCCTGGCTCCGCAGGCTTCGGCAAGAGCAAGGGCCTGATCTGCGCCGGCAGGACCGCTAACGGCATCGCCTGCGGTGAAGACGAACTGGCAGCGGGGAAAGGCTCTCCGCAGGCCCTGCACGGCGCCTGCCAGCGACAGAGAGGGGCCGGGCCGGACAGCGCCGTCCCGGGCCTGTCCAGACAGAGCGGAATCAGGCCGGGCAGACTCGGGCAGCGCCGGCCCGCATGCACCTGGCAGCCCCTGGTCAAGCCCGTCGATCAGCACGATGCCGCCTCCCTCCAGGGGATTGGCCAGGGCAGGGTTGAGCAGGGCCAGGCGACAGGCCATGTCGGCTGCAAGGGCGCCCAGCAGGGCATCCCCCCGGGGAAGGAAGGCCAGATCGCGCACGCCTCCTTCCCGCTCGAGCAGGAGGCGCGGACGGGGACCTCCCTGCAGTGCAAGGTCCGTGCAGTCCGGAAAGAGGAGCTGCAGGGCGGCAAGGATGCAGGCCTTCAGCCTCTCCGGCGGGACAGCGCACCCCAAAGCCGTTCCGGGGGCGGCGCCGGAAGCAATGCTGGCAGAGACAGGGCTGCCGCTCCCGGCACAGGCGACGCCTGCGAGCGTCAGGAAGCGGCACAGCCTGGCCTTGGCGCCAAAGCCGGCATCGTAGGCGTCGAAGCAGGAATCCGCCCTGCTTCCCGGTCCAGTGCCTGCAAAAAGACGGCGATCCCGGGGATAGCAGGCAACGAGGGGCAGGGAGCAGCCATGATCCCTGATCCGGCGCTGCAGATAGAGTCCAGCGAGGAATCTGGCGTCGCCAAGGGAGCTGGCCCTGCGCGTCCGGGCTCCCTCCCCGGCCTTGGCAAGGCGCCAGGAAAAGCTGCTTCTGCCGCTGCGGACCGTGCAGGCGAGGCTGGCTGCCGGACTTGGGACAGCAGGCCGATCAGGAACAGGCGAACCTGGGACAGCCTGCGGGGCGCCGGCAGAGGGGGACGGAACAGGGAAGGGCACGCCCGCAAGGACGCCGGCCCGCCGGCTCCGGCGCATGGCCTGGACGAAGCAGGACAAGAGGCGTGCCAGCCCGTCCAGAAAGCCGCTCTGCTCCTGCCGGCTTCCGCCGGCCACGAGCCAGGCCGAACCCGCTGAAGCCGCATCAGGGGAAGGGCAGGCGCTCCCTTCCGGGCTCCCGTCCGGGGGGACGCAGGCCGCTGGCGCGGCCTCAAGGCTGGCCCGGCAGCTGAAGAAGGGGCCGAAGTTTTCCAGAACAACGCGTTCGACGATCATGCCGGTGCTCCTGGCAGGGGAATGGGGGAACGGGAGGGCGGGGACCGGACTGTCCTTGCCGGCGCCGGCGGGGCGTTATCCTGCCGTCCCGGGGAACAGGGGCATTGTGCACATTTTGGGAAAATTCGGCAAGCAGAATATTGTCAATTGGGAAGAATTCGCCACTGCCCGTGCCGGCGCGGGAGCGCGCCCGGAAGACGGCCGTCTCAGGCTCTGCCTGCGGCAGGCTGGGCCCCTGGCCAGTGCCGGAGCGACGGCAAGCGCAGAACGCCGAAGGGCGCCCCTCCCGGACTGCGGGTAGGGCGCCCTTGCCAGCATTCACGCGACGAGGATGCCGAAAGGCTGGCTAGCAGACCGTCCCTCCGGGATTCTGGGGGCCGGGATCCTGGAGGCTTGCCAGCGGCTCGCCGTAGTAGGCCTTGCGGTAGATCTCCCTGAGTTCGGCGACAAGGGGATAGCGGGGATTGACCGAGGTGCACTGGTCGTCAAAGGCTGCGAGAGCCATCTCGTCGAGCTTGGCCAGGAAGGCAGACTCTTCGACGCCGGCATCGCGTATGGAGCGGGGGATTCCGCAGTCCTGCTTGAGGGCCTCGACGGCCCTGACGAAGCGGGCCGTCTTGAGGGCGCGGATCTCGGGGGTGTCGCCCTCGAGGTCGTCGGCCAGGTGGAGCATGTCGCAGAGGCGGGCGTAGCGGCCCTTGACCCAGGGGTACTTGTACTGGGGGAGCATGCCCTGCTTGGTGGGCTGGTCGGTGGCGTTGTACTCGATGACGTAGGAGAGCAGGAGGGCGTTGGCAAGCCCGTGGGCGAGGTGGAAGGCCGAGCCCAGGGCATGGGCGAGGGAGTGGCAGACGCCGAGGAAGGCGTTGCCGAAGGCCATGCCGGCGATGGTGGCGGCATAGTGCATCTTCTCCCTGGCCTGTTCGAAGCGCTCCCCGTGGTTCACCGAGTCGCGCAGGTACTTGAAGACGAGGCGCACGGCCTCCATGGCGTGGCCGTCTGCCATGTTGCTGGCCATGACCGAGGTGTAGGCCTCGACGGCGTGGGTGAGCACGTCGATGCCAGAGGCCGAGGCCAGGGAATCCGGCATGCCCCGGGCCAGATCGGGATCGACGACGGCCATGTCGGGCGTGAGCGCGTAGTCGGCGATGGCCAGCTTCTGGCCCGTTGTCTCGTCGCTGACAACGGCGAAGGGCGTCACCTCGGAGCCCGTGCCCGAGGTGGTCGGGATGCAGACCATGACAGCCTTCCGGCCGCCGCGGGGGAAGGAGGTCACGCGCTTTCTGATGTCCTGGAAGCGCAGGGCGAGATCCTCGACCTTCATGTCCGGCACCTCGTAGAGAAGCCAGGCCATCTTGGCCGCGTCCATGGGCGAGCCGCCGCCGAGGGCGACGAACATGTCGGGCTGGAAGGCCTTGGCAAGCTCAAGGCAGCTCCTGACGCAGTCCATGCCGGGATCGGGCTTGACCTGGCTGAAGACGCGCACGCTGCATCCCGTCTCCTCGAGAATCCGCACCACCCTGTCGGCGAGGCCGAGGGAGACGAGGGGATCGTCGGTGACAAGCAGGGCCCGCTTTCTGCCCGCAAACTCCTTCAGCGCCTCGGCCAGGCAGTCGGGCTTGAAGTAGATGCGCTGCGGGACCCGGTACCAGAGCATGTTCTCGCGGCGGGCAGCCACGGTCTTGACGTTCATCAGGTGCTTCACTCCAATGTTTTCGCTCACGGAATTGCCGCCCCAGCTGCCGCAGCCGAGGGTGAGGGAGGGCGGCACGCGGAAGTTGTAGACGTCGCCGATGGCGCCCTGGGAGGCCGGCATGTTGACGAGCACGCGGCCCGTGGGCATGCAGGCCTCGAAGGCCTGGACGCGGGCGGGATCGGCCGTGTAGAGGCACGAGGTGTGGCCAGCGCCGCCAAGCAGGACAAGCCTGTGGGCCGTCGCCAGGGCAGATTCGAAGTCCGGCGCCCTGTAGAAGCCGAGCACCGGGGAGAGCTTCTCGTGGGCGAAGGGATCGTCCGCCGCGACGGCCTCGCGCTCGGCGAGGACGACCTTGGCGGAAGCGGGAATCTCGATGCCCGCCATGGCGGCTATCTTCGCGGCCGGCTGGCCGACAATGGCGCTGTTGAGGCGCCCGTTCCTGAAGATGACGGCCGCAAGCTTCTCCGCCTCTTCGGGCGAGGCGAACCAGGCGCCGCGGAAGAGCAGCTCCTCCTTCACCCTGTCCGCAATGCTCGCCACGCAGACCAGCGTCTGCTCCGAGGCGCAGATCATGCCGTTGTCGAAGGTCTTGCTCAGCAGGACGGAGTTGACGGCCATGCGCAGATCCGCCGTCTCGTCGATCACGCAGGGCGTGTTGCCGGCGCCGACGCCGATGGCCGGCGTGCCCGAGCTGTAGGCGGCCTTGACCATGCCGGCTCCGCCGGTGGCGAGGATGAGGGCAATGCCGGAATGCCCCATGAGCCTGGCCGAGAGCTCGGAGGACGACTCTTCCATCCAGCCTATGATGCCTTCGGGCGCGCCGGCCTCGACGGCGGCGTCGTGCAGGAGTCTGGCCGCGGCTATGGTGGATCGCTTGGCCGAAGGGTGGGGCGAAAAGACGATGCCGTTGCGGGTCTTCAGGCAGAGCAGGGCCTTGAAGATGACCGTCGAGGTGGGGTTGGTGCTGGGAACGATGCCGGCAACGACGCCGAGGGGCGCGGCTATCTGGCGGAAGCCTCCTGCGGGATCGTCCTCGAGCACGCCGCAGGTGCGGGTGTCCTTGTACTTGCTGTAGACGTGCTCGGCCGCGAAGTGGTTCTTCACGACCTTGTCCTCCAGCACGCCCATGCCCGTCTCCTCGACGGCCAGGCGGGCCAGCTCGATGCGGGCGGCAACGGCCCTGGCCGCGGCGTGCTGGAACACGGCGTCCACCTGCTCCTGCGTGAAGCCGGCGTAGACGCGCTGGGCCCGACCCACGCGCTGGACCAGACTGTCAAGGGATTCGGGGGATGCCGGCTCCTGCCTGCACTCTTTTTCCATGTCGCAAAACCTCCTGCCGGATCCGTCGGGCCTGCCCTGAGGCGGCCTACCGCCCGGCCTTGCTCTGGCGCGCAAGGCCCGTGCCGGAACCTTGCCACAAAATTCACAAGCGACCATCATGCCGCAGCGGGCCAGGCTCTGCAAGACGCGCGGCGACCCGCGCGACGCCGGTCCGGCGCCGGCATCCGTCCAGACCCGGAGCTGGCCCGCGGCGCGGGCGCAGGCCGGCTCCTTCCTTGACGCAGGTCCGCTTTTCCTGCACGGTCTACCGCAGAACAGGCCCGCCGGCGCCGCCTGCGGCAGGCGCACGGTACCGGAAGGCCCCAGCCTTCAGCAGCAGGAGGTTCTCCATGCCTGAGATTCAGCGCAACATCATAGACGAACTCAACACGACGACCGAGTCCTGGCGCACCTTCCGCATCCTCGGCGAAATGGTGAACGCCTTCGACACGCTCAACGACATCGAGCAGCACTGCATCTCCATCTTCGGCTCGGCCCGCGTCAAGCCCGACGCGAAGGAGTATGCGGAAACGGTGGCCATCGCCAAGGGCCTCGCCGAAGCCGGCTTCGGCATCATCAGCGGCGGCGGGCCCGGCATCATGGAGGCCGCCAACAAGGGCGCCGTCGAGGGCGGGGGCCCCTCCATCGGCCTGCACATCTTTCTGCCCCACGAGCAGAACTGCAACGAGTACGTGCGCATCCGCTGCAACTTCCGCTACTTCTTCACCCGCAAGCTCATGTTCGTGAAGTACGCCAGGGCCTACGTGGTCATGCCCGGCGGCATGGGCACCCTCGACGAGCTCTGCGAAGCCTTCGTCCTGGCCCAGACCAAGCGCATCAAGCCCTTCCCCATCATCCTCTACGACAGCTCCTACTGGAAGGGCCTCGTGGACTGGCTGCGCGCCAGCATGGTGAGCCGGGGCTTCATCACCGCATCCGAAATCGACAAGTACTCCGTCATGCTCGACACGCCGGACGAGGTGGTGTCCTACATCTCGAGATACGTTCTCTAGCCGGCCGCGGGCCCGGCTTTCCTTCTGGCCGGAAGCCCGGCAGGCTTCCGGCCCTGGGGCGCGGCGGCCGCCTGCGGCAGTCAGGGCTCGGGCAGGCTATTCGGCAAAGGCCCGGCGCCTGAGGGAGCGCAGGAGCGATGCCGGATCCGCGCTCGCGCGTCCAGCGAGCACGCAGGCCTTGAGCTCGTCCTGGCAGGCGAGGGCAATGCTTCTGTGGCTGAGGCCGCGGCAGGCCTCGAGCAGGGCCTGGCGGGCGGGAAGGGAGCCGGCGAAGTCCCCGAGGCAACGGCGCACCAGCTCCAGCACGGCCGCCGGATCGGGCAGGGCGAAGGCAAGGGCGTCGTCGAAGGCACGCGTCACCTCGGGCCTGCCAAGGACCTCTTCGCCCGCAAGGACGAAGAAGAGGCTTGCGGAAGCGTCCTGCGCCAGCTCGTGGAGCAGGGCTTCGGCAAGTCCCAGCGGGGGCTGGCCCCGGGAGGCCGCAAGCAGGCCGTCGAAGCCCGACAGCAGAAAGCAGGACCGGGCCTGGGCAGCCTTGGCAAAGAGATCCTCGATGCTGCGCCTGGCCTTGGCGCGGGGCAGGCCCAGCAGCAGGCCAAGGTCGAAGCTGGCAGCGGGAAGTCCCAGGCGGGAGGCCGCGTAGCGGGCCGCCATGCGGCGTCCGCAGCCGTCGGGCCCTGCCATCAGAAGGCGGCGGCAGGGCGCAAGGCCCCTGGCGCAAAGCTCGTCGGCGCGGTCGTTCTCAAGGACGACGGCCTCGAGACGGGCGAGGAGCTCAGGTCTGAGCACCAGCCCCGCCAGCGAAGCGCGGGCCATCGCCTCCCTGGAAGGCCTGAGCGCGGGATGCTCCGCCACGTCCTGCGCCAGCGCGGCAGGGACGGCGCCGCCGTCACAGGGCGCCATCGGGATCTCCGGGAAAGGCCGCTTCGCCGGATCTTTCGGGGAAGGCTTCAGCCATGTTCTCCAGATCCTCCAGATCGCCTGCCGTTATCCCCTGGGGGGCGACCATTTCGCGCGGCTCCAGCAGAAGGCATCCGTTGCTGAACTCGCGGACGCGGTAGTAGGGGTAGGGCTTGCCGCGCAGCAGGACGCGGCGCTTGGCATCGGTCTTGACGACGTAGCTTTGTCGTATGTCCATGGATTCCTCACTGGCTGATTCGCCAATCTAGCTTTTTTCAGGACCGCAGGCAATGCCCTTCAACCTGCACTTGATATAATCACCTAACAAATTTAGCTAGTTATCGTTAGTTTGCACCAAACGCCTTGGTGCGGCACTCGAAGAGCGCTTCCCATATGAAGCTCGACACCCTTACGCCTAAGCTAGACTTGAGCATGGACTTTAGGCTCGTCTCCGGCGAAGACGAGGCGTTGGCGCTTGCGCTGAAAAAGCTCGCCCAACGCCCCGCTCCCTGCTCAGTACAGGAGGCTTGGGCAAAGGATTCCCTAAGCATTGGTGGCGACATGCGACGTTGCCTAAACAGGATGGCCCAGAATGAACGGCAGTCCGCAAGATAGCAGACAGACTGAGACAAGCCTCCTTGTTGCCCGCCAAGGGCCGATACCTGATGCTCGTGCATTGGAGGCATACCGACGCATCAGAAAAGATCTTCATAATATAATTATTCAGCAGTGGCTCGATGAATCTTCACATAGAAGAAAAATCGAAGAGGAACAGATTTCCATTCAGAAATAAGAAATAGACATAAAGCAAGAAACATTGCGCGGAGTAAACTATAGAGAATGGGAAAAATTTTGTTTTTGTGTTTTGTTTGCATTTTTTGCTTTGTATTTTACTTTGATTTTATTGCAACATTGCAAAACAAATGAAGCTATTTTC